>MHCFR05601__coassemble_642_pt1 | contig 77758 bp, 74 predicted proteins | sample MHCFR05601__metabat2_low_PE_003 | metagenome-assembled genome bin MHCFR05601
GTCCGAGCATCGGCTCGCTCATCGCCCTCAGCACGCGCGCGTCGGCGTTCGACGGGCCGGGGCCCATCAGGAGTTTTTCAGCCGTTTTGCGCGGCGGGAGTACTGCCGGTTCTGTGAATTTCATTTTAATCCGCTCCTTCGCAAATTTTTTCAGCGGCGCCCGCCCTTGTCAGCAGCGTCCCGTGGGCGGGCGTGACCGCGCCGCGGTCGTATACGCATACGCCGCGCACGAAAGTTTTCAGCACTTTTCCCTGTATCGTCATGCCCATATAAGGCGTGTGTTTGTTTTTATAGAACAGTATCTCCGGCGTTACTTCCCAGACGGCCTCCGGGTCGAGCACCGCGAAGTCCGCGTCCGCTCCGGCCGCTATCGCGCCCTTGCGGGGCCACAGGCCGAATATCTTCGCTGGATTTTCCGCCGTCAGCTTCGCCAGCTTTTCCGGCTGCATTCCGCGCTTTACGACGGCCTGATGGAACATCAGCGGAAGCAGCGTCTGAACGCCGTTCACTCCGCCCCACGCGTCCCATATGCTGCCGCTTGCGGGATTTTTCTGCGCGACCGTCGAGGGCGAGTGGTCGGAACATACGAGGTCTATCTCCCCCGCTTCGAGCAGTTTCCACAGTTCTTCTGCGTCGTCCCGCGCCCGCACCGGCGGCGTGCATTTGAGGACGCCGCGCAGCCGTTCGAGGTCTTCGCCGGTGAACAGCAGGTACTGCGGGCAGGTCTCGACGGTGGCCTTCACGCCGCGGCGCTTCGCCTCGGAAACTTTGCGCACGACGCCCGGCAGCGTGGCGTGGCAGATGTGGACGGAAGCCCCCGCCCTCTCCGCCTCTTCGAGAACCATGTCCACGGCTTTTTCTTCCGAGACCGGCGGATGCGCCGCGAGGAAGTCCGCGACGCCGGTTCTGCCTTCTGCGCGGGCTTCGGCCTCTAATTTGCTGGTGATTTCCTCGTCTTCGCAGTGGACGCCTACGAGCGTGCCGAGCCTCGCGGCCTCCTCCATGCCGCGGCGGAGCGGTTCTCTTCCCACATACGGGAAATCGTCTCCGGCGAAGCAGGTGAAGGCCTTGAAAGCTACCGCGCCTCCACGGCACATCTCTTCCATAGCTCCGGCGTTGCCGTCTACGAGGCCGCCCCAGAGAGCGTAGTCGACGACGGCCTTTTCCGCCGCGGCGCGCTTTTTCTGCTCAAGCGCGCCGGGCGAAATTACCGTCGGGTCGCCGGAGAGCGGCATATCGATAACCGTCGTCGTACCTCCGGCTGCCGCTGCGTACGTCCCGCTCCTCATATCCTCGCGTTCGGGAAGTCCCGGGTCGTTGAAATGCACGTGCGCGTCCACGACGCCGGGGAAGAGGTACATTCCGTCTATGTCCACGACGGTCTTGGCTTCCGCGCTTCCGCACGGGCGTATCTCCGCTATTTTTCCGCCACTTACGCAGACGTCGGCCTCGCGCACGCCGTCGGGCGTGACCGCCCTGCAATTCTTCAATACCAGATCGAACACGACGGCCCCGCCTTTCCGGTCAGCTATCTTACTCCGGCCATCGCGGCTATCAGCGCCATCCTGATCGGCACGCTGAAGGCCATCTGCTGGAAGTAAAGCTGGAATTCGCTGTCGTCTATCGCTTTTTCAAATTCGACTTCGTTGCGCGGCAGCGAGTGCATAATGCCCACCGTCTTGCCGAATTTCTTCTTGACCGCCTGAAGCCCTTCGAGCGTGATGTAGAACGGCCTGATGAGGTCGAGGAAGGCGGCGCGCTCCTCGGGGTTGTCCTTCGGAACGCTGCATCCGGGCAGGTAGCAGGTGTCGCAGCTTCCCATCAGCTCCATCATCTCGTCGTTGCTGAGGTCGTTGTAGATCTTGTACTTCGCGCCCGCGGCGTCGAGCTTGCCCTGGATGAGCTCCGGTATCTTGTTCCGGCTCGAACCGACGTAGACGATTTCCGCGCCCATCTGCGCGAGGCCCATGGCGAACGAGTGCCCGCTGCGCGCGCGCGAAAGATCCGGCGTGGCGATCATGACGCGCATCCCGTCGAAGCTGCCGAAGGCCCTGTAACAGGTGTACAGGTCGAGCAGCCCCTGCGTCGGGTGCGTCACGTTGCCCCATCCGCAGCTTATCACCGGGACGGTCGAGCCGCCGAGCGAACGGAAGACGTCCGCGTCGTCGTAATGGCGCAGCGCGATTATATCGGTGTAGGTCGAAACGGTGCGCAGGTAGTCGAAGAGCGACTCGCCCTTCGCTGTCGAGGAGCTGTGCAGCGGGTTGGACTCGGAGAGCACGCTGCCGCCGAGACGGACCATCGCATCCTCTGTGCTGAAGCGCGTGCGCGTGCTCGGCTGGAAGAAAATCGTCCCGAGAACCCTGCCGTCCATGAGGCGCAGCGAATTCTTCCAGAACGGCTCGATCATCTCCGCCGCTTCAAAAAGGCTGAGAAGCTGCTGCTTCGTCCAGTCCGTAAGGAAGATGAAGTTCTTGCCCTTCATCCCCGTTTCTTCTAATTTTTCGTTTATGCTGACGGGTTTGAAACTTTTCGGAAGCATCTGGAATTCCTCTCCTGCTTAGAGCTCGACGTCGCGGTTGAAGTCTTTCGAGTAGACGTAGGAGAAGCGTCCGCGTCCCGTCGCGTAGGTCGCCTGCTCGGTGAAGGCGCCCATGAAGAGGAAGTCTTCCTTTTTAACGTGGATGCGGTCGGGGCCGAGCGTGTATATGCCCTCGCCCTCGGTGACGTACGCGCCGTGCTCCTGCACGTGCGTCTCGATGAACGGATGGCACGCGCCGGGCTCGAACGAAAGGATGTGGAAGTTGAAGTCGAAGGCGATGTCGTTCGTCGGGAGGAAGTCCTTCAGGAAAACGTTGTCCATCTCGGCGTAGGTGACTTCGGCGACGTCGTTGATGTTGCCGAAGACCGGCGCGGGCATCGCTACGCCCTTGAGCGGGATGTAGCGCTGCTTATAGAGGATGACGCGTAACGTCTTGCCGGATTCGTTGAAGAGCTCCAGCCCCTTGTCCGCCGGGCAGAAGGCATAGCCGCCCTGCTTCAGGACTTCTTTCTTGTCTCCGATTTTGACTGTCAGCTCGCCTTCGCCGTCCATGAAGTAGACGAAGGTCTCTATGCCGTCGCCGCCCCACGGCGTGGTCGTCTTCGCTCCGGGCTTCACCTCGGAGACTATCATAACGAAGCTCGCGCCGAGCTTCGGCGAGGCGAGGATCGTGGACTCGAAGCCCTCGAATCCGGGAATTACGTTGATTACGCGTCCCTCGGGCGGAATGACGGCGTACACGCCGTGCTTGACTACGGCCCTCGTCGACAGCGGTTCAGTCGGATAACCTACTCTTCCCATTTTTTATCTCTTCTTTCTGTATTTTTAGTTTATTGCCGTCAGCGGGCGAAGGTCACCCTGCCGCCCATGACGGTCATGTTTACGGGAATGGAAGAAATTTCATGCGGCTCGACGGAGAACGGGTCTTCGTCGAGCACGACCATATCGCCGTATTTTCCTGTTTCAAGCGTGCCTTTCGTCTTCGCCTCTCCGCATACCGTCGCGGAGCCGAGCGTGTACATGCGGAGCGCCTCTTCGACGGAAAGGCGCTGTTCAGGCAGCCATCCGCCCTCCGGGCGTCCGTGCTTGTCCTGTCTCGTAACGGCGACCTGCACGCCCCAGAGCGGAGCGAAGGGCTCGACCGGAGAATCGCTGCTGCCTCCGAGCTCTATGCCTCTGTCGAGCAGAGACTTCCACGCGTAGCTCTGTTTTTCGACTTCCGCGCCGACCCTGTCGCCGACCCAGCTCCACTCGCTTGCGACGAACGGGGCCTGAACGTCCGCGTTGACGCCGAGGGCCGCCATTTTGTCGTAAAGGCCGAAGTTGCCGATCTGGCAGTGGACTATGCGGTGACGCCACGGGTTGCCGTATTTCGACTGGAGCCCTTCGATGATGCCGAGCACCTTCGACGTCGCGGCGTCTCCGATGGAGTGTATCGCCATCTGCAAATCGTTCATGTGCGCGAATGTCATCATCTCCGTCAGCTCTTCGTCGGAATGGACGTAGAGCCCGCGCGTGCCCGGCGCGTCGTTATAGTCGGAAAGCAGCGCCGCGGTGCGCGAGCCGAGCGAGCCGTCGGCGATTATCTTGAGCGGCCCCGTGTAGAACGTCGCGCCGCCGTCCCCGGTCCTTCTGCCGCTTTCGACGAAGGGGCGGAGCATCCCCATGTTCCTGAGGAGATACTGCTGCCCGACGCGCAGCGAAAGTTCGCCGGAGGCGGCGAGAGCCGAGTAGGCTTCGTCGAGGAACGCGACGTCGTTGAGCACCATAATGAGGTCGTCAGACTGGGCGGAGGTCATGCCGGCCGCGGCGCAGAACTCCGTCATGCGCTTCAGCAGGAATCTTGCGCGCTCCTGCGTGATTTTCGGCAGCAGCTTCTTCACCCAGCCGTCGAGGGCCTCGCGGCGGACGACGCCGGTCACTTTGCCGTTTTCGTCCTTATCCACTATGCCGCCCGGAATGCTGAAATTCTCGTCGATTCCGGCTATTTCGAGCGCCTTCGAGTTGAGGACGCCGACGATGCCGCAGCAGCGCTGGTAGAGTATCGGCCTGTCCGTGCTGATCTTGTCGAGGTCGTACCTCGTCGGATAGACCTTTCCGGGGAAGTTCTCCTGATTCCAGCCGCGGCCCAGAATCCATTCCTTCCCGCTCTGGCGTTCGGCGGCGTCACTGCGTCCCGTCTCAACCAGCTCGTCTATGGAGCGCACGTCCCCGAGCCACGTTTCGTCCATTATCTTGGACGTTTCCATGAGATGTATGTGGCTGTCGTAGAATCCCGGCAGCACGGTTTTCCCGTGCAGGTCTACCTTTTCCGCGCCGCTTCCGCATTCGCGCAGGATTTCTTCGTCGGAGCCCGTTACGGCGACCGCGCCGCCGCGGATGAGGACGGCCGAAGCCGTCCTGCCGTCCGCGAAAGGCCTTATATTCGCGTTCAGGAACGCAATTTCTTTATTGTCGCTGCTTGCCAAAGCCTTTCACCTCTGTATCTGTCGACGCTGAAAAAATATGTCCGTCCGCTTTTATCCGCGTTACTGCTCGACGTGCCACGTCTCGACATAGTAGAGATTGCCGTCGCGGAACTGCTGGATGACGAGCGGCTTGTTGAGAGGCGTGTGCGTAGCGGGGTCCATCGTAAGCTTGAAGTGCGAGAGCTGGAGGTCCTTCGTCTGTTCGAGCGCGTCCCTGATGCTCTTGCCGTCGTACTTGCCGGCCCTCTTCATCGCGTCGGCTATCGTGTAGATGATGTCGTAGGCCATTACGACGCTCGTGTATTCGGCTTCCTTAGCGCCGTATTTCTTTTCGTACTTGTTGAGGACTTCAATGACGTTCTTGTCTTCGAGGTCCATGTTGCTCGACCAGTAGCTTCCGTTCATCGTCTTTCCGGCTATCTCGTACATCGTCATGCTGAAGCCGTCGCCGCCCATCATTACGGGGTTCCATCCGAGCTCGACCGCCTGCTTCACCATGAGGCCCATCTCCTTGTACATCGAGGGCATGACGAGCGCTCCAGCTCCGGTCGCCTTCGCTTCCGTAAGCTGCGCGCGGAAGTCGACGTCGCCCGATCTGTATCCGTAGGCGAACACTTCGCCGCCGAGCTGCGTAAAGCGCTCGGTGAAGAACTGCTTGACGCCTTCGGAGGATTCGCTGCCTACGTCGTGGAGAAGCGCGGCCTTTTTAATTCCGATCTTCTTGAAAAGGTAGTCCGCCATGACCGTTCCGTGCCACGGGTCTGTCGCGCAGAGGCGGAAGGCGTAGGGGCGGACCTTGTTCGTCCTCGGGTCTACGGTAGCCGCCGGGTTCGACGCGAACGGAGCGACGAGGGGAACCTGCGCTCTTTCGAGGACGGGCGCGAGAGCCATGACCATACCGCTGCTGTTGGCTCCGCCGAGGACCTCTATTCCGCTGTCTATGAGACGGCGGGCCGAGTTGATGACGTCTTCCTGACGCCCTCTGTCGTCGTAGGCGACGAGTTCGAGCTTTTTGCCGTTGATCCCGCCGGCCGCGTTGATTTCATCTATCGCTATGAGAGCCCCGCGGCGCTGTTCCTGTCCGAAGGTCGAGCCTTCGCCGGTCAGGGTCGCAAGGAAACCGATTTTAAGAGTATCTTCCGCCATTACGGGAGACGATGCAAAAAGGATGACGCTGGCTGCGATAAGGATATTTTTGATTAATTTCACTGTTCATTCTCCTCCGTTTTTTCTTTCCTCACATAATGCTGCTGCGACGTGCGATAACAATAAACCTGCGGTTGTCGGATACGGCGGTCTGTCCGGCTGTAAAAGCTTCTTCACCTCTTTCTGCTGTGAGGGTATGATACCCCCATGATCTCATAAGTTACACGCAATATAATATATAGTTGTTCATTTCACTTGTCATTGTAAATGAGAGACAAAAGCTCGGAGCGCGTATGTCCATAATGGATAAAAATACTATATAATTTTTGTGATTACTTCGCCGGATACGGTTATGAAAGGCTGATTCTATGACGTGGGGCACGGAATGGATGCTCGACCTTCTTGGGAAAACGGAGATAAGGGAAATCGTCGCGGAGGCGCACGCCGTTTCGGGATACAGTTTCGCCTATAAGGACAACGTCACGCTGGAGACGTTCGCCTGTTCGGAGTCGGAGGAATTTCTCTGCGCCGTCAGGGCGTATCCGCTGCGCGAGATTTTCGCCCGGTTCGACGTGAGGGAGATTTCTGAGAACAACATCGTGCGCGGCTATCTCGTCGCCGGCGGCGACGCCGCGGGCTGCGGAGACGGGAAAAATTTAATCGAGATCGTCATGACGGCGATACGTCTGCTGCTGCGCCGCGACATCACGCGCAAGACGCAGGAGGCGGGCATAACGGGCAACCTCTTCGCCGAGCTGATCGGCGGGCAGATAACGACGCAGGAGGCGCTCGCGAGCCGCCTGAGGCTGCTGGGGATGCGCTTTCCGTGGAGCGTGGCGGTGCTTTCAACCGAATGCCAGCAGGCTCTCAGGGGCGGAGAACGTTATCTTCAGGAGCTTCTTTTCAGCAGGGCCAACAGCTTTTACCCGGGCTCGTACGTCTACCGCGACGGCGCGCTTTTCTCGTGCATCCTCGCGCTAAAACGCGTCCCGGCCGCTTCCGTACTCCGGCGGGATATGCAGGCGATAGCCGCGCAGGCGCGCGCGGAGATGGAGGCGCATCTCGGCGCGGAGGCGGCGAAATCCTACTGGGGCGGCGGGAAGGCGCACGCGTCGCTGCTTTCATTGCAGAACGGCTACGACGAAGCCGCGCAGTCCGTCCTCTACGCGAAAATCTACCGGCGCGGCGAGGGAGGCGTCGTCTTCTGGAACGACACGGGGGCCTTCCGCCTGATGGCGCGCTGGGCCGCGTCGCGCGACGCCGTGGAATTTTACGCCGAGAACATAGGGCCGTTCCGCGGGCACGAATATCTGCTTGAAACGCTCGACGGCCTCGACGCCTGCAACTGGAACCTGTCGCTCGCGGCCGAAAGGCTCGCCTGCCATTACAACACACTCAAGTACCGCTATAAGAAAATAAAAGAAATTCTGACGTCGGCGGGACGCGACATCGAAGACCACGAGACGCGCTTCGACATATCAGTTTCGCTGAAGCTCCACAAAATCTATCAGGAAAGGGGCGCGGCCCATGAAGAAGAAGCGCGATAGCGCCGCGCTGAGGCCGGAGCTCGCGCTCTCGGTTTTACAGCAGCTCATAAGGATACGGACGAACCTCACCGACGGCTGCGAGATGGACGCGGTGAAGTACGCGGCCTCGATTCTCCCGGACAGCATAAAGCTGACCGTCATTGACCACGGCGGCAACCGCGGCTCGCTCATCGGAGAGATAAAGGGGGCGCGCGACGACAGGAAGGTCGCAATATTCAGCTACCTTGACACAGTGAAAAACCTCGGCATGGACCGCTGGACGCACGCGCCGTTCGCCGCCGACGCCGCGGACGGAATAGTCTACGGCAAGGGGGCGGCGAACATGAAGGGCGGCGTGACGGCGAACCTTCTGGCGATGGCGGAGCTGTCGCGCGGGACGCCGCCCGTCTCCGTGATGATGTGCCTGACAGCCGGCGGCACTGAGGACGGCCTCGGCGCGACGGAGATAGCGGAAAAGGGATATATGGACGGCGCGACGGAGGCGATCTTCACCCACGCGACCGGCGGGAAGATCGGCGTGCTCCAGAAGGGCGCGCTCTGGACGAAAATCTCAGTCACGGGGAAGACGAGCTTTTCAGCCACCCCTTCCGGCGGGGCCAACGCGGTCGAGGTGCTCATGGAGTTCTGCCGGCGGCTTCGCAAACGCGCCGTCGCGGCGAAGGGCGGAAAATATTCGCAGTACGGGCGTCCGAGCTGCACGATAACGCAGTTCAACAGCGGCGCGTGGGAGGTGAACCAGATCCCATCCTACGCCGAGGCGACCGCCGACATAAGGTTCATGCCCGGGCAGGACCCCGCCGGGCTCATCGCCGCCCACGACGAAACGGCGGCGGAGCTCATGGGCGCGTACGACGGCGTCGAGATCAGGACCGGCATCCTGAAGATACAGAACAGCGTCTATATGCCGGAGGATTCGGAGATGGTGCGCCGCTTCGCAAGGGCGCTTGCGCCGAGGAGGGCCGCCTTCACGGGGCTGAACATCTTCGGCGACGCAGGATATATAGTCCCGCGCACCGGCGTGCCCTTCGTCATCTACGGCCCGGGCGAGTACACGTCGGCCGTGGACGAAAAAATATCTATTAAATCCATTCTATCCGCCGCCGAAACTTACGTGAAATACATAAGGACATACGAAGAGCGGTAAATCCGCGCGCGGAGCGCAATTTACGCAAAACGGGCCGGATGCGCTCCGGCCCGCCGTTTTGTCTCTGAGGCGCGAGATAAACCCCGTTCCGCTAAACCAGCCTGAAGTTCCTGCGTTCTGGCAGGCCGCCGCGTTTTACGCAGCCGGCGGAGATTTCGCCGGTTTCTCCGGCCTTCGCCGCGGCGAGGCGGTTTTCTGTCATCAGCGCCTGCGCGGTCAGCGGGCAGATTATCACGGCCGTCTCTTCGCCGCAGGCCTCCGCGAGCCGTTTCAGGAACGGGAGCGTGAAGTCCTCGGTCATCTGTCTGCTGTACTTCGGGCCGAGGATGTCGCGGTTCCCCGCGGGGTCGGAGTAGGAGATGTATTTTACGCCGGCGGCGCGTATTTCGCGCGCGAAGTCGAGCAGCATCTCTCCTATCGCATCCAGACAGCGGCGCGCCGTCTCCGGCTCTTTGCGCCAGCTTTTGAAAAAGTTGTTGAGCGGCATCATGCAGCTCAATATCGAGACTGGGCCGCTCAGCTGATAGACGACGGCGCGCCCCTCCGAAGCGAGCGCGGCGCAGGCTTCCAGCAACCGCGCCGCCTCCGGGCTCTTCGCTATCTCGACGGGCGAGAGCTCTTCCGGGCCTTTGAGCGCGTAGGCTCCCGGGCGCGGGCCGGCCGTGTCGTCTGCGGGCTTGATGTCCGCGCCGAGCGCCTTGGCCTCGACGGTGTGGCAGAAGGGCAGCAGCACGAATCCGCGCCCGTCCGCCTCGCCCGCGGCCTTCGCAAGTTTCACGATGTTTTCAGCAGAGGCGTATATCTCCGCCGGAGGCATACCGAGCGAGCGGATCAGCTCAGGCGAGATCATTTCCTGATTTTCCGGCGAGCATACCGGTGAAAATGTGTCGTTCATGCGTTTATCCCTCTTTCATGCCGCCGTCTCAGAAGCGGAGGCATTTCACAAAAAGGTCTTCGTAGCCCTCTTTCAGCGAGAGCTCTATATATTTCGCGCCCTCCGCGAGTCTGTCGCAGCGCGCCCTGTTTTCGGCGGAGAGCAGGCACACCGCCGCGCCGGATTTCGACGTGTTGCCGGCGTAGACTATCTTCTCTTTCAGGCTCTTCGGCAGGAAGCCGCAGCCCGTGAGCGCCTCCGTCGTAAGGTGCGCGCCGAACTGTCCGGCTACGATGACTTTTTCGATTTCCTCTTCGCTCCGGCCCGAGGCTTCTAGCAGCGTCAGGATGCCGGAGAGTATCGCGCCTTTCGCAAGCTGAACCTGCCTTATGTCTTTCTGGGTGAGGTATATGCCGTGCTCGGGGTCGAGAACGACGCGTTTTCCGCCCTCCGCCGCGCTCACCATCGGGTGCGCGGCGAAGCGCCCGTTCGGCGATATTACGCCTTCCGCGAGCATCGAAGCTATGGCGGAGAGCAGGCCGCTGCCGCAGATTCCGCGCGGGACGCCGTCTTTTATCGTGCGTATGGAGAAAGCCCCGTTCTTTATCGAGACCTCCTCTATCGCTCCTGCGGCGGCGCGCATCCCGCAGCTTATGTTCATCCCTTCGAGCGCGGGGCCAGCGGCGCACGAACAGCAGTACATCTCACCGCCGCCCGCGAGCACTATTTCGCCGTTCGTCCCTATGTCTATGAAAAGCGTGAGCGGCCCGTCTTCCGTTATGCCGCAGGCCGTCACGCCCGCCGTTATGTCGCCGCCGACGTAGGAGGCGATGGCGGGAAGGCAGTCGACCGGCGCGGGGACGCAGAGGCCGAGCGCGTTTCCGTCGAGCAGCAGGGAGCCGGTGAAGGCCGGACGGTATGGCGCAGCCGCGAGGCTCGACGGGTCGCGCCCCGCGAGGAGGTGGATCATCGTCGTGTTTCCCGCGACTACTGTTCCACATATTTCTTCGGCCTTCACGCCGCAGCGCGCGAGGAGCTGCGTGAAGAGCGCGTTCAGGTCGGCGGTTATCTTTTCGCCGAGACGTTTCAGCCCACCCTCCTCCTCGCCGGCGCAGCGTATTCTTGAAATCACGTCCTGCCCGCAGCTTTTCTGGCTGTTGAGGCAGGAGACGGAGGCGAGCTCGCGCCCGGAGGAGAGGTCGTAGAGCGAGGCGACGACCGTCGTCGTGCCGATGTCCACGGCGAAGCCGAAGCCCTCTTTTTTATCGGCGGCGAAGGCTTTCATGTAGCCGTCGGAGACGATGTCGCCTACTCCGGCGAATTCAGGCAGCAGCACCTCGCACGCGCCGCGGGCGGCGCATTCGCACGAGAGCGTTTCGCGCCCGTCGAGGACCACGCGGCACTTTCCGCAGACGCCCCTGCCGCCGCACGGGCCTTCGATAAGGTTTTCGCGCGCGAGGACTTCGTAGAGGTTTTCGCCGTCGCGGCACTCTATCGCGCGTCCGAGCTGCGGGAGGCGTATCTCAGCCATTCGCCGCCGCCCCCGTCTCTTTCGCCGCCTCGACCATAGCGCGGATATTGCCGAGCGGCGTCGAGAGCGGCAGGCCGCAGGCGGGCGCGAGGATGTCCACGCCCATTTCGCGCGCGTTGCGCGTGAGGCCGCGCACTTTGTCCTCCGGCATCGTGCCGATGGCGTGGGTGCTGACGTTGCCCATTACGGCCTTGCCGGGGATGTAGGGGCGTATTTCGCGCGCGTTGACTATCGCGTCGAAGCTGAACGCGTCGCAGTGCAGCGCGCCGAGCTCTTCATAGACGGCGCGCAGTTTGCCGCAGATGTGGACGATTTTAACCGGCGCCTCTATCGCGTCGAGCAGCCTGTTTATGTACGGGACGGTGAACTCGCGGAACCTTTTCGCTCCGAGTATCTCGCCCGTGCCGCTCGGCTCCGCGACGCATATCGCGTCCGCGCCGGCCTCGGCCATCGCGCGGCCGTAAATTATCAGCGCGTCTGTGATTATGTCGAGCAGATGCGCGCATTCGCCGGGATGCTTGCGCATATCGTTGAGGAAGACGCTCATATCTACGAGCGTCCCCGCGACGCTGACGGGGCCCGTTATGTTGCCTACGACGGGAACGCCCGCGCTGCGCAGCTTCAGTATGCGCACCGCGTCGACGACGGCCGCGGCGCGCCCCTTAGTAACGTCGAAGGGTTTGAGCCTGTCCGCTTCGGCGCACGAGGCGATGGCGGGGCGCACGACGTGCGGCTCGACTTCGCAGTCGCCCATGTCCACCTCCGCGCCGAGGGCTTCAGCCTCGACCGTCATACAGAAGGGCACGCCGTAGTTTTCAAAGCCGCCGCTTTCGTAGAGGGCGCGCGACAGGTCCGCCATCATCTGCGCGTCGCCGTGCGCTTTCGGCCAATAGACGCCGGTCCTGAGCATCACCTCTTCGACGACGCCGTTCATCATGCCTCCGGGACAGATGCACGGCGGGCGGTCTACCGAGCCGCCGTGCGCCGCGCCGCAGAGCCTTTCAAGCGGCGTCATGCGGCCTACCTTTCCCTCGACTGTCCCGATTTTTCGGCGACGAGCCTGTCGACGAGCTTGACGGCCTCGGTCGCGTTCGCGGAATAGCCGTCCGCGCCTATCTTGCGCGCAAAGGATTCCGATATTGGCGCGCCGCCGACTATGACGGAGACGCCCTCGCGCGCGCCCTGCTCCTTGAGCAGCTCTATAATCTTGCCCATGTTCTTCATCGAGGTGGACATGAGCGTGGAGAGCGCCAGCACCTGCGCGCCCTGTTTCTTCACTTCTTCGACGAACTTCTCGACGGGTACGTCGCGCCCCATGTCGGTGACTTCGTAGCCCGCCGATTCGAGCATGATTTTCACGAGGTTCTTGCCGATGTCGTGCGTGTCGCCCTGCACGACGCCGATCACGACTTTGCTCTTCGCGCCGCCTTCGTTCCGGGGCAGCAGCGGGCGCAGCACGTCGAGGCCGTTGTACATCGCGGCGGAGCAGCCGAGCAGCTCGGGGATGAAATATTCCTCCTGCTCGTAAAGGTCCGACGCCTTCTTCATTCCGTCCACGAGGCCGTCGAGTATTCCGTCGAGCGGGTCGTGCCCGGCTTCGGCGTAGGCCTTCGCAACGTCTATGACTTCGTCTTCCTCCATCTCAAGCACGCAGCGCGAAAGCTCCGCAAGAAATTCTTCCTTCGTCTTCATATCGCTCTACCTCTCCTCCGAAGCGGCTATCCGCTCCCTGCATTCTTCAAGCATTTCGCGCACGCGGTCGGGATTCACTGGATAGCCGACCTCGCGCACAGTGTCCATCATCATCTGGATGTTCTCGAAAGGCGTGTCCACCGGCAGGCTGCAGCCGGACATGACGACGTAGCCCTTTGGGTTGTCGTAGCCGTCCAAGATGCACTGGAGCGTCTTCTCGCGCACGTCGAGCGGCGTGCCGGAGTACATCACGCGCCCCGGGTCCACGTTGCCGAGGATTTTCACCTTGTCGCCGACGAGGCGCTTGCAGTCCGCGATGCTTGCGACGTTGTCGATGCTGAGGCCGGAGACGCCGAGCGCCGCCACGTCTTCCCAGATTTTGCTGGTCTGCCCGCAGATGTGGATGATTACGCCCTTGCCGCGCCCCTTGATGAAATCGACGAGCTCTTTAAGGTAGGGCAGCGAGAACTCGCGGAAGTGCTTCGGGCTGACGACGGTGCAGGAGGACATAGGCTCCGAAATCGTCGGCGTAAGGCCGATGTCCATCGCCGCGGCCGCGTAGGCCTTGATCGTCTCCATCGAAATTTTGCAGAGGCGGTGCACAGGCTCGGGGTTCTTGCGCAGCATATTCAGCGTCTTGTCGACGCCCATGAGGAAGAAAGCGTTCGTGAAAGCGCCGGGGATTCCGCAGGAGCAGCCGATTTCGCCCTCGACGGCGTCGCGCAGGTACTTCATCGCTTCGAGATGCACAGGCAGGCGTCCGTCCTTGTAGGGGTCGGCGGGGCGCAGTTTGTCTATTTCGCTCACGTCGTTGATTGCCGGCGCTTCAAGGTCGGCGGTGTCGTCCTCCGGGAACTTCACCTTCGCGCCCATAGCCTCGGCCCACGGGAAAAGGTCTGTGAAAATCCTTATGCTGTCGTAGCCGAACCTCCGGTAAGAGGCCACCTGCGCCGCGGCGAGAGTCTTCGCGTCATGGTTGAACTCGGAGATTTTGCAGCCGTAGACGCGCGCCACGCCGTTCGCAACGTTCGGGTTGCACGGAAGGCGGTCCGCCGGTTTCCCCTGCGCTATCGCGGCGCCGCGTTCAGCAGGCGTCATTGTGTCTGTCATGGAAAAATCCTCCTTTTAACCTTTTTGCATATATTCGCTTATCGGCCCGCAAAGGGCGGGTAAGTTCCTAATTGTTGAGCGTCCAGTGGATTATGCGTCCCCTGATGCGGTCGAAGACGTAGAGGATGGCGAGCAGCACTATCGCCATGAATATGAAGCCGACCGCTACGAGGTCGAACCGTCCGAAATCCGAGTAATACTGGATGAAATATCCCATCCCCGAAGTGACGCCGAACATCTCCGCGACCGCGAGAAGCGTGAAGGCCAGCTTCAGCGCTATGTTGCAGCCCGTGAGTATCGCGGGCGATGCGGCGGGCAGCACGATGCGGAAAAGGCGCTGCATCGGCGGGATCTCAAGCGTCGCGGCGTTTTCGAGGTATCGCCTGTCTATCGTCATGACGGCGTTGGTCGTCGAACCGAGTATTATCCAGAAGCACCCGAGGAAGATGATGAAAATCGATGCGATGCGGAACGATGGGAAGAGGTTAATCGCATATGGCGTAAGCAGCGTGACGGGAATCGCGCTGAATGCGTTGATGTAGGGCGCGACGTTTTTGCGTATCAGCTTTTTCGAGCCGACGAGCGCGCCAAGGCCGATGCCGAAAATCAGCGCGAGCATATAGGCCCATATCAGGAGCGAGAGCGAGCTCTTCAGCCCCTCGACGAGCATACCGAAATATTCCGAGAAAAGGGGCGGAATGACGGTGATGCTGTAAAAGAGAAACGGGTTCAGCACGTGGAATACGTCCGTCAGAAGCACGTAGCCCGCGAGAACTCCTATGAATATCAGGATAACGCCGATGTTGTCCCTGATTGTGGCAAACAGTTTCATCTGTAAAATATCGTCCTCCGAATTTTGTCTGATTGTCCGCATATTTCCCGCGCGGGCGGAAGGCCGCGCCGCGCGGGAAAGCGATGGGTTTTATTTTTTTACAGGTTGTTGGCCTTGAACTGCTCCATCTTGGCTTTGAAGAACTTGCTGTCGGGGTAGTCCTTTATCAGCGATTCGAGCGCTTCCTTGTAAATCGCGGAATTCATGTGGTCTTTGATGTCGACGTTGCCGGCGGTCAGATAGCCGAAGTTCGCCATCTTGTTCCACATCTTTTCGACGCTCTTCGTGAAGGGGTCGGTGTCGTACTTCATGTGCGGGCTGTGCACGAAGCTGTCGACGGTCTCTTTCGTAAGGTCGAGGTTCTCGACGACGAGGTCGGAGACTTCGTCCATGTTGTTCTGCATATATTCTTCCGCGCGGAGGTAGGAGCGGAGCAGGCGGTAGAGCGCTTCCTTGTTCTCGTTGAGATAGGAGTTCAGGCAGAGCATACGGCAGCAGGAGTGGTTGGGCCAGAGCTCGTCGGGCCACATCTTGACTTCGAGGCCGAGCATACGCGCCTGAATCTGATAGCCCGTCGCCGTCGCGCCGAAGGCGACTTCGCCCTTGGCTACGGCCTGAAGCACGTCGGTGTTTTTCTTATATTCGAGGAACTGAATCATATCGGGGTCGTTCGGGTCGCCGATGACCTTGTCGGTGCCGTAGCGGAACGGATAGCCCGCGTCGTAGAGGATGCCCTTGAGGACGATGTCCGGCGTGCCGCCGCGCGTGATGCCTATCTTCTTGCCCTTGAAGCTGTCAAGCCCCGTGTACGGGGTCTCAGGCTTGCCGTAGACCGGCGTCTCGCCGATGATCATATATCCGGCGAACATATTGAAATCCTGTCCGTTGGCGATGTAGATGAGCGGGCCGCCGGTGCCGTAGGTCGAGAGCACGTCCACCTGCTTCGCCATGAGCGCGGAGGCGGCGTCGGAAAGGTTGCTGAGCCACACCATCTGCACCTCGACGCCCTCTTCCTTGTTGAAGCCGTGCTCTTCGGCGATGAACTGGAAGACCTGTCCCGAGGTCGGCTGCGCGCCGACGCGCACCTTGAGGACGTCCTTCGGAGCCGCGGCGGCGTTCCCCGCCGCGAGGAATATGCCGAACGCCGCGAAGAGGGCGGCGCAGCCAGCGATTATTTTCTTGTTCATGTCTGTAAAAGTCTCCTTTTTCTATCAAAAATCAAGTTCCGCGGTCTCCCGCAAAATCTACTGTTCGACCGCCGCGCGGTCGTTCGCGTCCGTGTAAATCAGGCTTATCAGATGATTGCGCAGCTCCGCGATGCCCGCGTCGCAGTACATATTCTTCCTCGTCGGCCGCTCGTCCTCGGCGAACGAATGGTGGTACATAATCGTCGCCGGCGACTGGCTGAAAACGTAGATGTCCGTCCCAAGCAGCAGCGCCTCGTCAACGTCGTGCGTTACGAAGAAGACCGTCTTTCGCTGCCCTTCGCCCTGCCGCCAGAGCGAAAGCACGAGGTCCTGAAGCTTCGCCTTCGTGACGGCGTCGAGCGCGCCGAACGGCTCGTCCATCAAAAGTATCGGCGGGTCTATTGCGAAGACGCGCGCTATGCCGCAGCGCTGCTTCTGTCCGCCCGAGAGGTCGCCCGGAAGCTTGTTGAAAAGCGAATCGTCCATGCCGACGTTGCTCATCCAATTGCGCGCGCGCTCTTTGCGCTGCTCCTTCGTCATCTCCGGGAAACGGCGTTCGAGGGCGATCATGATATTTTCGCCCGCCGTCATCCACGGGAAAAGGCCGTAATCCTGAAAGACCATCCCGCGCTGGAGCCCCGCTCCGCGAATCGGCTCGCCGTCGACCGTCAGCGTCCCCCTGTTCGGCATTTCGAGCCCCGCGAGCAGCCGCAGCAGCGTGCTCTTGCCGCAGCCGGACTGTCCGAGCAGGCAGGCGAAGCCGCCCGCGCGCACGTCCATGCTGATGTCGCCGAGGATGACGTTCTTTGTGCCGCTGTAAGTGAATTCGACATGGTCGATCTTAACGTCCAACATTGTGTGGTTTCTCCCCCCTTTCGCATAAAATCAAAAGTCCGCCCGCATGCGCGGAAAACCGGCGAATTCTATGGCCTGAACTGCGTCCGAAAGGGACGGAAAGGGTCTTGACGATGCTATCTGAAATTGAAAGATTTGGATGGATTTCACGCGCCGCGCATCAACAGACAAACACAACGGCGCAGCGGCGTAGGCAGACGAAAAAACCGCCGCGCGCGAAACGCCGCGCACCGGCAAAGACGGAGCCGCGTCAACCGCGGCCCGCTGTGAGGCACGCTGTGTTTAATGTATGCTTATCTGTGGAATATACGGGTAAAATCCCGGCGGAAGCAGAAAGCAGGGAAGACCCTTATAGCCCATACCATAGGCTTCGCAACGTACCGTCACATAAAGGCATCCCTTCTTCCCATTTTTTGCGCGGCGGCTCAACTCCGCCGCATGCACCAATAAATATATAACATCGCAGCTCAGAAAACAATCTTCAATTACGTAAAAATTTATTTAATTGAACAAAATAGCTTTTCTCCGCTATTTTCCGCCCCTTGAGCGTTACTTTCATAGTGGCGGAAGAGCGGCGGCCTGTGCGAAAATTGAAGGGCGGAGCCGTCGCCGTCTCGCCCACGCGCGCCAGCCCCGCGCCGCGGCGGATTTACGCCGGCGGCTGCGAAAGAGGGGAGGCCAGCGCGATGGCAGAAGAAGAAATTTTCAAGCCGCCGCTCGCCGAAGGGGCGCTTGCGGTTAGCGTCACTTCAGGGTGCAGCTACAACGGCTGCGCCTTCTGCACGATGTACCGCGGCGCGCCGTTCCGCGCGCTGCCGCTCGACGCCGCGCGCGCCGAACTCACGGCGGCGAAGAAAATTTACCCGCACGTCGGACGCGTCTTCCTCGAAGAAGGCGACGCCTTCGCGCTGCCCGCAGCGCGCCTAGCCGAAATCGCGCGCCTCGTGCATGAATTTTACCCGAACGCCGCAGTCTCCTGCTTCGCCTCGATACACAACATAAAGGCCAAAAGCCAGCGCGAGCTTGCGGAGCTGCGCGCCCTCGGCGTGAACCGCCTCAACGTCGGCGCGGAATCCGGCCTCGACGACGTGCTCGCCTTCATGAACAAGGGCTTCACCGCTGCCGAAACGCGCAGGCAGCTCGCAAAACTGCGTGCGGCGGGCATAGATTTCTCCGTCAACATAATCAACGGCGCGGCCGGCTCCGGCAGGCAGCGCGAAAACGCGCGCGCGAACGCCGCGCTCGTCAACGACCTCCGCCCCGCCGCCGTCTTCACGACCAACCTTCTGCGCGAGGCGGGCAGCCGCCTCGACCTCGACATAAAATCCGGCGCTTTCAAAATGTGCACATTGCGGCAGCTCGTCGAAGAAGAGCTGGAATTTATCGAACTTCTCGAAATAGACGGCGCCTACCTCTACGGCATGAACCCGTGCGGCGTCATGCCAATCCGCGGAAAACTGATGAGCGGCAAGCCGCGCATACTGGAAAAATTCCGCCGCCAGATCTCCGAACTCACGGAAGAAGAACTGAACCGGACGCCGATGTGGGGGTACTGCGAAGAGTAGCTGCGCGAAGAGGGCCGCCCGTTCCATGCAACCGCTTGACACATTTGCGCGCGGCGTGTATCTTACGGGTATAAAACCGCCCCGCGGGGGCGGAGTGGATTTTTTGTATGAAAATACTTTTCGCCACACAATAGCCGGAGGCGGCCTTTGTGCGGCGTTTTTTTATCTCCGGCGGTAAAAAGGGGAGTATTTGCAGATGGATCAGACTTTCATGAAGGAGAGGGCCGTGCTGCCGCTCGTGCTCTCTATGGCGCTGCCGATGATGCTTTCGATGGTGGTGCTTTCGCTCTACAACATCGTGGACAGCTACTTCGTCGCCAAGATCAGCGAGGACGCGATGACGGCGCTGTCGCTCGTCTTTCCCGTCCAGAATTTCATCGGCGCGATAACGATAGGCTTCGGCGTCGGCATCAACGCCGCGGTCGCCTTTCAGCTCGGCGCCGAGGAGTTCGAGCGCGCGGACGCGGCGGCTACGCAGGGCGTCGTGCTGAGCGCCGTCCACGGAGTGCTGCTGACGGTCGTCTGCATCGCGGCTATGCCGTCGTTTCTCGGAATGTTCACGGACGACGCGGAGGTGGTGAGCCTCGGGCTGCGCTACTCGAACATAGCCTTCGCCTTCTCGCTCGTCATCGCGCTTGGGCTCGCATACGAGAAGATTTTCCAGTCTGTCGGGCGCATGGCTTCGACGATGTTCTGCATGATGTGCGGCTGCGTCGCAAATATCATCCTCGACCCGATTATGATTTTCGGCTTCGGCCCCGTGCCCGCGATGGGAATCGAGGGCGCGGCGTGGGCTACGGGCATCGGGCAGACGCTGACGCTTGCGATGTATCTCCTGCTCGCGCGGCTGAACCCGCTGCCTGTGCGCGTCGCTGCGAAGCACGCGCGCGTCACGCGCGGCACGGCGCGGCGGCTGTACTCCGTCGGCGTGCCCGCGGCGCTGAACCTCGCGCTGCCGTCGCTGCTCATTTCGTCGCTGAACATCATCCTCTCGCAGTATTCGCAGATTTACGTCGTCGTCCTCGGCGTTTACTACAAATTGCAGACTTTCCTCTACCTTCCCGCGAACGGCATCGTGCAGGGCATGAGGCCGCTTGTCGGCTACAACTACGGCGCGCGCGAGTACGCGCGGGTGCGGCGCATCTGCCTGACGGCGCTCGCGCTTGCGGCGGGCATCATGGCCTTCGGCACGCTGCTCTGCCAGACGATGCCGGAGGCGCTGATCGGCCCCTTCACGCAGAACGCGGAGACTGTGCGCGCGGGGGCGGAGGCGCTGCGCATCATCAGCCTCGGCTTCATCGTCTCGACGGTTTCCGTAATAGCCTCGGGCGCTCTCGAAGGGCTCGGCATGGGCGCGCCGTCGTTCGTCATCTCGCTGCTGCGCTACGCGGTCATAACAATCCCCGCCGCCTTCATCCTGAGCCGCTTCCTCGGCGCCGCCGGCGTCTGGCACGCCTTCTGGCTGGCGGAGCTCTGCACGGCCGGCGCGGCGTATTTCATATACCGGCGCAGGACGGAGGCGCGGAGGTAGGGTTTTGTCCATATCTGCTTCGCTATGGTATCTTTCGCTGCACGGCGGCGATTATTAAACGGAGATGCGACAAGGCGGCCCCTTTCGGAGCCGCCTTGTCTGCTGAAGAGGTAGGGTTGAAGTAGTTAGTCGGCGAGCACCGGGTCCCAGACCTGTTTGATGAGGGTTTCGGTGTCCTTGTTCTTGTCGATGAGGCCGAACTTCTTGTAGTCGTTGATGGTGTCGCGCAGCGTCTGCTCGGTCAGCTCGTCGCTGATGCTGAAGTCGTAGGTGTTGAAGATTTCAAGCACGAGGTCGTAGTCGCCGGAGGCCCAGTTGTTGGCCTGGAGGATTTTGACCGCCTCTTCGCGGTTGTTCATCATCCATTCGCTGGCCTTCTCGTGGGCGCGCGTCAGCTTCTTGACGGTGATGGGGTTCTGGTTGTAAAAGTCGAGCGAAACGGCGTGGATGCAGCAGGCTTCTTTCTTGAAGTCCTCGTCGAAGGTGAGCGAGCGGATTATGCGCAGCGTGCCGTTGTCGAGGAACTGCTTCGCAAACTGGTCGCCGAGCAGCGCCGCCGCGATTTCGCCGTTCTGCATTGCGAGGACGGAGGCTCCGGCCTCGACCACCTTCCATTTGACCTTCATCGGGTCGACGTTGTCCTTGTTGAGGAAGCGCATCGCTATGTTGTGGTCGGAGTTGCCTATTCCGTCCGGTATCGCGATGTACTTGCCTTCGAGGTCCTTCGTGCTCTTAATCGGGGAATCCTTAAGGACGTAGAGCGATTTGCATCCCGTGTGGATGCCGGTCGTGAACTTCATGCGCACGCCGTTGATGGTGGGGACGAGCATCGTCGCGATGTGGTCGCCCGCTACGTCTACCTTGCCCGTGCCTATCGCGTCGGTCTGCGCGCTGCTGCCGCCCGCCATGCGGACTATCTTCGTCTTGAGCCCTTCGGCTTCATAGAAGCCCTTCATCTGGGCGATTCCGAAGGTGCCGAGGCAGAGGCCGCCGTTGTAGCCGACGATTATCTCCTTGCCGTATGCGGGCTCCTTCTTCCACGCCTCGTCCTCGGCGGGGTCTCCCGCCGCCCACGCCGCCTGAGTAGTCGCCGCTATCAGGCAGCAGAGCACCGCGCTCAAAAGTTTTCTCTTCACTGTGCATCTTCTCCTTTTATTAGGAATTTACAAAAGGCTTGATGGTTTTCGCCGCAGCCTGATGTTCCGGTTTATTCCGCCTCTTCCTCCGCGTGGCCGAAGTCGAGCATTTCGAGCACGTGTTTGCGGTATTCCATGAATTTGTTGCTCGTGCGGTTGCGAGGATATTCGAGCTCTATTTTCAGGTCCTCGCGCACGCGGCCCGGGCGCGGGGCCATTATGACGACGCGCGTGCCCATGTAGAGCGCCTCGTCGACGTCGTGCGTGACCATGAGCATCATGTGGCGGCTCTCGCCCCACATTTCGAGCAGCTCGTCCTGCATGTTCATGCGCGTGAAGGCGTCGAGCGCGCCGAGCGGCTCGTCCAGCAGGAAGACTGGCGGGTTGTTTATCATCGTGCGTATCAGCGCGACGCGCTGCGCCATGCCGCCCGAGAGCTGGTGCGGATACGACGTGCGGAACTCCTCAAGCCCCGCCATTTTGACGAGCCTTTCGACCTTCTCGTCCATGCCTTCTGTGTTGTGCATCATGCGGAGGCTGAAGGATACGTTCTGCTCCACTGTGAGCCACGGGAAGAGCGTCGGCTTCTGAAAGACCATGCCGCGCTCCGGCGCGGGGCCCGTTATCGGCCTGCCGTCGAGCGTCAGCGTGCCCGTCGTCGGCATTATGAGGCCGGCGATGAGGCGCAGTATCGTGGACTTGCCGCAGCCTGACGCGCCGACGATGCTGATGAACTCGCCCGTGCGCACTTCGAGGCTGACGTCCTGCAGCGCGTTCGTAACGTTGGCCGCGTCGGTGCGCGCGAAGCTCTTTGAGACGTGTTCGAGCTTCAGGATATTTTCACTCATTCGTGGACAGCTCCTTCCTGCCAGCGCAGAACCCTTCTTCTAATGAAGGTCAGCAGCGCGTTGACGACGACGAATATGACGCATATCAGGACGATGGCGGCGTACATTTTGCCGTACTGCGCCCAGCTCTTCTGCCACGAGATGTACCAGCCGAGGCCGGACTCGACGCCTATCATCTCGGCGACCAAGAGCGCCGTGCAGGCGGAGCTCATGCCCTGCGTCAGCCCTTGGAAGATGTTCGGCATAACGAAGGGAATCGCTATGCGGAAGACGAGCTGGCTGCCCTTCGCTCCGAGCGTGCGCGCCGCTTCGAAGAAGGATTTGTCGATGTTGTTTATGCCTGTCTGCGTCGCAATCGTGACGGAGAACCAGACTCCCAAGGCTATGATGAAGACGCTGCCCTTGAAGAGCGTCGAGGCCAGCACCATGACGACCGGCAGCCACGTAGTCGAGGGGATGGCGCCGAGCAGCTTCATGAAGGGCGCGATCCAGTAGTTGATACGCCTGTTGTAGCCGCAGGCGACGCCCGTTATAAGGCCGAGGCCCGCGCCCGTGAAGTAGCCCGTGAAGAGCAGTATCAGCGAGTTGACCGTACACTCCGCCATATAGGCGCGGTCGGAGATGAAGGCCCAGAGCACCTGGTCGACCCACGGGAAATAAGGGAGCACGAGAATCCCCGTCTTGAGAGTCATCCAGTCGTAGGCGAGGAACATCAGAAAAATGAAGGAATAGAACGGCGCTTTGTAGCGCAGCGTGTAAAAGACCTTCTTGTTGACGAAAGATACGAGGAAGACGGCGAAGACCGCCGCCATCAGCGCGCATATGAAATATGCGTAGACGTCCGTGCTCTCGTTGCCTGCGAGGTTCGGGATCATGTAATACTCCGCGAGGGCCAGCGCCCCCGCTATGACCGGCGAGAAGCAGACGAGCCTGTCTATAAATATCTGGAACGGCGTCTTCGGCGCGCTCTCAAGCTCGCGCAGCTCGTCTTTCGTCATGTGCCGGCTCGGAATGATCTGTTTTTGGTTTGTTTCGCTCATTTTTTGCCCGCATACTCCTTTGCTGTGAAATTTTCAGCCGCGTACGCGCACTGTGGCGCGCCTCGCGTGTATAAACGTGACGCAGATTGAAATACCCGGCGCCGGGCCGTATGCATGGGCGGCACGCTTTGCCGCGCGCACGCACATTACACTCCTGCCGCGAAATCATACGGCGGAGCAGAACGCACGGACGCTTCCATGCCGCGCACGCAAATGCGACAGCATGGGAAAAGCCAAGCAAAGCTAAGATATTGCTGTATTGAAGTCTATTTTTATGAAAGTTTCCGTGAGCCTTTAGAAGAAGCGGCGGACGGAGACTCGGATGCAGCAGCCCATGCCACAGGCTTTACGGCGCTACGTCACATAGATGTCTCCTCCTTCCGCATTTTGGTTGGTTTGTGAGAGTAAACGCATGCTTTCTCACGCGCCTATGATAAACGGCCTGCGTACTAAAAGCAAGCCAATAACGGCGGAATTCTATTCCCGCGAATAAAAATAGATGAAGATGCGAAATAAGAGTTAAAATTTATGTCGATGTCCTGTCTCCCCTCTGTTTCTGGTCTTGTGAATAAAGACACGCGGGGCGTCAGGTTATATACTCGCAGTGAATTTTATACGTTTCGTCCGAGGGAGGTGGCGCGTATGTTCGTAGTGGTTTGACGTGAGACGGCTTCTTGGCGTGCACGTTGTGCGCGGAGAACAGGGCGCCGTCCTATCGGGCATATCCTCATCGCTTAAGCCTGTTTCGCCGGTACGAAGCTGCGTTTCGGCCATCTCTTTACGGCGTCTGTCTCCATTCTCTAAGCAAATCAGCTACACATAATAAAGGTACTTTTGTGCAGTTCCGCCGTTGTTTTGCGTGCGGGATTTTCTGCGTGTCCGCGCTGTGCGCGGCTGCGGTAAAAATAGAGAAAAAGGAGAGGTTTTTGATGGCAGAGGCGTCCGCCGATGCGAAGAAAAAATCAAAGAGGGTACAAAGGATAATAACAGCCGTCATACTGGCCGTAGCTGTCGGCGCGTATTTCGTCAGCCCAGGCTATAAGGCCGTCATCGACGACATACTGCATACGTTTGCGACCGGCGATTTCCAGGTCATGCGTGAGTTCATCGCGAAGTACGGCAAACAGGCCGCCGTGCTTTCGTTCTGCCTTATGGTGTTCCAGTCGGTAGCGGCCCCGCTGCCGGCGTTTCTCATCACTTTCGCTAACGCGAATCTTTTCGGTTGGTGGCAGGGAGCCATCCTCTCATGGTCGAGCGCCATGGCCGGAGCGGCGCTGTGCTTCTACATCGCGCGCATCTTCGGGCGCGATGTGGTGGAGAAGCTGACGAGCAAGAGCGGGCTGCGCGCTATCGACGAATTTTTCGAGCGTCACGGCAAGCAGAGTATTCTTATTGCACGCCTGCTGCCGTTCATTTCGTTCGATTTCGTTAGCTACGCGGCGGGGCTTACGTCGATGAGCTTCGTCGGATTCTTCGTTGCGACCGGCGTCGGGCAGCTCCCCGCCACGATCATTTATTCGTATGTAGGCGGGATGCTGACCGGCGGCGCGAAGTTCGTCGTCATGGGGCTTCTAATACTTTTCAGCCTTTCCGTACTGAGCGTAATGCTGCGCCAGATATATAAGGAGAGGGTGAAAAAACGGGCCGAGGCCGGAAATGGCAGCGCAAAACAGTAGGAACAAGATCGGATATATGGGGGTGAAGCTCCATCAGTTTCTGAGCTTTTCCCCGATTTTTCAGAGGGTTGTGGCGCGCGGCGGCGATACAGCTTTTTTCCCTGGGTGCAGCCTTATGGGCTACGACCCGGAGCTTATGCGCCGCGTCTATCGTTGGCTTGTCTCCGTGCATCCCGACATGGGCTTCGTCAGCGCATGCTGCGGACACCCGACGCTTGCTCTCGGCGGCCGCGGGAGAGCCGCGGCGCACCGCGAACGGCTCGCCTCGCTGCTCGGATCGCTCGGCATAAAGCGCCTCGTCGTCTGCTGTCCTAACTGTTCCGGGACGTTGAAGGAGGATTTCGGCCTTTCCGTAATCTCGATATGGAAGCTGCTCGACGAGGAACGATTCACATGCCGTACTGAGGAGGGGCGGATGTTCGTGCTGCACGACCCGTGCCCGACACGGAGCGACCCGGAGACGCAGCAGGCGGCGCGGAACGTGTTCGCGCGCTGCGGCGTCAAGTGGGAAGAGTATCCGTCGTCGCGCGAAAAGGCACGATGCTGTGGCAAGGCGGGCATGATGATGGTGCTGAACCCTGAAAAGGGGCGCGAGGTGCTCAATATGCGGATCGCGGAGAGCGACAACCGGAACATCCTGACCTACTGCTTCGCCTGCGTCGAATCGTTCGCAGGAGCTGGGTGCAGCCCCGTGCATGGGCTTGAGCTGCTCTTCCCAGGTGTGAGGACGGCGCGCGGCACGTGGCGCAACCGTATAGATGCGGCGATGGGGCGGCTGCTGTGACGAAGGGCGGATTTTTCGCTTCTCACGGCAAATGGCTGAAACCGGCGGCGTTCGCCGCCGCGCTGACGGCGCTTTATGCCATGTCGCGGCATATGGGGCTGACGGAGTGTTTTGCTGATTCGGGGTATATCGACGGTTTTCGCGCTTACGCGGCGGAGCATTATTTGTCCGCGGCGCTGATCTATGTCGCGGCGACTACAGCAGGGTGTGTGCTGCTGGCGCTGCCGGGCGTGTGCTTTGCGATTGTCAGCGGCGTACTTTTCGGCCCTGTGATGGGGACTTTGTTATGCCTTGTTTCGGCGACGTTCGGCGCGGTGCTTTCGTTTCTCGCCGGGCGCTTTTTTCTGAAAGACAGCGTGAAGCCGATGCTCGAAAAGAGCCCGGCGCTGAAGCGTTTCCTGTTCGACAACGCGGACGGCAGCGCGCTCGTGCTGCTGATGGTGACGCGGCTTCTGCCTGTATTCCCTTACAATTTGCAGAATTTCGCCTATGGGATAACGGACGTCGGACTGCTGCCGTACACGATTTATACTTTCGTCTTCATGTTTCCCGGCGTCGCGCTGTTTACCGTGGGGGCGGCCGGACTTTCCGACGCGGAGAACAGGGCCGGACTTATGTGCGCGGCGGCGGTTTTCGCCGTGATGTTGGCTCTTATAGGCGTGTTTCTGTATAAACGTTATCTTAAACGGGGACGCGCCGCATGACGCGGTTCTCCGTTCGGATATTTTAAGGAGTGAATGACAGATGGAAACATATTACGATCCTAAAGATCTGCCCAAGTTCGCTTCCATCGGCGAGGAAGCCCCGGAGCTCTGGGAAAAGTTCTCGGAGTATTACGGAGCGGTGTTCGCGGAGGGGGCCCTGACGGCGCGCGAGAAAGCGCTGATAGCGCTCGCGGTGGCTCACGCGGTGCAGTGCCCGTATTGCATCGACGCATACACGCAGGCCTGTCTCGAACAGGGTGCCAACGGCGAGCAGATGACCGAGGCCGTCCACGTCGCGGCGGCGATACGCGGCGGCGCGACGCTCGTCCACGGCGTCCAGATGAAGAAGATTCTCGAAAAACTGGAGATGTAAGATGCCGGCCTGTACAGAAAACGAAATCAACATGGTCCCGCCGGTTCCATGCTTCGAAAGTAAGATCCCCAACGAAGAGTGGGCCTACACTTACGATACGGTACATACTCTCCAGATGAACGTCGGGCGGTTATGCAATCTTTCCTGCAAGCACTGTCACGTCTCATGCGGCCCCGACCGTAAGGAGATAATGCCGCGCGAGGTCGCCGCGGACTGCCTGCGCGCCGTCATATCGCAGAACATTTCCGTGCTCGACATAACGGGCGGCGCGCCGGAGATGAATCCGAGCTTCCGCTGGCTGCTTGAGAACGCGGCGAAGACCGGCGTGCACACCATCGTGCGCACGAACCTCGTCATACTCGACGCGGAGGGCTTCCGGGACATCCCGGAGCTTTACGCGAAATACGGCGTCGAAGTCGTCTGCTCTCTGCCGTACTATACGAAGCGCGACAACGACCGCCAGCGCGGCGGCGGCGTATTCGACAAGTCCGTGACGCTGCTGCGCCGCCTCAACGAGCTTGGATACGGAAGGGACGAGCGGCTGCATCTGAACCTCGTCTACAACCCAGGCGGCGCGTTCCTGCCGCCGTCGCAGCCGGCGCTTGAGCGCGACTACAAGGCGAGGCTCATGGAGGACCACGGGATAGTCTTCAACAACCTTTACACGATAACGAACAATCCCGTCGGGCGCTTCCGCGAGTTCCTGGACAGGAGCGGAAACTTCTGCGGATATATGGAACGTCTTTACAACAGCTTCAACCCAGGCGCGGTCGAGAACATGATGTGCCGCGGCCAGATTTCGGTCGACTGGCAGGGATACATTTACGACTGTGATTTCAACCAGGCGCTCGGCCTCCGCGCGGAAGGCCCCGCGACGATAGGCGAGTGGGCCGGCGCGAAGAGCGTCAGGCGCCGCATACGCTTCGGCAGCCATTGCTACGCCTGTACTGCCGGAAGCGGTTCGAGCTGCGGCGGCGCGACGAAGCAGTAATTACTCCGCGCGGAAAACGCGGACGTGAAATAAAAGTCATCAAGACTGAACAGGAGGAACTGAGATGAACAAGAAAATGATATGGTCGGTGGCGGCGATAGTTGTTATAGCCGCGGGATTTGCGATGTGGAACGGCTCGAAGAAGAGCGGGGACGATCCTGGGCTTCCGATGGAGGTCAACAAAGACCGCGCCGAGATAATCATGCCCGCCGAGGTCAACGCTAAATACTTCACCGAACCGACGCGCCACGGCGTGGTTTACGCCAAGGGCTCTAACGGAGAGAAATCCGTACTGCGCGGCCTCTCTAACGAAAAGGTATTCTATCAGGCGCTGCTTGACATAGGCGCGGCCGCCGGAAATAACCTCACCGCCGAAGACATGAAAGCCGGTCCTGACAACGGCAGATCCGTCGAGGGAGACAAACTCGACGTCTTTGTAACGTGGGAAGGCTCGAACGGCGAGATTCCATTCCACGACATCATCGTAGCCACAGAGGACAGGCCGATGGACATCCGTTTCGGCGGCAACCTTGAAGCGGCTAAGAAGAACAACACCGGATGCGTCCTCTGCCTCGACAGCTGCGCGGTCGGCATAACGAGCAACGCCGCCTATCCGACGGGAACGACGCAGAACAAAGTCGTCGAATTCCGCGGCAACAAGGACGTGCTGCCAGCGGACGGAACGCGCGTCAACGTCATCTTCCGCTTAGTGAAATAGCTCCGGCATGACGCATTTCGGAAGACTATACAACTCGTTCATATGGGCCGTGGCCGTATCCGCGGCCCTTTTCCAGAACACGTGGCTGGAAATGCGCGTGAACATGGGGCTGGTCCTTTTCGCGCTCTTCGCGCTATTCTTCGTCATCTCCGAGATATGGAGCGCGCGCTTTTCGCTGCTCTTCACGACCGCGAGCCTCGTCGTGATAGGTGCGGCGGGGGCGTTCTTTCTCGGCGTTTCGCGCGTCTGCGTACTGCCCGCGCTCATAATACGCGAGGGGCTCGGAGCGCGGCTCGTCAGCGTGTCTGCAATAAACGCCGCCGTCGCCGCGTTCGTCGTGATAGGGTACGTCCTCATACTTTGGAACGGACTGCGCGGCGGGCGCCGCCGCTGCTGGTAGCCGAAAGCTCTATGGGCGGCGAAGCGATAATACTTTTCACGCGCGTCCCCGTCGCAGGAGAGGTCAAGACGCGCCTCATGGGCGCGCTCTCCGGCGGACAGTGCGCGGCGCTGCACGCGGCTTTCCTGTGCGACGTCTACGAGAAATGCCTTGCGGCGCGGAAAGGCGTGAGGCTATACTACACGGGCGGCAGCCCGGCGCTCCTGCCGGATGCCGTGCGCGGAGCCGCGCTCTTCGAGCAGGCAGACGGCGGGCTCGGCGAGAAAATGCACATAGCGTTTGAAGAAACGCTGCGAGAACACAGGGCCGCCGTGCTCATAGGCTCAGACCTTCCCGCGCTGACGGCGGATATTTTGACGAATGCTTTCAGGCTTCTTGAAAAAAACGACGCCGTTATAGGCCCGGCGGGGGATGGCGGATATTACCTCGTCGGCATGAAAGAATATCTGCCGCAGCTATTTTCCGTAAAATCCTACGGCGGCGCAGACGTCCTCGCCGCGACGGAGATAGCGGCGAAAAGGGCCGGGATAACGCTTGTGCGTGCTGCGGAATGCCGCGACGTGGACACGCCGGAAGACCTCGAACTTCTGGCGCACGGCATAATTTCAGGAAAAATCCGCGCGCCGCGCACTGAGGCCTTTCTGCGCGAAATCGGCAAAATAGCATGAAGCCTGGACTTTCCATAATAATCCCGATGCTCGACGAGCGGCGGACTCTGCCCTCGCTGTTGGAAAATCTGGCATCACTCGAAAGCGGCGCAACGGAGATTATCTTCGCCGACGGCGGCAGCATTGACGGAAGCCGCGAACTCGTCGCACGATCCGGCTTTCGTCTGCTGGACGCTCCGCGCGGCAGGGCGCGCCAGATGAATGCCGGGGCCGCCTCGGCGTCGGGCGAAGTCCTGCTCTTTCTGCACGCGGACAGCCGTCTGCCCGAAAACTGCGAAACTCTGATATTTTCGGCGCTCGAACGCGAAGGCTGCGCCGCGGGCTGCTTCCGCCTGCGCTTCGACACGGATCATCCCCTGATGAAGATATGCGCCTTCATGTCTACCTTTCGAGTGAAACGCCGCCAGATAGCCTTCGGCGACCAGGGGATATTCGTCAAAGAAACCCTCTTCAACAAACTCGGCGGTTTCCCTGACATTCCTCTAATGGAAGATTACCGTTTTTCTGAAATGCTCGTCCGCGAAACAAAAATAGCGGTTGCGGACGGATTCATAACGACGTCGGCACGCCGCTTCACCGACGGCGGAATGCTGCGGACGATGTGGAAAATGCAGAAAATACAGCATTTCTACAGAAAAGGCGTAGCGCCGGAAGAGCTCCTGAAACTCTACCGCGACGTGCGCTGAGGCTTTTTTGTAAGTAAAAGAACAAAAAACGGCGGCGCCGTGCGGATGCCACGACGCCGCGCCGCCGTTACGGCTGTCTGCCTATATACGCCAGAATGCCGCCGTCTACGTAAAGGATCTGTCCGTTGACGAAGTTCGAGGCGTCTGAGGAGAGAAAGACGGCCGGCCCTTTGAGGTCGTCCGGCGTTCCCCAGCGGCCCGCGGGGGTCTTGGAGACGATGAAGCTGTCGAACGGGTGGCGGCTGCCGTCGGCCTGCCGCTCGCGCAGCGGCGCGGTCTGCGGCGTCGCTATGTAGCCGGGGCCGATGCCGTTGCACTGGATGTTCGCCGCGCCGTATTCGGAGCAGATGTTGCGCGTCAGCATCTTCAGCCCGCCCTTGGCCGCGGCGTAGGCTGAGACGGTCTCGCGCCCGAGCTCGCTCATCATCGAGCAGACGTTGATTATCTTGCCGCGTCCTTTCTTTATCATTCCTGGGATTACGGCCTTCGCGCAGATGAAGGGGCCGACGAGGTCTATGTCCACGACCTGACGGAAGTCTTCCGCGCTCATCTCGGTCATCGGGATGCGTTTTATTATTCCGGCGTTGTTGACGAGTATGTCTATCGCGCCGAGGTCGTTTTCAATCTGCGCGACGAGCGCGCGTACCGCCTCTTCGTCCGTAACGTCCGCGATGTACCCGCGCGCCTCTATGTTCTGGGCGCGGTAGGCTTCCATGGCCGCGTCGAGGTTTTCACGGCTCCGGCAGTTGAAGGCTACGCGAGCGCCGGCCTCCGCGAGCGCCTCCGCGATTGCGAAGCCTATGCCGTAGGCGCCGCCCGTGACGAGCGCCGTCCGTCCTTCGAGAGAAAATATATCGTTCCGCATTGTTCGCGCTCCTTTCCTATACGTTAAAGCGCCGCGCTCCGTGCGGAGGCGGCGCCGTGGGATTGTCCTGTGGTTTTACTTCGCGCTTCTGCCTCTGCTCATGAGCGCTTTTTTGATGTGTCCGCCGAAGAGGCTTATCACTATGAGCGCTATGAAGAACCAGCAGATGACCGAGTCGAAGAAGACGCTCGGGTCTCCGCCGGATTTCAGCAGAGCGGTGCGGAAGTTCTTTTCCGCCATCGGGCCGAGGATGAGGCCGAGTATCGCGGGACTGGTCGGGACTTTGACCTTGCCGAGGAAGTAGCCGACTATTCCTGCGACGAGCATGACCCAGACGTCGAAGAGGCTGTTCTTCATTGCGAAGGAGCCGATTATGCAGAGTACGAAGATGACGGGCGTCAGTATGCCCTTTGGTACGCTGAGGACCTTCGTGAAGAGCCTGATGCCGGCGAAGCCGAATATGCACATCAGCGTGTTCGCTATGAACATTCCGAGGAATATGGAGTATACGAGCGCTTCGTTGGTTTCGAAGAGCATCGGCCCCGGCGCGAGCCCCTGTATCGTCAGCGCGCCTATCATGATGGCCGTGACCGCGTCGCCGGGTACGCCGAGCGTGAGCATCGGTATCATGGCTCCGCCGGTGACGCCGTTGTTTCCGCCCTCGGGGCCGGAGACGGCTTCTATCGAGCCTTTGCCGAAGAGCTCCGGCTCTTTCGCTATGCTGCGCGCTGTGTTGTAGCCGACGAAGGAGCCTATGTCGGCTCCCGCACCCGGTATGATTCCGATGAATGTGCCGATGAGCCCCGTGACGGGCGCGATACGGAAGATTTTCTTGAGGTCTTCCTTCTTGGGCAGGATGTTCGTGAGCTTGACTTCGATTTCTTCTTTGGTGAAGATGGTCTCTATATTCTCAAAGGCCTGGCTCATGGCGAAAAGGCCTATCATTATCGGGATGTAGTTGATGCCGCCCATGAAGTTGAAGTTGCCCTCGGGCGAGAAGCGGATGTAGCTCGTGACGCTGTCGATGCCTATCGTCGCTACCAGTATGCCGAGGCAGCCGCAGATGAGCCCCTTTTCAATGTCCTCGCCGGAGATGTTGCCTATTATGCAGAGGCCGAAGACCGCAAGCAGGAAGAATTCCGCCGAACTGAACTGGAGCGCGAGCTTCGCAAGCTGCGGGCTGATGAGCCAGAGGCAGAGCACGGAGACGAGGCCGCCGATGTAGCTAGCGAGCGTCGCGGCGCCGAGCGCGCGTCCCGCCTCGCCCTTCTTCGCCATGGCGTAGCCGTCTATCGCCGTCGCGGCGGAGGCCGGAGTGCCCGGTGTGTGAAGAAGAACAGCCGATATTGATCCGCCGTAGATCGCGCCGCAGTAGATGCCTATCAGCATCAGTATGCCCTGCGCTGCGTCCATGCCGAAGGTCATCGGGAGAAGCAGAGCGACGCCCATCGTCGCGGTCAGCCCCGGCAGCGCGCCGATGCAGATGCCGCAGAGCACGCCCGCCGCCATGTAGAGGAATACTATCGGGGTTAAACAGGTACTGAATATTTCAGCAAGCAAATCCATGATTCAAATCCCCCTGTTACAGCCTGATAAGCCCGAACGAGCCGACGGGCACGTTCAGCACGAACTGGAATATGCCGTACACGACGGCTGTAACGGCAGCCGCGATGACGAACGAAACGACATAGCTCTTCTTTGAAAACCATCTGATGAAGATAAATTCAAGAATCGTTGTGGCGATGATAAAGCCCAGGGGTTCCAGCAGAAGGACGTACACCACGAGTATCGCCATGGAGATGTAGGCGCGCTTCGGGCCGGGGCCGAAGAGGTCTATATCGGTGTTTTTCTCGGGCTTCATCCTCCAGGTGTTGTATAACAGCATGGCGGAGCAGGCCAGCAGGACGATGGCGATGGCCATGGGCCACAGCCCCGGCCCGGGAACGCCTGTGCCGTAGCTCTCGGCGGTCGGGTATGTGGAGGAGACGGCGATGACGCCTATACCCAGCAATATGCACAAAGCAGCCAGAATCAGGTTGCCTTTTTTCATAGGATTATTCCCCCTGTATTCAGCACTAAAGCGCGGTCTTAGCCGCGCAGGGAAAGGCGCGGGAGAGCGGCGCTGCCGGGCCGCCCCCCTGCGCTGACTGATGTGTTCCTAAGAAACGCGGACTGTTATTTCACCTTGAGGCCGAGCGAATCTACGAGCTCCTTGTAGAGCGCGAGCTGGTCGGCGATGGTCTTCTCGAAGGTCTTGCCGTCCTGGATTTCGATGACGTTGTTGGTGTTCGCCATGAATTCCTTGAACTGGTCGGAGGCCGCCGCTTCGGAGAAGATGCGGTAGAGCTCGTTCACAACCTCGTCGGGCGTAGCCGCGGGGACGCCGAGTCCGCGCCACGTACCGAGCACCGCGTTGTAGCCGCACTCCTTGAAGGTCGGGACGTCGGGCTGGGCCGCGAGGCGCTCGTTCGACATGACGGCGAGGACCTTGAGCTTGCCGGAGCGCACGAAGGAGTCGACTTCGGCGTAGGAGACGGCGACCGCGTCGATGTGTCCGCCGAGGAGGTCCGTTATAGCGCCGTTGGCTCCGTCATAGCCGACGTGCTTGAACTTGGAGCCGGTCTCCTTCGCGAGGCCCGCCGCCGCGAGGTGCCAGATGGCTCCGATTCCGGAGTTTCCGACCTGCACTTCGTTCTGCTTGGAATATTCGATAAAGTCCTGAATGTTGCCGAAGCGCTTGTCGTCCGCCTTGACCGTTATCGCGGAAGCCGCCGAGTTGATCATGAGGATGGGCTTGAACATCGTGTAGGTGAGCCCCGCGTTGTTGCCCATAGCTTCGAGCGTCGCAAGTTCGACCGTGATCATCGTGATGATGGAGCCGTCCTTGGGGGCGTTCGCTCCGTAGAGCATACCGATGGCTCCGCCCGCGCCGGAGCGGTTTTCAACCGTGATGTTCTTGAACGAACCCTTCGCCGCGTCGGCGAGCCCGCGCATGACCGCGTCCGTGCCTCCGCCAGCGTCGTAGGGGACGACGCAGGTTACGCTCATCTTGGAGAAGTCAGGCGCCGCTGCCGCCGCCTCTCTCTGCGCCGCGCCCATAAGGACGATGGCGATCACCGCTGCAAGTACCAAAAGTTTCTTTGACATAGCCGCTGTACCTCTTTCCTGAAAAATTCCGGTGCGGCCTCCGCGCCGCTGGCCGGTTTATTTTTGACGCCCGTCGGGCGGTCAAACCTTTTTCTGGTGAAGACTGAGCCGCGTCTGAAACGCGCGCCGAATTATTTTTTAAACGCCGCGACTGCGGAAACGAGCGCGCTCGCCGCCGCCGTGATTTTGCCGAACTCTCCCGCCTCTATCCACGCGCGGTTTGCGAGGTTGCCGCCCACGCCGACTCCCGCCGCTCCCGCCGCGAGGAAATCTCCGGCGTTCTTTTCGTTTATGCCGCCGACGGCCATGAGTTTGATATGGTTCAGCGGAGCGCGCACGGCCTTAAGGTAGCCGGGCCCCATGTCTGCTGCGGGGAAAAGCTTTACGAAATCCGCTCCGGCGCGGTGGGCCGTCATAATCTCGCTGGGCGTGAGCGCGCCGGGCATCGAGACGAGGCCGAGCTCGCGCGTGCGCTTTATCACATCCGTGTTGGTATCCGGCGAAATGATGAAAAGGCCGCCCGCGTCGCGCGTCAGGTCGACGAGCGCCGTCTCCGTGACCGTCCCCGCGCCTACGAGCATACGTCCCTCGAAAGCGCGCGCAATATCCCCGATCGCCTCCGCCGTCGCCGCCCAGCTTTCGGGCCTGCTCTGGTCGTAGGTGATTTCCATAAGCCTGACGCCCCCGCCGTAAAGCGCGTTGGCGACGTTCATACACTGCTCGCTGCCTACTCCACGGACGATTGCGATTATCTTCTCACGCGACACACGCTCAATAACCTCTTCCCGCATTGCGGAGCCTCCAGTTTATGTGAAATAGAAAATTTCCTTATACACGACGGCGGCGGCTTTCATATAAGCCGGCGCGCGCGATAATTTGTAAAAAACGACAAACGGCGGAGAAAACACTTCTGCCGGTTTTATTTTAACACAATACAGAATATTTCACCACGCGCGTTGTACCGGCCCAGCCGTCCGCAGTATTGCGTATCCCGCAAGAATTTTGTCGGATGAAAAAACGAATCGTTTTGAGCTTACGGCGCGCCGCCGGCCTCCGGCAGATTTCAGCGCGCTGAAAAAATTATTATTTTTTGAATTGGCTCAGACATGATGAAATTAAGGCGGCTTTGCTCCGGCGGTTTGCGTTTTTGCGCCGGAGGAGAAATTTTGCGCGTTTTTGCGGAAGCGCGGCGCGGAAAGAGCGTTTTATCGGCAATCTTGCAAATTGAAACTCTTTAATGTAATATGCACTCTGGCCTTTCGGCCGGAAAAATTCTGCGTCGGCGGTGATTTTATGGCGGACTTTTCATTTCTTGCCGAAGCCTCGGACATCTGGGGCGAGTGGCGTTTCGAGCCGTGGAGCAGCGGCTCCGCATCGGGGCTCTACCGGCGCGTCTCGATGGTGAAGTCCGGCCTCATGGGCGAGGTCGCGCGCTATTACGCCGACGACTACCTCGTCTGGCGCTACGACGCTGAGGAGGAGGCCGAGCGGCTGCGCCGCGGCGCGAAGTCCGAGAGCGACCTGCTGGTCCAGCGTTTCGTCTTCCTGCGCGAGGCGGGGGAATATTATATGAAGAAAAGCTCCATCATGTTCGGCCTGCGCGGCTTCGTGGAGCTGCACTTCCTTCCCGTGCGCGGCGAGATTCCGAAGGCCGTCGAGGACGTGGGCTATCTGGTACACGCCGCAATGCGCAAGCTCGGCAGGCTTGAGCCGGCGCGCGTCTGCTGAAAATTCGGCGCGATTAAAATTGTCCGGGCAGCACCGGCTTTTTTATAAAAAATTTATGGAGGTGGAACTTTTATGTTCTTCATGATGTTCGCAGTATCAATCATCTGCTTGATACTCGGCTACATTTTCTACGGGCGCTTTATGGCGAAGGTCTACAACCTCGACAACCATAACGTCACGCCCGCGGAGCGTCTCAACGACGGCATGGACTACTGTCCGACGCACCCCGCCGTCGTGCTCGGCCACCACTTCTCGTCCATCGCGGGCGCGGGGCCGATTGTCGGGCCTATAACCGCCGCCTCGATGTTCGGATGGCTGCCTACCATTATATGGTGCATATTCGGCTCCATATTCCTCGGCGGTCCGCATGACTTCGGTGCGGTAATGGCCTCGATGCGTCACGACGGTAAGTCTATCGGAGAGGTCATCGACCACTGGATAGGGCACAAGGCGAAAAAACTCTTCCTTATATTTACAATACTTTCGCTCTTCCTCGTCGTCGCGGTCTTCACCGTGCTTACGACTGCGACCTTCGTGCTCGACCCCGTCGTTGCATTTGTAAGCTGCATGTACATCGTGCTCGCGGTCGTATCCGGCCTTCTTATCTATCGTTTCAACATGAACCTGAAACTCGTCACGATCGTAATGCTCGCGATAATAGCCTTCTGCTCCATCAAGGGCGGCGACTGGCCTATAGTAGCCAAAATATTCACGCACACCTCAGACTGGTGGAACTTCTTCATAGCGATATATATCCTCTTCGCATCCGTCCTCCCCGTCTGGTTGCTTCTCCAGCCGCGCGACTACCTCGCCTCGTACTTCCTCTACTTCGCGGCCGCGATAGGCGCGATAGGAATGATATTCGGCGGCTCGATGGACAGCGGCGCGGTGCCGATGTTCGCGCCCGAGATGAACTGGTTCGGCCTCACGAAGGCCGACATGTGGCCGATGCTCTTTGTCATCGTAGCATGCGGCGCTATATCGGGCTTCCATTCGCTCGTCGGTTCCGGCACGACCTCGAAGCAGCTCTCCCATGAGCGCGACGCGCTGCCCGTCGGTTACGCCGCGATGCTCCTTGAAGGGCTTGTCGCCGTCATAGCGCTCGGCACTATGATGGTTGCGGGCGGCATACAGAAGGGCGGCCCCGTCGGCACCTTCGCCGCGGGCTTCGGACAGTTCTGCACGATAATCGGCATCGACCCGGTGCTCGGAACGCGCCTCGGAGCGATAGCGGTCAACACATTCCTGCTCACATCGCTCGATACCGCGACGCGCCTCGCCCGCTATCAGATACAGGAAATAACTAACTACAAGATCAACAAGTACCTTGCTACTATAATCGCAGTCGCAGTCGCGCTCGTCCTCGTTTACGTCAAGGCCAAGGGACCCGACGGAAACCCGATACCCGCGTGGCAGGTCATCTGGCCCGTATTCGGCGCGTCGAACCAGCTCGTCGCGGCGCTCGCCATCCTCGGCATCGCGATGTGGATAATCCGCGGCCTCAAGAAAAAAGCGACCTTCCTGCTCATCCCGTTCTGGTTCATGCTCGTCACCAGCATGGCCGGCATCGTGATAGAGATCAAGGCGACGCTCATGAGCGGACACCCGAACTACATACTCGCCGTCATAAGCGCGCTGCTCCTCGTCCTCGCGCTGATGATGACGAAAGAAGGATTCGCCGCCCTCAACCGTGAAAAGCGCGGAGAGTTCATAGAGCAGTAGCGGACTGCGCGAAAACGCAGAAAATAGTAAACGAAAGGAGCCGCCAAGCGCGGCTCTTTTTTATTGCGTTTTAATATTCGAGTGTTATCTTTAAAAGGTATGCGGTGGAGCGCTGGCAACTCTCCCGGCTTTTCCGCGTTTCGAGAAATTTTTATATTTATGGAGGGGTTTTTATATGTGGGCTGTATATGCGTTGTGTTCCGCGTTTTTTGCGGCGCTCACCTCGATACTCGCGAAGGTCGGCATCGAAGGCGTGAACTCGAATTTGGCGACTGCGGTGCGCACCGGCGTCGTGCTCGTCATGGCGTGGCTAGTAGTCTTTGCGACGGGAACGGCGGACGGCCTCTGGAGCATCGGGAAAAAGAGCTGGCTCTTCCTCGTCCTCTCAGGCCTCGCTACCGGAGCGTCGTGGCTTTTTTACTTCAAGGCGCTCCAGATAGGCGAGGCCTCGAAGGTCATTCCTGTGGACAAATTCAGCGTCGTCCTCGGCATCCTGATGGCCTTCATTTTCCTCCACGAAGCGGTCACCGCGAAGACGCTCATAGGCGGCGCGCTGATAGCGATAGGGACTTTTGTGCTGATTCTGTAAAATCCTGCTGCTAAGAGGACGTTTAAAGTGGCTATTTCCATTTTGGAAATAACCACTTTTATATATTGACATTCATCTATATGACTTCTATAATCACGCATAGATAATCATCTATGTGAGGTGGGTTCTCATGAACGCTATCGACGCCGCCCTCATATGCAGGGCGCTGAGCGACAGCAACAGGCTGCTTATTGTCCAGATGCTTTCCGACGGCGAGAAGTGCGCATGCAAATTGCTCGAACGCTTTGAAATCACCCAGCCGACGCTCTCGCACCATATGAAGATACTGTGCGAGTGCGGGCTGGTGAAGGCGCGGCGCGAGGGCAAGTGGCAGCATTATTCGGTCGATGCGGAGAGGCTGCGTGAATTTACGCTGTTTATGGAGACGCTTATGCCGCGTGGCACGAACGGAGGATGCTGCCGTTGATTTGGGATTTCATCCAGAATCAGGCGCTCGGCATGAAATGGCTGAACGTGCTCGTCACGCGCGCCCTCGGCTCGGCGGGCGTGGATGTTTCGTCGCGTTGGGGCGGAAGCCTGAATTTCTTCATCTACGACGTAATCAAGATAACTATTCTGCTCTGCACGCTGATTTTCGTAATTTCGTACATTCAGAGCTATTTCCCGCCGGAGCGCAGCCGCAGGATAATGGGGCGCTTTCACGGAATATGGGCCAACTGCGCGGCGGCTCTGCTCGGCACGGTCACGCCTTTCTGCTCGTGCTCGTCGATTCCGCTTTTCATTGGCTTTACGAGCGCGGGGCTTCCGCTCGGCGTCACCTTTTCTTTTTTGATTTCGTCTCCGATGGTGGATCTGGGCAGCCTCGTCATACTGACCGGCATTTTCGGCGCGCGTGTCGCGGCGGTGTATGTCGCGCTCGGCCTCGTCATCGCGGTGGCGGGCGGCGCGCTTATAGAAAAAATGCGGATGGACGGATATGTCGAAGATTTCATTCGTCAGGTGAGAGGAGCGGAAGCCGAAGCGGCGGAGCCGTCCGCCCGCGAGCGTCTGATTTTCGCCAAGGGGCAGACTGTTTTCACCTTTCGCAAGGTGTTTCCCTATATCCTTCTCGGCGTCGGAATTGGGGCGTTCATCCACAACTGGCTGCCGCAGAGCTGGATTGAAGGCGTTCTCGGCGGTGGCAACCCGTTCGGCGTGGTGCTAGCGACTCTCGTCGGCGTTCCGATGTACGGCGATATTTTCGGGACTATTCCGGTGGCAGAGGCTCTACTCTATAAGGGGGCGCGGCTCGGCACGGTGCTGAGCTTCATGATGGCGGTGACGACGCTTTCCCTGCCGTCGCTCGTCATGTTGCGCAAGGCGATAAAGCCGCGGCTTTTGTGGACGTTCGTCGCCGTATGCACTATGGGCATAATAATCGTCGGTTATGCGTTCAACGCGCTACAATCTCTTTTTATAATGTGACGAAAGGGGTACTGAAATGGGATTATTCAGCCGCAGGAATGATAAAGACTGCGAAGAAACAAAATGCGGCATCCGCGCCGAAAGCTCCGGCGCGCCGGTGAAGGTGCTGGGGGCGGGATGTCCTAGATGCCGCGAGCTTGACGCGGCCGTGCGCTCCGTGCTCGAAGAGCTTGGATCGGAAGCCGTTGTGGAGCACGTGACGGATTTTCCGAGCATCGCAGCCTACGGCGTCATGTCTACGCCTGCGCTCGTTATAAACGGAAAGGCTGTTGTGTGCGGGCGTGTGCCAGACAGGAGCGAATTGAGGAAAATTCTTTCGGATTTAAGCGTGTAGCTTTCATACGCGCGCGAAGCATATAAAAGCGGCGGGGCGTGATCGTCTCCGCCGCTTTATGTGTTACATGAACCGCGTCAGCCCATACAGCAGTTTTAGGCCGTAGAAGATTATCACGGCGCCGCATACCGCGTTTATCGCGCGCAGGAGCTTCGGGCCGATTCTGTCGCTGAAGAGCGAGACTGCGAGCGAAAGCCCCGTGAACCACGAGATGGAGGCGCAGACGACGCCCGCGATGAAGGCGGAGGATTGTCCGGGCGGCAGCGTCACGTAAAAGGCGCCGAGCATCATCGTGCCGTCGATGAGCGCCTGCGGGTTGAACCACGTCACGACGCAGGCGGAAAGCGCCGTCTTGCCCAGCGGCATGGCGCCGCGTTTTTCTCCCAGCTCGCGCGCCTTTTCGCGCAGCAGGCCGAGGCCGATTTTTATTACCACCACGCCGCCGGCTCCCAAGATGAACATCTGGAGCTTTTCATATTTCTGTATCGCCGCGCCGACACCGAAGAAGCAGAAGAGCGCGAGCGTCACGTCGAAGAATATGACGATGAGCGCAGTGAGCAGCGCGCGCCGCCTGCTCTGCGTCATAGCCGAATTTATCACGAAAAGGTTCTGCACTCCTATCGGAGCGACGTAAGCGAGGCCGAGCGTCAGTCCCTGAAGGAAATAGTACAAAATTCCGCCTCCCCAAGATTTATATGCGCTGATTATATCACGGCGCTTTTTCTCCCATTTACGTAAGCGTAACAAACTGTAAACGCAGCCGTAACTCAAAAATGGTTTCATAGTATCGTCCGAAGAACGGACGTTGTTGTGAACAAATTTTTGAGGAGGATTTTCATGGGTATTTGGAGTCGTTTGGGTAAGGGAATGCTCGCCGTCGCAGCGGCCGCCACTGTTTTCGCTGGCGCGGCTTTCGCGGCCGAGAAGAAGGAGCTGACTGTTTACACGGCTCTTGAGAACGAGCAGATCAACAAGTATCTCGCATCCTTCCGCGAGAAATATCCCGACATTGAGATAAAGATAGTCCGCGACTCGACCGGCATCGTCACGGCGAAGCTTCTCGCCGAGGGCGAAAAGACGCCCGCCGACGTCGTCTGGGGGACGGCGGCTTCGAGCCTTCTTGTGCTTGAGGACCGCGGCATGATAGAGCCTTACGCGCCGAAGGGGCTTGAGCGCGTGGAGCCGATGCTTCGCGACAGCGCGAACCCGCCTGCGTGGGTCGGCATAGACGCATGGGAGACGGCGATCGTCTACAACACCGCCGAAGCCAAGGCGAAGGGCCTGCCGCCCATCAAATCCTATCAGGACCTTCTGCGCCCCGAGTTCAAGGGCCAGATAGTCATGAGCAATCCGAACTCTTCGGGCACGGGCTTCCTCGCCGTGACGGGCCTCATCCACCTCATGGGCGAGGAAGAGGCCTTCAAGTACATGGACCAGCTTCACAACAACATCGCTATGTACACGCACTCCGGCTCGGCCCCCGCTAAGAAGGCCGCAGCGGGCGAGTTCGCCGTCGGAATCTCCTACGGCTACGCGGGCATGAACCAGAAGAAGAAGGGCGCGCCCGTCGAAGTAATCTTCCCCGAAGAGGGCAGCGGCTGGGACGTCGAGGCGAACGCTCTTATAAAGAAGGCCAACATCAAGCCCGAGGCGAAGCTCTTCCTCGACTGGGCGATTTCCGACGAGGCCATCAACGCGCTGAAGGACGATTACGCGATAACGGCGGTCAGGGTGCGCGAGGGAATCCCCGAAGGCTACGCCAAAGACCCGCTTTCGCAGCTCGTCAAGAACAACGACCTGAAATGGTCGGCGCTCAACCGCGACCGCATCCTCAAGGAGTGGGCGGCGCGCTACGACGGCAAAACGGAGGCCAACTAATCCCGGTCTTTCGGGAGAAGTGCTGAAATCATGGCATCTCTGCGCGCTGAACATATAATCAAGAAATTCGGGAAGCAGACGGCGCTTAACGACGTGAGCTTCGAAATAGAAGACGGCGAGTTCGTCTGCGTCCTCGGCCCATCGGGCTGCGGGAAAAGCACGCTCCTGCGCGTAATCGCGGGACTTGAAGATATAGAAAGCGGAAAGGTGGAGATAGGCGGCCGCGACGTTACGGGCGAGCCGCCCTCCGCTCGGAATTTCGGGATAGTCTTCCAGTCGTACGCGCTCTTCCCGAACATGACCGCCGAGGAGAACGTAGCCTACGGCCTCTGGAACAAACGCCTTTCGCGCGACGAGATAGCCTCGCGCGTGAGCGGAGCGCTCGAAATGGTGGGGCTCCTGGAGCAGCGGAAAAAATACCCGCAGCAGCTCTCGGGCGGACAGCAGCAGCGCGTTGCGATTGCGCGCGCGATAGTGCTGAAGCCGGAATTCCTGCTCCTCGACGAGCCGCTTTCGGCGCTCGACGCTAAGGTGCGCGTCAAGCTGCGCCGCGAGCTTCGCCGCATACAGCAGAAGCTCGGCATAACGACGATAATGGTGACGCACGACCAGGAGGAGGCGCTCTCGCTCGCCGACCGCGTCATCGTCATGAACAATTCCGTAATCGAGCAGATAGACACTCCGCAGAAGGTCTACGAGTCGCCGGGCAGCCCCTTCGTCGCTGATTTCGTCGGCACGGTGAACTTCGTCGGCGGACGCAGCGGCGCGGTGCGCCCTGAGAGCATCCGGCTCAGCGGCGAAGCTTCGGAGGATTCCATACCCGGGCGCGTCTGCGACATCGAGTTCCGCGGCTCCTTCTACCGCGTCGGCGTCGAAACCGCGGACGGCGAGTACACCGCGGACGTTCCCGCGCAGCAGCGCGCGAACTTGCCGCTGCGCTTCGGGGCGCTCGTCTACCTCGACATCCCCGCTGAAAAGGTGATATGCCTCAAGGCAAGCTGACATGGTAAAGATAAAAAGCGCGGGCAGGCTCCAGACGGGCCTGCTCGTTTTCTCACTCGCGTTCCTCTTTATAATAGTAGTCTGCCCGATGTTCGCGCTCTTCTCGAAGGCTTTCCACGCGAACGATGGGACCTTCATCGGCTTTGCGAACTTCGTCGAATATTTCTCCTCGCCGCACCTCGTGCGCTCGCTGAAAAATTCCCTCGTCATATCGACGGCGGTCGCGGCGGTCGCCACGGCGCTCGCCTTCGTCTACGCCTACGCTCTGACGCGCGCGCTCGTCCCCGCGAAGAAGCTGCTGCGCTTCACGGCTGTGCTTCCGCTCTTCGCGCCGACGATGATGTACGGCATCGCGCTCGTCTACCTGATAGGCAACAAGGGGATAATCACGATGGCGGGGCTGAAGCTCCCGCTCTACGGGCCGCTCGGCATCTTCATCAGCGAAGTCTTCTACACGTTCCCGCAGGCCTTCCTGATACTTTCGATAACCCTCGCATACTGCGACAACCGCCTGTACGAAGCCGCGCGCGTCATGGGGACCTCAGCGTGGCGCATCTTCCGCACCGTGACGCTGCCGGGAGCCAAGTTCGGCATAGTCAGCGCCTTCCTCGTCGCCTTCACGCTCTGTTTCACGGACTTCGGCGCGCCGAAGGTCGTCGGCGGAAATTATAGCGTCCTCGCCACCGACATCTACAAGCAGGTCGTCGGACAGCAGAACTTCGGCATGGGCGCGGTCGTCGGCCTGCTGCTGATGATTCCCGCGCTCGTCATGTTCGCCGCCGACAGGTTCATCAGCTCGGCGAACGAGGCGACAGTCAGCTCTCGCAGCGTATCGTACAGAATAATAGAAAACAAATTCCGCGACAGGGCGCTGACGGTTTTCTGCGTCGTGATAAACCTCTTCATCTTCACGCTCCTCGGCGCTGGATTCTTCGCCGCCTTCATCAAGGCGTGGCCCTACAACCTCTCCTTCACGCTTGAACATTTCCTCGTGGACAGCCCCGCGACCGGCGGCCTCAGCTCCTTCGGCAACAGCATAATAGTTTCGCTGATTTCAGCCGTCGTGGGCACGGCCTTCGTCTTCGTCAACGCGTGGCTCATCGAGAAGACGCGCGGACATGCGCTGCTTCGCCGCGCCGACTACCTGCTTTCGATAATCCCGCTCGCGCTTCCGGGCCTTTCGATAGGCATAGCCTTCATCTTCTTCTTCACGGCGGACGGCAACCCCTTCGGCTTCCTCTACGGAACGATGTGGATAATGGTGCTCGCTAACATGGTGCATTTCTACTCCGTCCCATTCGTCACGGCGACCTCGGCGCTCAAAAAGCTGGACCGCGAGATAGAAGCCGTCTCGGAATCCATGTCCGTGCCGCTCTGGCGCACCTTCTGCCGCGTCACGCTTCCGATGTGCTCCGAGGCGCTCTGCGAGACGATGGTCTACATATTCGTCAACTCGATGGTTACAATCTCGGCGGTAGTCTTCCTTTATCCCGCCGACTTCAAACTCGCCTCCGTCGCGATAGTCAACATGGAAGACGCGGGCGACATAGCCCCCGCTTCGGCGCTCTCCGTCCTCGTCATACTCGTCAACATCGCGGCGAGGCTCGGCTACGAATTCATGGCGGCGCGCAAAAAATCGCGCGCGGGCGTATAATCTGCACTGCGAACAAGCATTTGATATGGAGGTAATATAAAGTGATAAACAATGAAAACCGCGTCTCTTGCGTGGTATTCGACTGGGCCGGCACGACGGTGGATTTCGGCTGCTTCGCGCCGCTCGGGGCCTTCATGCGCGTCTTTGAAGAGGCGGGCGCGGCGATAACGGCGGAAGAGGCGAGAGTGCCGATGGGGCTGCCGAAGCGCGACCACGTGCGCGAACTGCTCAAACTGCCGCGCGTCTCCGCGCTCTTCGCGGAAAAGTACGGGCGCGCATGGAACGAAGAGGACGTGGAGAGACTCTACGCGGGCTTCGTCCCCGCGCTCATGAGCACGCTGAAAGACTACTGCGAGCCGATCCCCGGCGTCGTCGAGACAGTCGTGGAACTTCGCCGCATGGGGCTGAAAATAGGCTCCACCACAGGCTACACGCAGGAGATGATGGATATAGTCGCCCCCGCCGCCGCCGCGCGCGGCTACGCGCCCGATTCTCTCGTCGCCCCCGACGAGACCGGCGCGGGACGCCCCGCCCCCTACATGATATTCCGCAACATGGAAAAACTCGGCGTCTGCCCTCCCTCGAACGTCGTCAAGGCCGGAGACACGCTCGCCGACATACGTGAAGGCAAAAACGCCGGTGTCTGGAGCGTCGGCATAATCGAAGGAAGCAGCGAGCTGGGGCTAAGCCGCGAAGAATGCGCGGCGCTCTCCGCCGCCGAACGCGCGGGCCGCTTCGCAGAGGTGCGCGACCGCTTCTACGGCGCTGGAGCAGACTTTGTGATCGACCGCATAACGGAGCTTCCGAAGCTCGTGGAGCAGATAAACAAATTAAAATCACATCAGGAGACGAAATAAATGACTACGCAGAATCCTTATCTTCTTCTCACCCCCGGCCCTCTCTCGACCACGCCCGCGGTGCGCGAGGCGATGCTGCGCGACTGGTGCACGTGGGACGCCGACTACAATAATTTAGTAGAGGGCATGAGAAGCGACCTCGTCGCGCTCGCGATACCAGACGAGGCAAAACGCGCCGAATACACCGCCGTCCCGATGCAGGGCAGCGGAACCTACGGCGTCGAGTCTGTAATAGGCAGCGTAATCCCCGAGGACGGGCGCATCCTCGTCCTCGCAAACGGCGCGTACGGACACCGCGCCGCGCAGATAGCGCGCACTCTGCGCATAAACACCGCGGAGCTGTCCTACCGCGAGACCGAGCGTCCCGACGCAGCGGAAGCGGCGGAATTCCTTGACGAAAACCCAGACGTCACCCACGTCCTCATGATTCACTGCGAGACGACCACCGGAATCCTCAACGACATCGAAAGCGTCGCGCGCGAAGTCAAACGCCGCGGCAAAATATTCATCGTAGACGCGATGAGCAGCTTCGGCGGCGTGCCCATAGACATGGCGGGCCTCGGCATAGACTTCATGATAAGCAGCGCAAACAAGTGCATACAGGGCGTGCCCGGATTTTCATTCGTCATCGCGCGCCGCGCCGAACTCGAAAAATGCGGAGGCCGCGCGCGCTCCGTATCGCTCGACCTCTACGACCAGTGGAAAGTCATGGAACAGGGACATGGCAAATGGCGCTTCACCTCGCCGACCCACGTCGTCCGCGCCTTCATCGAAGCGCTGAAAGAGCTGGACGAAGAGGGCGGCGTAGAGGCGCGCCACAAACGCTACGCGGAAAACCAGCGCCGCCTCGCCGAAGGTATGGACGCGCTCGGCTTCCGTCCGCTGCTCAGTAAAGAAGTCCAGTCGCCCATCATCACTTCCTTCCTCTACCCCGACAAAACCTTCGACTTCAAAGACTTCTATGAATTCATGAAAGCCGAAGGCTACGTCCTCTACCCCGGGAAAATCTCCGAAGCCGACACCTTCCGCGTCGGCAACATCGGCGACGTCCACATGAAAGACATCGAAGGCGTGCTGGCCGCCGCGGCGAAATACGTAAACAGATAACGGCAAATCAAAAATCCAACATCCCCGCACGGCGCGGCAGACTCGGACAAAGAGCCTGCCGCGCCGGTTTTTCGCGCGCCGCCGCGTTTTGCCGCCCTTATGAAATGTTGAACGCGCCGTCAAATTCGTGCGCGGGCGCGCGTTCTGCGGGAATTTGCCCGGCGGCGGGGCTTTGCGGCGGACGCGCGGGAACGCAGATTTTCGTTTTTGCGGAGCCGCGGCCGAAGGCGCGCGGCGCGCGCGGACGCAGATTTTCCGTTCGTCTGAAATTCGCGCGGCGCAAAAATTTTGCATTTTATGTACACAATCGCACCGGCTATGATGTATAATGACAAAAATTCTGCGAACGGCGGCTAGCCGGCTCGCGCAAGGAGGAAATAAATATGCAGAACAGCGCAAAAAGGCGCAGCGCAGGCTGCGAAAGTGCAAGAAAAATGAACTTGACGACCCCCCCCCCCAGAAATTAAACTATCGATTACGTTTAATCTTTTCCATCTTTCTTTTCTCACTTCTTACATTCACCTTATGCACAGCGCCCTGCGCCTTCGCCGCGAACGGCACGCTCACGAAGGACACGGACGGATATTATCTGATTGAAGACGCGAAGGATCTCGCGGCCTTCCGCGACGGCGTGAACGACGGCGACGACAGCGACGGGATAACGTTAAATTCTAACGCCAGGCTCACGAATAACATAACTTTACCTGCCGTAGAAGAAGGACAGTCAAACTGGACGCCGATAGGCGACGGGACGAACAAATACGCTGGGACGTTCGACGGGCGCGGACACGAGATAAAAGGCCTCACAGTGAATATAACGGATGCAGCCGGAGACCACCTGTACGCCGGTCTCTTCGGGTATATCGGCGGCGGCGCAGTGAAAAACGTTACCGTGTCGGGTTCTGTAACAGTGAAGTGCGACGTCTTGGAAGTCTATGCGGGCGGTATTGTCGGATACGTTGGAAACGGTTCCGTTGAAAACTGCAAAAGTTCCGTCGCTGTCACCACGGAAAATGCAACCGAAAGTCTGGACAAATCCGACGAACGTGATTTTGTCGGAGGTATTGCAGGATACATCAGCAGCGGCGGCAAAGTCGTGAACTGTGAAAGCTCAGGCGGCGTAAAATCAACTATCGGCGGCGGCAACGGCACTTACAACTCTGTTGGCGGCATCGCAGGCTATAACCTAGGCGGCAAGATAAATAACTGCACCAGCCGCGGCAGCGTCGAAGCGTATAATGAAGGCAATTTCTCTATGACACACGCAGGCGGCATAGTAGGCTATAACACTTACGGCACCGTGTCGAACTGCGTAAGCTATTCCAAAATAACGGCGCAGAGCAACTGTGCAGGCGGTATTGCGGGAGAGAATCACGGCACTTTGGAAAACTGTATCGTAAAGGCGGAGAGCATAACCATGCGGGGACCCGGCGACATCGCCGCCATCGTACCAATGAACCCCACCGGCACTGTAACGAACTGCGCATGGGTGAAACACGATAATATGCCGGAGGATGGCGTGTTCGGCGGCGACCAGGACGGCGTAACGGGGCTTGATGATGACGCCAACGTTGTCACGTCGCTCTCGGCTTCTATAGACCGAAGCACGATAACCAAAGGTGAAACTGCAACGATAAAGCTCACGACAGGGCCGGGAACGCCAGAGAACGCTTTCGACAAGACCTCCGGCGCGGTGCGCGAGATAGTTTTCACCGGCTACGACACAAACGTAATCACGGAGATAACGGAAGGCGCGGAGGCGGGAACATACACCGTCAAGGCCGGGGCCGCAGGCTCGACTGAAATAAAAATCACCGCGGAACTTTACGCGACGGATTTCAGCACGCTGTCGTCCACTCCGGCGTACACTACTAACCCAACTGATTTCGCCTTCACGCTGCCCGTAACAGTAACGTCCGAGGCCGCGCCTTCGCAGCCCGGCACGTCGGGCGGCTCCGGCTCCACAGGCGGCGGCGGTGGCGGCGGCGGATGCTCCGCGGGCTTCGGCGCTCTCGCGCTGCTCGCGGTCGTTCCACTGCTTTTCCGCAGAAAGAAGTAAAGCGTTAATGTCATGCCGCGCTCCGGCGCAACAACTCGTCAGCGCGGCCGGCATTCCCGTCATGCCGGGCTTGACCCGGCATCCAGCGGCGTTGAACACCGAAGCGCAGGGAGTTAAAAGCCGCTGGATTCCGCGTCCGCCGAAAGACGCACTCGGCACTAGCGGCACGCTGAAGAAATCTGTCATGTCCGCAGTGCGGACAGCGTGCCGCGTCGGAGCGCGGAATGACGATTATTAACTAACGTTTTCTAAATCTGGCACAAAATTAGGCGCGGCCGCGGGCGGGACAAAAGCGTCCCCGCTTCCCGTCCCGGGGCCGCGCCGGTGAAACGAAGCGGCTCCCCCCGCTTCGCAGACACAACGGCGCGGACGGAGGATTTCCCGCCGCTCCGTCCGCGTTCATAAATTTTCGTCCGCAGGACGAAAAAGCCGCGCCGTACGACGGACGCGTGAGTTGAAACGCTTATGTGCATAAGGCAGACATAGCGCCGTTCCCGCTGCCTGCCGCGCCCCAAAAGCGCGGCGGCGCGGCGGAGAAACAGAATCGCGCCGGATTCCGGCGCGCGAATTGAAACGCTTAGGTTGCGTTTATGCAGAGCAATGCAGATGCGCCGCACCGGCCCGCGGGCGGAGGCGGCGCGAAGCCGGAGCGCCCCGTCCGCTGCGCTCCGGCTTTTTTGTTTTGCGGGTTTTGTGCCGCCTTACGAAAGGGCGGGACGACGGGCGGCGGTTTTCTCTTAAACTGTCGGGCGAATACGGGCCCCGTGTCTCCGCGCCCGCATTTTCCCGCGCGGGAGTTTCCACGGGCAAATTTTTCCCATGCGGGGCGCGCCGGTTTTTATTACGCCGTTTTGCACCGCGCGTCCGTCCCAAACGTTATATAATATACAATACGAGAAAGTTTTGTTTTCAAATCCGTCCCGCGGCGCAGAGGCGCGGAAATGTCAGGGGGAATTTGACTTTATGGACTACGGAGAATACTACAAGAGTTTTGACCCATATCCTTATTACGAGGAGCGCGGATGGCTCATCGGCGACGGGCGTATCGGCGGGAAGGCGAAGGGGCTTTCGTTCGCCCATTTCGTTTTGGCGAAGAACGGCCTGACGGAGGACGTGCATCTGCCGGATTATTCTTTCGTCATCACGACTTCGGTTTTCAACGAGTTCATGGAGATCAATAATTTCTGGCAGAAGCTGGAGTTCCTGCGCGCGCACACGGACGGCCCGATTATCTATAAGGCCTGCGCCGAGGCGCGGCTGCCGCATTCGCTCGACGAGCCTCTTGAAAAGATTCTCGACCTTATCCAGACGCCGCTCTGCGTGCGTTCTTCTTCGACGCTGGAGGACGATGTGAAGCTGTCGTTCGCCGGCAAGTACGCGACCTGTTTTTCGTCGAATTCCGGCACGCGCGAGGAGCGGCGCGCGCAGCTCGAAGCCGCGATAAAGGAGGTTTACGCCTCGACGTATAATCCCGCGGCGCGCGAGTATAAGCGCAAGCACGGCATCCAGTGGGGCGGGGAGCGCATGGCGGTGCTGATTCAGCCTATCGCCGGCCGGCAGTACGGGAAGATGTTCTATCCCGAGCTTGCGGGCGCGGCTTTTTCGAAGGTTTTCCGCCGCCCGTCGCCGCGCATCAGGAAGGACGACGGCGTGGCGCGCATCTGCTTCGGCCTCGGCACGCGCACGGTGGACAGGGCCTATGCGCGCACTTTTTATCTGACGAATCCGAATCTGCGCCCCGAGGGGACGAAGCCGCATGAGATCGTGACGCATTCGCAGGAGCATTACGACTATGTAGACCTTGAAAAGCAGGCCTTCGCCTCCGAGCACGTCGCCTACACCGTGCGCGACATCATCAAGAAGCACCGCATGGCGCAGACCTATCTCCAGTGGTTCGACGACAATTCTTTCCACTGGATTCACACAGACACGAGCAATATGAACGCGCCGCGCCCGGTCTTCACCTTCTCGGAGCTGCCAAGCCGCTGCCCGAAGCTTTTCGCGCGCATCCGCAAGCTTCTGCCGCTTTTCGAGAAGGAGCTTCAGCTTCCGGTCGATATGGAGTTCGCCTACGAGGCTTCGGACGACCGTTTCACTCTGGTGCAGATGCGCCCGCTGTCGGTCTACGACGATAAGGGCAAGGTGAATATCCCGGACGTTCCGCTTGAGAAGACCGTCCTGCGCGGCGACCGCATGGTGGCGAACGGCAGGCTCGAAGGGACGAAGCATATCATCTATGTAGACCCGGAGATTTACGGCAAGAAGGCGGATTTCTCGGACGTCGCGCGGGCCGTCGGCGAGGAGAACGACAAGCTGGACGGCGAACGCTATATCCTCGTCGGCCCGGGCCGCTGGGGGAGCTCGAACCCGCTGCTCGGCGTGCCCGTGCGCTACGACGAGCTGTCGAACTCCGGCTGTCTGGTAGAGCTCGGAATCCCGCAGAAGGGCATGGCCCCAGAGTTGTCGTACGGGACGCATTTCTTCCTCGACCTCGACTGCGACAACATCCTCTATCTGCCGGTATTTGACGGCGCAAAGAATAACGTGTATAACAGAGACTGGTTCGAGAGCCACAAATGGAAAAAGACGTCCCACCCCGCCGTAAGGCACTACGAGGGACTTTTCGACGTGCTCCTCGACGGAGACACCGAAACAGGAATAGTGATAGACAAAACCGACGGGGAAGGTGAATGATATGACCTCTGCCGAAAAGGCAAAGGAACGATATTTTGAGTGGCAGCCCCACGACGACCCGGAATTTGCGCCGCTGATATGCGGCAGTGGGACGATAGGGGGCAAGGGGCGCTCGCTGCTTTTCGCGCTGCGCAGGCTGCGCGACAGCGGCGACACGGATATGAGCCGCGTCAAGGTGCCGCGCTCCATATATTTCAGCATCGAAGTTTTTCACAAATTTCTTGAGCGCGTGCCGTCGCTCGACACGCTGCTCGCCTGCGGCGACCCCGAGGGCATTCAGCGCGTTTTTCTGCTGACGCCGCTGCCCGACGAGGCGTCGCTGCGCATACGCGAATTTCTCTCCGATATGCACGATCCCGTCGTCATCCGCAGCTCCAGCCGCCTCGAAGACGACGTGAAGCACTCTTTCGCGGGGAAGTACCTGAGCACCTTCCTGGGCAACAACACAGGCACGCTGGAGGAGCGCGCGCGCGCCGTCGAGGACGAGGTGCGCCGCATATACTCGCGCACGTTCTTCCCCGCCGCCGAGGATTACAGGAAACGCCACAAGCTCGGCGACGACGACATGGGGATAATCATCATCCGCATGGCGGGACGCTGGCGCGGGCGCTACTACTATCCGACGATGGGCGGCGTCGGCTACTCGCAGAACTTCCGCCGCTGGACGACGAGGATAAGGCAGGACGACGGCCTTGTGCGCATAGTCTTCGGCCTCGGCACGATGAGCACGAAACGCGGCTACGCGCGCACCGTATCGCTGACGAATCCGATACTGCGCCCCGAGGGCTTCGCGCCCGAAAAAATATCCGGCGTCGCGCAGGAGCACTTCCACGTCATAGACGCGAACCATCCGAACCGCCTGACGACGCTCGACATCAACAACGAATGGAAGCAGCTTCTGGAATATCACCCGGACTTCGCCGCCTACGCGCAGGTTTTCAGCCGCGAGGACGGCGAGGGGGCTTTCTCCGCGATAATGAAGAACATGACGCAGCTTGCGCCCGGAAGCAAAATCTGCTTCACCTTCGACGGCTTTCCGCGCAAATACCCGATTTTCTACCGCCGCGCGAAAAAGATGCTCAAATACCTCGAAGAGAGCATGGGCGTCCCCGCCGACATAGAATTCGCCTATGAGCCGTCGGAGGATTCGTTCTGCCTCATACAGTCGCGCCCATTCTGGACGAACGCCTCCGACATGGACGAGATGCCGGAGATAGACGAAAAAAGCATACTCCTCCAGGCCGACCGCATGGTCACGCACGGCGCGATACCGGACATCCATAAAATCGTCTATGTGGACTACAACCTCTACTTCGAGCGCCGCGACTTCTACGGCACCGCGCGCCTGATAGGCGAGCTCAACGAAGCCTCGCGCGGCGAGCCGTACATCCTCGTCGCGCCGGGCCGCATCGGCTCCAGCAGCCCCGAGCTCGGCGTCCCCGTCCAGTACGGCGAGCTCACAAACTGCCGCGGCATGGTCGAGCTCGGCATTCCGCGCCTCGGCTATATGCCGGAACTTTCCTACGGCACGCACTTCTTCTCCGACCTCGAAGTAGACGGCGTCCTCTATATGCCCGTCTTCGCCGGCGAAGACCGCAACATCTTCAACGTAGACTGGTTCGAACGCTCTCATTGGACCCCGTGGGGCAACGACACCATCCGCGTCTACAAAGGCGACTTCGCCGCCTACATGGACGGCGAGAAGAACAGAGGGGTTATTGTGGAGAAAACTGCGGCGGCGGGTTAAAAATCCAGACTTCTCAAATAAGGCAGGCGGGGCGTTTCATCGCTGAAAACGCCCCGCCTGTTTTATTTTATACCTTGCCTGCGCTCAGGCGATTCTTTGGACTCCATGGAAAGCTGCTTGTTCCTGTGCCAGTTCTTCAAGCTTCCCCAGACGCCCTGCGGCAGCCAGATGATGAAGCATATGAGGGCGACGCCGTAGATGACGAGCCTCAGCGCTCCGGCCATGCGCAGGAACTCCGGCAGCACCGTCAGCGCTATCGCTCCAAGGATGGGGCCGAGCATCGTGCTCATGCCGCCGAAGATAACCATGACGAGGATGTTGATGGATTCCGTTATCGTGAAGGTAACGGGGCTTATGAACAGGATATAGTGCGCGTAGAACGATCCGGCGAACCCGGCGAGCATACCGCCGACCGTAAAGGCGAACACTTTGTTTTTCATCGTGTCGATCCCGAGCGACTCCGCAAGTTCTTCGTTCTCGCGGACGCCGATCAGGTTGTCGCCGAGCCGCGACGTTGTAAGGCGGTAGAAGAACGCTGCGACGATTGCGACGAACACCAGACCGAGGTAGTAATAGTGCATACGCGACTCGAAGACTATGTTAAGGCCGAGAAGATGTATAGGCGACGGACGCGGCACGCCGGCGATGCCCATAGGCCCGTTCGTGACCGGAATCCAGTTCACCATTATGACGTTCACGAGGACGCAGAAGAAAGCCGTCGTTATGGCGAGCACGTGGCCTCTGAGCCGGAGGACCAGCTTCCCAATCGCCCACGACACAAGCGCCGCAGCCGCGCCGGAGACCCAGAAGGTACCCCAGAAAGGTATGCCGAACTTCGTGCTGAGAATGGCGGAGACGTAAGCGCCGATTCCGTAGAAGGCGGCGTGTCCCATAGAGACCTGGCCCGAGAAGCCGACGATGAGCGCCAGCGACAGAGCGAGAACCGCATATATTTCCGACATTACGAATATATGCAGATAATAGTCCATGGTAAAGAGGTGCGGCAGGACTAACAGAACGAGCAGCAACACCGAAAACGACAGAATCTTTGTTGTCTTTTTCATTATTATTTCCTGCCTCCAGCAAGTCCTTCCGGTTTAAGTATAAACAGGAGAAGCATTAAGATGAAAGGATAGGCGTCCTTGTATGCGTAGCTGACGAAACCTCCGCCGAGACTTTCGACAAGGCCGATCAGTATCGCGGCGACGATGACGCCCTTGATCTGTCCTATTCCGCCGAGAATGATGATGACGAAGGATTTTAACGTTACCGCGAGCCCCATGTCAGGCTGTACGAAGAACATCGCGCCGACCATCGTACCGGCGGCGGCGGCGAGCGCGCCGCTTATCGCAAAGGTGACCGAATAGATGCGCCTGACGTTTATCCCCGCGAGCTCCGCGGCGATTCTGTCCTGAGCGACGGCCCTCATCGACTTGCCGGTATTGGTGTACTGGATAAACCACGAAAGCAGGCAGACCAGTATCACGCAGAGCACAAGTATGACAAGCCGTTCCGCAGTCAGGAACACGCCGAAAATATCGAACGAAATGCCGTTCAGGCCGGACTCTATCTTTCTCGGGTCGGCCTTGAAGAGGAAGAGCGCCAGGTTGGCCAGCGCAGTGGAAAGCCCGAAAGAGAGCAGCATACTGTTAATCAGCGGCTTACCGACGATAGGCCGGAAGACCGCGCGTTCTATCGCCACCCCGAGCACGCCCATTCCAACCATTGCGACCAGAATGGAGACAAAGAAGGGAAGTCCGAGCAACGAGGTGCTAAAGAAGCCTATGAATGCACCAATCATATAGAATTCGCCGTGGGCGAAGTTGGCTGTTTCCAGAATCCCAAATATGAGAGAAAGCCCCAGTGCAATCAAGGCGTAGATGCATCCTAAGATTATTCCATTCACCGCCTGTTGAAGAAAAACTATCAACATTCCTGCTCTTCACTCCTTAATTTATCTCGCAAACTGACTCTGTTGCATATTTCTTAAATTGGGAAGGGCTGTACCGTCAGGCAGCCCGCGATACGCGCCCTTCCCATTCAGCGGTCGACGCTAAAAAAATTATTCTCCCGAAATCGGGCCGGCGACGACGACTATCTGGCCGTCCTGCGCCATAACGATGTATTCGCTGATCTGAAGCTGGTTGTTGGCGTCGAAAGTAGCCTTGCCCTGCGGTCCCTCGTACTGGATTGCGGCAAGCGCGCTTCTGACGGCTTCTCTGTCGGTCGAATTCGCCGTGTCGATGGCCTGGGCTATCATCTTCGCGCAGTCGTAACCGGCCTGGGCGTATTTCTCAGGGTCCATGTCGTAGCGCGCTCTGTAATCCTCGGTGAACTTCTTGGCCGCCGGCGTGGGGATGCTAGCTACAAAGCGGCTGGCTCCGACTATGCCGTTGGCTTTCTCTTTCGTGAGTTCGAGGAACTTCTCATTGAACGTGCCGCTCGTCGGGTCCATTACAAGGATTTTGCCGCCGAGGCCCATCTCGTGAAGCTGTGATACTACGCGCGACAGGTCGACGGTTTCGCCGAAGAGGCAGAGAGCGTCGGCGCCGGCGGTCTTAAGCTTCGTAACGATCGGATAGTAGTCCGTCTCGCCCTGGTTGAAATATTCCGTAAAGACCACTTCGCCGCCGTGCTTCTCCAGCTCGATGTTGAAGGCGTCGACGGAGCCGCGGCCGTAGTCGGTGTTGATGGCGATGTAGGCCCATTTCTTGGCGCCCTTGTCGTCGACGGCCCACTTCGTAAAGGCCTTAGCTATCATGGTCGAGTTGTCGCATCCGCGGAACATCCATTTGTTGCCCATCTCGGTGATTTTCGGAGCGAGCGAGATCGGCGTGATGAGCGGCGTCTGCGTTCTCTGCGCGACGTCCATCATAGCCAGCGTGCAGGAGCTTCCGAAGTCTCCGATGACTGCGATGACGTTCTGCATTCCGACGAGCTTTTCCATAGCGGCGACAGCCGTGGCGGGGACGTTGGCGCTGTCCTCGACGAGAAGCTCAACTTTGTTGCCCTTGATTCCGCCGGCGTTGTTGATCTCGTCGACGGCCATTTCGATGCCGTTGAGCGTGAGACGTCCATCATACGCGATTGGCCCCGTGGTCGGCATTACGACGCCGATCTTAAGCGGCCCGGCCGGAATCTCCGCGCACGCGAGCGTCGCGGCCATTACGACGAGCACCAGTGCTGAAACAATACCCGACAATAACTTCTTCACAAGAAACACCTCCGTTTAATTTAATCCTACACGCCTAGGTAGGATTTACGCACATCGTCGTTCTGCAGCAGCGCGGGGCCTTCGCCTGAAAGCACCACGCGCCCCGTCTCAAGCACGTACGCGTAATCGGCTATCGAAAGAGCCATAAACGCGTTTTGCTCGACAAGAATTATCGTCGTGCCGTCGTCGCGGATTTTCTTAATTATATCCACGACTTTGTCCACGATTATCGGGGCGAGGCCGAGAGAGGGCTCGTCGAGCAGAAGAAGCTTGGGCTTCGACATAAGCGCCCTGGCGATTGCGAGCATCTGCTGCTCTCCTCCGCTGAGGCTGCCGGCCAGCTGCCTCCTGCGTTCCGCCAGTATCGGGAAATTGGTAAACGCGGCGTCGAGGCGCTCGGCTACGAGCTGCTTGTCCTTCACGGATATTCCGCCCATTTCAAGATTTTCCTGCACCGTCATCTTCGCCCAGACGCGGCGTCCCTCGGGGCACTGCGAAAGCCCGGCGGCGACGATTTGTTCCGGGTGCATATTGTTCAGCTTGAGGCCGTTGAATTCGATCGTCCCTTTCGTCGGCTTCAACACGCCGGAAAGGCACATCATGAAAGTGCTTTTCCCTGCGCCGTTGGCGCCGATCAGCGTAACGATGGAACCCTCTTTCGCCTCCATCGTCACATCGTGCAAGGCCTCAATATGCCCGTATCCGGCGCAAAGATTTTGAACTTTAAGAAACATGCTGCTGAAACCCCCTGCCCAGGTATGCTTCTATAACTCTAGGATCGTTGGCCACCACCGACGGCGCGCCTTCGGTGAGCTTCTCGCCGTAGCAGAGCACCGCGAGCCTGTCGGAGATCGATACGACGAGATTCATGTTGTGTTCTATCAAGAAGACCGTGATTCCGCGTTCGTCTCTTATCTTCAGAATAATATCTATCAGTTCTTTGGTTTCGAGCGGGTTAAGGCCGGTGGCGGGTTCGTCGAGGAGCAGCAGCTTCGGCGACGTTGCGAGCGCGAGCGCGATGGCGAGCATCCTCTGCTTTCCGTAGGGTATGTTCTTTACCAGATATTTTCTCCAGTTGTAAAGGCCGCAGAATTCCAAAATATTTTTGGAGTTCTCAAGCATATACTGGTTTTCACTGTTGGAAGTCTTCCCGTTTGTAAGGATGTCCAGTATATTCGCCTTCCGGTACTGGTTGAAACCGATCTTAATGCTCTCTTCGACGGAAACGTCGGCGAATATGTTCGTCTTCTGGAAGGTGCGCACAAGGCCCATGCGGGCTATCGCGTGGGGTTCCTTTCCAGTAATATCGCTGCCCAGGAACGACACGCTGCCGGACGTCGGCTTCAAAAATCCGCTGACCAGATTGAAGAACGTCGTCTTTCCGGCCCCGTTCGGGCCGATCAGAGACATGATCTCCCCCTTGTTGACGGTGAGATCGACGTTCTCAACAGCCTTCAGACCGCCGAAATGTATGGACAAAGCCCGAGTTTCAAGTAAAGCTTCCACGTTATTGCCTCCTCGACTCGCAGTTACACATTATTATTTTCTGCCTGCCTGCCTTCGAATAATTTTTTTACAATCTTGTCCGCCGAGACCCTCAGCAGCTTTTCAAACTCCTGCAGATTTGGCTCTACGTCGAACTTCGGCCCCGCTATGCTCAACGCGGCTATGAGGCTTCCGTCCGTGCCGAACAGCGGGACGGCTATCTCCGCCGCTCCGCAGGTCATCTCTTCCACGCTGACCGCCTTGACCTCGGCGCGGATTTTTTCTATTTCCAGTTTAAGCGCCGCCGGGGACGTTATGGTGAAAGGCGTGTACGATTCCAGCTCGGATTCCAGCACGTAGTTCTGCAAATTATGCTGCGCGTAGGCCAGCAATATTTTCCCGCACGCGGCGGCGTGCAGCGGAAAGACTTTTCCCGTCTCGGCGACGAGCTTTATCGTCCGCTCCGGCTCCACCTTGTCGAGGCATACGCCCTTATATCCGTCCTGGACCAGCAGAAGGATCGTCTGATGGCTCTGTTCGGAAAGCTTCAGCATTTCGTCGTGCGCGTATCTCGTGAGCTCAAGACGAAGCCTCCACGCACTCGTCATGCTGAGAAACTTGAAGCCGATACGGTAGCTCTGGGTCTTCGCGTCCTGAGAAACCCAACCGTTTTCTCCCAGCGAATCGAGTATCCTCTGCACCGTGCTTTTAGGAATGTCCGTCTTCATGGCCAATTCCCTGATGCCCATGCTGTCTTCTGTTTCCAGAAGCACTTCTATCAGCGACATTACTTTTGACGGCAAGCTCATACATACATCCCTCGTATATCCATAAAACTGGGACAGCTGTCCTAAATTATATATAAGAAAAAACTCTTGTCAATGCCGTTTCGCCCCTGACGGCACGTTTCCGCCGCGGGCGTCTGAAAAGGCGGCGGCCCCCCTCTGCGGGAAGCCGCCGCTGTGCAATAGCTGAATAGAATCGGATTTATATATTTTTACCCGCGGCGCTCCTCCATCACTGCGGCGCCCAGCGCTCCGGCGAATTGGGCTTTTTCGGGGGTTATTACGCGGCGGCCGGTTTTCTGTTCTATCAGGCGGGCGAGCAGGCGGTTCTGCGCGCAGCCGCCGGTGAAGCAGATGTCTCCGTCGTCGGAGACGCGCGAGAGGAGGTTCGCGGCGCGCTGCGCGACGGAGTCGAGCAGGCCGAGGCAGATTGAGTTTTTGTCGGCGCCTTTGGCGAGCAGGCCGATTACTTCCGATTCCGCGAAGACTGTGCACATGTTGTTGATGGGCTGGAGCTCTGTCTCTTCTGGGATGTTGCAGAAGTCGGCGAGCTTGCAGCCGAGGTGGACGGCCATGTTCTGGAGGAAGCGGCCCGTGCCCGCGGCACATTTATCGTTCATGAGGAAGTCGAGCACCTTGCCGTTTTCGTCTATCCTGATGACTTTCGAGTCCTGTCCGCCGATGTCGAGCACCGTGGTAGCTTCGGGCGCGAGGCGGTGGGCTCCCGCGGCGTGGCAGGTTATCTCCGTGACGCGGCGGTCGGCTTCGACGATGTTCCTTCCGTAGCCGGTGACGGTTATGTGTACGTCGTCACGCTTGAGTATATGCGCGCGGCGGCAGACCATGCGCACGGCTTTGTCGGCGCTTTCGGCGGGAGCCCAGCCCGTGGGCGTTATGTAGTAGACGAAGCGCGCGCCGTCGCTGAGCACGCACTTCGTCGCCGTAGAGCCGATGTCGAGCCCGACGTTCGCCATTAGAGCATCTCCGCGAAGGCCCCGAAGCGCGTCGCGAGCTGTCCCACGTCGCCCTGCGAGTAGTCCGTCTCGACGGACATATAGGGCACGCCTTCGCCCGCGAGGAACTGCTTTATCGTGTAGGTCTCGACGTTGTAGGTGTGGCAGGCCTGGAGTATTACGTCTACGACGGCGTCGGCCCTGTATTTTTTGACGTATTCGCGCAGCAGCGCGAGGCGCTCGCCGTTGGGCGACATGACGGAGCATGGAATGGAGATGTATTTCTCCGTCAGCGCGTCGATGGGGTCGCCGTCCTCGCGCACTTTGTAGTGCGTGCATTTGAGGTTGCCGCAGTTTTCGAAGCCGACGACGAGCGAGGGGCTTTCGGAGGATTCTATCGCGTCTACGACCTTTTCGAGCGATTTGCCCATCGGGCAGCCGGTTATCAATATGCGATGCGACGATACGTCTTTGCGGCGGAGCCCCGCGCCGTAGGCTTCGAGCACAGCGTCGACGAGCTCGTTGACCTTTGCGATGCTCGCCTCATAGTCGAAGGTGAATTTCAGGAAGTCGGAGACGAGCATGATCTCTTTGCCGCCTACCATCGGGACGGGCAGCGAGGCGAGGTCGTAGAAACGCAGCGCCGCAGCGTGCATCCTGTTGCGCAGCGCGATGGATTTGCGGATTTTCTCGTCCGTTATCTCTACGCCGAAGCGCTCTTCGAGGACTTTCTTGAGTTTGAGTATCTCATGCTTCCACAGTTCGCGGCTCATTTCGTGCTTCGCGTCCTGCGGCAGCTGCATGACGTGCGTCGGGCGCAGCTCGTTGAGCAGTTCGTACATTTTCTTCTTTCCGTCGCAGGTCGTCTCTCCGATGACGACGTCGCAGAAATGGAAGTACGGGCAGGTGTCCGTCAGCGCGAAGCCGTAGCTCGATTTGATGAGCGGGCAGAGGTTGCGCGGCAAGTGCTTTTCCGCCGCGGCTATCGGCTTGTCGCTCGTGCTGCAGAGCGAGACTGCGACGCCGCCCGCCGCGTTTACCAGCTCCCACGGCGTGAAGGTGCAGTATGTGCCGACGACGGGGACGCCAGCCTCTTTAAGTTCCTTTATGCGGACGGGGCCGTTGCGCACGCCTTCCCGCATCTCTTCTAATATCGCGTCTATCTTTTCGATAGTGCTCATAACTCCGCTTCCCTTCTATTTTTCGTTCTGTTCCAGAAGTTCGAGTATCCGCTCGGCCATTTCGCCGTATCCCTTCGTCGCGCGGCTGCGCGGACGCTCGAACGGGACGTCTATTTCTTCAAGCACGCGGCCCGGATGCGCCGTCATTACGACTATCCTGTCCGCGAGGTAAAGCGCCTCGTCGACGCTGTGCGTGACGAAGACGACTGTTTTTCTGTCCTGCTCCCAGATTCTCAGCAGCTCGCGCTGGAGCAGCACGCGCGTGTGCGCGTCGAGCGCGCCGAATGGCTCGTCCATCAGCAGCACCTCGGGGTTGTTGGCGAGAGCGCGGGCTATCGCGGCGCGCTGGCGCATTCCGCCCGAAAGCTCGTGCGGCTTCGCCTCGGCGAACTTTTCGAGGCCGACGCGCGCGAGGTAGTCCATCGCAATCTCGCGGCGGCTCTTCGCGTCCATTCCCGCAAATTCGGGGCCGAGCGAGACGTTGTCGGCGACGGTGCGCCACGGCAGCAGCGAGTATTCCTGGAAGACCATGCCGCGCTCCTTGCCCGGGCCCGTGACCGGAGCGCCCTTGTACAGAACCTCGCCCGCCGTCGCGCTCTCAAGCCCCGCGACTATGCGCAGCCACGTCGACTTGCCGCAGCCGGAGGGGCCGAGCAGGCAGACGAACTCCTTGTCGTTTATCGCAATCGAGGCGTCGGATATCGCTTCGAGCCGCCCGCCGCCGTCGAGGACGAATTCCTTGTGCAGATTTTTCGTTTCGATAAGCGCCGTCATCTCGACAACCTCTGCCACGCGAAGCAGCGCCCCTCGAAATACCGGAAGGCCGCGTCGAGCGCGAGGCCCACCGCGCCTATGCTGACCATGCCCGCTATGACTATATCCGTGCGCGCGACTGTGTAGGCGTGTGTTATGACGTAGCCGATGCCCGAGATGCTTCCCGGCATCATCTCAGCCGCGACGAGGCACATCCACGCGACGCCGAGGCCGAGCCTCATACCCGTAACAATCGACGGGGCCGCCGCGGGGAGGAGGATTTTCGTGAAAATATCGCGCTCCGACGCGCCGAGGACGCGCGCCGAATCTATGAGCGTGGAGCGCACGCTCGAAACGCCGTAGACGGTGTTCAGAAGTATCGGGAAGAAGGCCCCGATGAAAATAATGATGAGCATCGAAAACTTGATGTTGTTGAAAAAGACGTACCATTCGCCCTCTTCGATGCCGAGCATCGTCGCGAAGCTCGCGACGCCGAACCACGCTAGGATCAGCGGAATCCAGGCAAGCGGCGGCATCGGGCGGAGGATCTCCACAAGCGGAGTCATAAAGCGGTTGAACTTTTTGTAATGGCCCATGAGTATGCCGAGCGGCAGCGCCAGCACGAGCCCCGCGCTGTATCCGCAGAGGACGCGGATGGAGCTCATGCCGAGGTTCTGGAGCAGCGAGCCGAGGCGCAGCAGGTCCTCGTTCGGATGAAGGAAAATCACCCAGACCTGCCCGACCGTCGGCAGCACGACGTCGTTCTTAAGCTCGATCGCGATAATCTCCCAGATTATCAGGACGAGCAGCGGCGCGGCGAACGGCAGCAAAATCCTGTCAAAAAGAAATTTCATCGTTCCCTCCGTAAAGCCGCCGCGCGGTATGAGCCGCGCGGCGGGGATAAGCGTTTATCTCGCGGTCTTCGTGAACTGGAAGTCGAATACCTGATCCTGAACGTCGGCGAGCTTCTTGCCCTTCAGCGAGCCGGTCAGCTGGCCGAGGTCGTTGAGGATGTCGGGATAGAGGGCGGCGTTCTTCATCCACGTCGGCGTTACGGTCGTGGAGAGGCCCATGACGGCCTTCGATATGACGGCGGGTTCGATTCCGAGCCAGTCTCCGGTGGCCTTCGCGGCGGCGTCCTTATTCGCAAGGCACCACTGGCTCGTCACGTCCATAAGTTTCACGAAGGAGCGCAGCGCTTCGGGCTGCTCGGCTATCGCCTTGTCGCTAGCCGCGATGCAGCAGCAGGGGAAATCTTCCCATGCGCCCTTCGGTTCAAGCTCCTTCATCTGGAGGACGACGTGGCCCTGTCCCTTCGCTTCGATGACCTCGGGCGTCGGGGCCGGAATGACGGCGAACTCTACCTGCTTCGCAACCATCGCGGGGATGACGTTCGGGATGCCCTTAAGGTCCATCATGACGATGTCGGCCTGCTCCTTCGTCGCGTTGGCGTCGCCCGTCACGCGGAGGTTCGACTGCGCCATGGCGGCCTCGAAGACTATCTTCGGCGCGCTCGTCGGCGAGTGGTAGCCGACGGTCACGGGGCGCTTCGAATCCTTGACGTACTTCTCGAAAGCTTCCCATCCCTTAACGTTGATGTCCGTGCGCGAAACCATCGCGATGGCGTCGGACTGGAGCGGGGAGATGACCTTTATCTTCGCGCCGCTGTCGATGCCCGAGAGCATCGCGGGGAAAGAGTTCGTCGTGAGGTCGAGATGTCCCTGCGCGAAGAGCGTCGTAGCCTCCGAGCCGCTCTTCGTCACGATGACTTCGAGGCGGGCGACCTTCTTGCCGTTGTCGTAGAGGTCGAACTTCTCCTTAGGGACGATGGGCTTGAGCCACACGCCGTTATCCTTAAGATTCTCGCCCTCAGCCATCGCGACCATGAAGGCCTGCTGGTGCGTCGTCATCGTGTAGCTCGCGCGGATGACGGGAACGTCCTCCGCGAAGACCGGGGCGGCGAAGGCCGCCGCAAGAACTGCCAGAACAAGCGCAAACAACTTTTTCATAAGACACAGCTCTCCTTTATATAGGAATAATATATTCTTGCAAACGCGGCGGCACGCGCGCACGCCGCGGCGCACGGGCTGACCGGTCTGAAAGCTATGAAAGCAACGAGGATTGCAGGATTTTTAGAAAAGGGATATGCCGGAACGGAACTCCGACGAATCCATGCAATCGTGCGCCACGCGCATCACATCGAGAACGCAGCGTCACGTCATTATGGATTCGCCTCCCCTTCCGGTTTCAGATATGAGAACGGATTAACATTCCCACTGATGAATTGTATAACACAAATCGGAATTTTACTACGCGCAAAGTCCGCGCCGGCGGCGGATTTTGTGTCTGCGACTAAAAAGCCGCGGCTGTTGCTACCCGCGCGCCGCCTCCTCTTTTTTCGTCATCACCGCGTATGCCGCGGCACATATCGCTACGGAGAGCAGCGAGCCTGCGGTTGTGGCGAGGCCCATGGGGAAGAGCGTGGCGGCGAAGAGTTTCGACGTGAGGTAGACGCCGGGGACGCGTACCAGGATTATCGAGGCGACATTGTGCATGAACGATATGCCGGAGCGTCCGCAGGCGCAGAAATATCCGCTGAAGCTGAAATGTACGCCCGCGAAGATGCAGTCCCAGACGTAACCGCGCATGTACTGCCCGCCGAGGCGCACGACCTCCGCGCCGCCGGGGCTCGCGGGGTCGGTGAAGAGCGCGACGGCGGGCTCGGCGGCGAATTGCATCAGCACGGATACCGCCGCGCCGAAGGCGACGGCTATCATCGCCGCGTAGCGCAGCGTGAGACGCGCGCGCTCCGGCTTGCCCGCGCCCAGGTTCTGCGCGCCGAGCGCGGAGACGGCGGAGAGCATCGACGAGGGCACGAGGAAGAGGAAGCTCATCATCTTCTCGACGATGCCGACGGCGGCCGCGTCGTTCAGCCCACGCATATTGACGATTATCGTGATTATGATGAAGGAAATCTGTATGAAGCCGTCCTGGAGCGTCACCGGCACGCCGATTTTTAGTATCTGCCCCATGACGGCGCGCTTCGGGCGAAGGTCGCCGCGCGAGACGGAGATTCCGCTTTTCCGGCGCAGCACGACGAAGAGCGCGAGCGCTACGCTCGCCGCCTGCGAGAGCGTCGTGGCGAGCGCCGCGCCCTCGGGCCCCATGCCGAAGCCGCCGATGAAAAGGTAGTCGAGCGCGATGTTCGCGGCGCAGGCGGCGGCTACGAAGTACATCGGGCTTTTCGTGTCGCCGAGGCCGCGGAATATCGAGCTGATTATGTTGTAGGCTGTGATGAAGGGGACGCCCGCGAAGCAGATTTTGAGGTAGGCCGCCGTGCCGCCCACGGCGTCCGCGGGCGTGGACATGACGGCGACTATTTCATCCGCGAGCGCGAAGAGCACGACTGTGAGCGCAAACGACAGCGCCATGAAGAGCGTGACGGTGTTTCCTATCGCGCAGGCGGCGCGCCCGCGGTCTCCAGCGCCGACGGCGCGCCCTATCGCAACGGTCGAGCCCATGGCGAGGCCGACGATCATGACGGTCAGCATGTGCATGACCTGCGAGCCTATCGCGACGGCGGTGATGTCGGCGACGCCGCGGAACTGTCCCGTGATGAAAAGGTCCGCCATCCCGTAGAGCGTCTGTAAAAAGTATGATAAAAGGTACGGCAGCGAGAAGTAGACGATATTTCTGAAGACGCCGCCGGTCGTGAGGTTTCTCTCCATTTCATAATCACCGCGCAAATCCTATAACATGAGCGCCGAGGCCGCAAGCGGGGCGGAACAGTACGAGGCGGAGCGGCGGCATGATTCCCCGCCTCATATTGGGGACGGAGGTCCTGAGCAGAAGCGTTCTCAGGACGACATAATTTTTGGGGTTTCAGGCAAATTGCGGCTGTTCTGCGCCGCCGCGAAGGTTTGACGGCAAAGCGGAATTTTCGTTTTCCGCCGCGCCGTCCCCGCGCCGCTTTTTGTCCGCGCGACTAAAAAATCCGTTTTGCCTGCGCGAAACCGCGCGCGGCGTAAACTTTCGCGGCGCGGATGTGATATATTTATATATTGTAAAATTTATGTAACGGTCTCAAAGGACGGTGGGAACTGATGACGTGATCATGCGGCGGTAAAATGCACGGGATGCATTGTGCGGACGCGGGCGTCGTCTTTTCGCGCCGTTTTCGTCTGATTTAAGCCGGCACTCCGCTCCGATAATTTTTCCCATGCCCTATATTCCCGCCGCGCGCGCGTGACTTGCGCGCTGTTTACGCTTGCCGCAACGCGGCTCTGCTGCCGCGCGGAAAATACACTATATTTATCAAAGGAGTGCTGTTGTCATGAGAATGAAGAAGTTTGCTCTCGCGGCGCTGGCGTGCATCTTCGCCGCCTCGGCCGCCGTCGCGGCTCCACTCGACGTTTTCAAGGGGCAGAAGGGCGAAGTGGACATCGCGGGAGGCACCGCGCACATCCCCGTCATGCAGGAGGCGGCGAAGCGCATAATGACGCTTAATCCCGACATCCGCATCACCGTCGCGGGCGGCGGCTCCGGCGTCGGAGTGAAGCAGGCCGGCGAAGGGCTCGTCGAGATAGGAAACACTGGACGCCCGCTGAAGGCCGAAGAGGTCGAAAAGTACGGGCTTAAGAGCTTCCCGTTCGCCATCGACGGCGTCGCGGTTGTCGTGCATCCGTCGAACGCTGTGGCCGAGCTGACCTTCGCGCAGGTCGCGGACATCTACGCGGGCAAGATTACGAACTGGAAGGAAGTCGGCGGCGCGGACGCGAAGATAAACCTCTACGTCCGTGAGGACGGCAGCGGCACGCGCGAGGTCTTCACCGACAAGGCCATCAAGGGCGGCGAGGTAGCGGCCTCCGCGAACGTCGTGAACTCGAACGGCGCCATGAAGACCGCCGTCGCTAAGGACGCGAACGCCATCGGCTACGTCGGCATCGGCCACATCGACGAGTCCGTGAAGGCTCCGAAGCTCGAGGGCATGACCGCGACGCAGGAGAACGCCGCGAACGGAAGCTACACCGTCGTGCGCGACCTCTTCATGAACACGAAGGGCGACCCGCAGGGGCTGACTGCGCTCTTCATCGACTATATCTACTCGCCCGAGGGCGCGGAGATCATCGCCGACTGCGGCTATATCCCCATCCCGAAGAAGTAACGAAATCCGGCGGGGCGCCGAAATTCCGGCGCTTCGCCTTTTCTTTCCGCACGCTATGCGCAGCTCTTCCAAATCCCCGTTTCTGCTGAAGGCCTCCGCCGTCTACGTGACGGCGCTGCTCTCATGCGTATTCGTCTTTATCATCGTCTGCGCCGCCGACGGCTTCTTCATGGGCGGGCGCGGGCTCTTCACCTCCGTCTGGCATCCCGAGAGCAAGCAGTTCGGCATCCTGCCCGTCATGGCTGCGACGGCGGCGCTTTCGCTCTCGTCGCTCGCGCTCGGCTGGCTCGTCTCGTTCGGCTGCGTCTGCTACATTCACGGCTTCGGCGGAAAGCGCGGCGGCGCGCTGCTTCTCTCGCTGCTGCGCGTGATGACGGCGATTCCGACCGTCGTCTACGGCTTCGCCTCCGTCTTTCTTCTCGTCCCGATCGTCCGAAACGGCTTCGGCGGCTCGGGACTTTCGTGGTTCACCGCCACTCTTATACTGGCTTTATTGATAACCCCGACGATGGTGCTCGTCATGGACGGCGCTGTCGAGCAGGCCGCGCGCGAAAGCGGCCTCACGGCCGCGTCGCTCGGCTTCTCGCGCGCGGAGCATCTCGTCTTCGTCGTGCTGCCCTCGTGCAGGGAATGGCTCTGGGGCGCGGCACTGCTCGGCTTCGGACGCGCGGCGGGCGACACGATGATTCCGACGATGCTCGCGGGCAACGCCGTGCAGTACCCAACCTCGCCGCTGAACGCGATACGGACGCTGACGGCGCACATCGGCCTCGTGCTTTCGTCTGACGTCGGCGGCACGGCATACTATTCGCTCTTCGCCGCGGGCGGCGTGCTTCTCGCGCTCTCCGCGGGGGCGAACCTCGTCTTCCGCGCGATAAGAAAGGACAAAAAATCATGAAGGCGAAGCTGATTCTCTGCCGCGCGCTCGCCTACGCGGGAGCCGCATACGTCGCGGGATGCTGCGGCGCGCTGATATTCTTCATCGTAAGCCGCGGCCTGCCGGTGCTCGGGCCGAAGCTCTTCTTCGGCGACACTCCGGCGCTCGACGCGATCCTCGGACTGCGCCCCGTCTGGGACGGGATATGGCCAGCGCTCGCGGGAACGCTCTGCCTCGTCGTGCTGACGACGCTGATGGCAGCGCTTCCCGGGATATGCTTCGGCCTCTACCTCGCGCGCTTTGCGAAGGGGCGCGTCAAGGAACGGCTCTCGCTCGGCGTAGACCTGCTCGCTAGCGTGCCGTCGATAGTCATGGGGCTCTTCGGCTTCGTCCTCATCCTCGCGCTGCGCCGCACCTTCGCGCCCGAGGCGACGACCTGCATCTTCCTCGCCGCCTTCTGCATGGCGCTGCTCGTCATGCCCTCGCTCGTCGTCAGCACGCGCTCTTCGGTCGAGAGCCTGCCGCCCGCGCTCTATTTCACCGGCGCGGCGCTCGGCCTCACGGAAGGGCAGATACTCCGCCGGCTGCTCGTCCCCGCCGCCGCGCGCGGAATCTTGGGCGGCCTCATGCTCGCAATGGGGCGCGCCGCGGAGGACACCGCCGTCATAATGCTGACCGGCGTGGTCGTAAATTCAGGAATGCCCGCGGGGCTCGGCGCGAAATTCGAAGCCCTGCCTTTTCTCATATATTACACGGCGGCGCAGTACATGGACGAAAGCGAACTGCTGCGCGGCTTCGGCGCGGCGCTCGTGCTGCTCATGCTCTCCGCGCTGCTCATGGGCGCGGCGTGGCTCTGCCAGAGAAGCATGGAACGCCGCTGGAAGGGTATAAGGTGACGAAAATTGGAAAACTGCGCTGAAATAAAGGACCTGCGCGTATCGTTCGGCGGCGCGGAGGTGCTCCACGGAATAACTGCGGACTTTCCGCTCCGCGGCATCACGGTGCTGCTCGGGCGCTCCGGCTCCGGAAAATCCACGCTGCTGCGCTCGCTCAACAGGCTCAACGAATGCTTCGACGGCTACGACGGAGGCGGAAGCGTAAAGCTGTTGATAAACGGAAGAATGACTGAAATCTACGGCGATTCCGCGCCTGAGCCCGCGGCGGTGCGGCGCAGGGCCGGAATGGTCTTTCAGGTGCCGAACCCGCTGCCGCTCTCGCTGCGCAAAAACATCACGCTGCCGCTCGAACTTACGCTCGGCATGGGAAAGCGCGAAGCCGAAGAACGCATGGAACAGAGCCTGCGCCGCGCCGGCCTCTGGGACGAAGTCAAAGACCGCCTAAACGACGCCGCCTCCGGCTTCTCAGGCGGACAGCAGCAGAGAATGTGCCTCGCGCGCACGCTAGCGCTCGAACCGGACATCCTCCTCCTCGACGAACCGACGGCCTCGCTAGACCGCCGCTCCGCGGACACCATCGAAACCCTTCTCGAAGAACTGCGCGAAACCATCCCGATAATAATGGTCTCCCACAGCCTGCCGCAAGCTCTGCGCCTCGCCGCGCGCTATGCCGTCATGAGCGAAGGAAAAATCACAAAAACGCTGACGCGCAAAGAAATCCCCGCCGGAGAGGAAGAAGGAGAAAAATTCCTCGAAGGGCTGCTGTAAAGGAAAAAGCAAGACAAAAGATACATTCTACTAATCGATCATCGCAATAAAAACAGGCAAAACTCTATCCGCCGCGCAGTAACTTTCATGAAGCGCGGCGGACTTTCTTTTGCTTATACTTTACATAATTACGCGGAGGGCGTTCCACGCGCCTCAGCAGAGGTACGCAAGACTGGAATTTCACCGTCCGCTTGAAATTAGCTTTTTCTTAAATTCTGAAGTTTACAGCTCGACGTACTGTCCGAGCCCTTTTTCTTTTGCGAGTTCGAGCGCTTTTTTGCCGGTTACGAGGTCGAGCATCGCGATGCCTGTCGCGTCGAAGATTGTGATTTCTTCGGGCGAGGTGCGGCCTTTGATTTTTCCGCTGATTACGTCGCAGAGTTCTCCCGCTACGTCTTTTTCGGAGATGACGCCCTTCGCCGTGGCGAGTTCGAGTTCGCCGCATCTGATGCACTGCGGCGTGTCGTCGGTGAAGATGCGCGCGCCCGTAAAGATTTCCGGCTCTATCTCCTCTTTGCCGGGCATGTCCGCGCCGACGCAGCTGAGGTGCAGGCCTGGCTTCACCCATTCTTTTTTGATTACCGGCGAGCGCGCGGGAGTCACCGTTATCGCTATGTCGCTTTCGGCGAGCGCCGCGGCTAAATCTTCGGCGGCTTCGAATGCGACTGCCGAGGCATCTATGCCGAAGGATTTAGCAAGCCTTTCGCGGCACGAAGCTGCGAAGCGGCGCGCGTTTTCGGCGTCGAGCGGGTCTGCGACGCGCACTATGTCGATTTTCGGCATGAGGATCAGCGAGGCGGCAATCTGGAACATCGCCTGACGGCCCGCGCCAAGTATGAAGAGTCTGTGCGATTCGGGCCGCGCCAGTAGGCTCGCGCCGAGCGCGCCCGCCCCGCCGGTCCTCATGCAGGTGATGAAGGAGGCATCCATTACGCCATGCGGTATGCCGGTTGCCGAGTCGAATATCATGAGGACGCCGGTGAATACCGGCAGGCCGTTCGCCGCGTTGCCGGGGAAGCTGTTGAGCATTTTGAGTCCGTGCACTTTTTCGCCGAATACGCAGCCGGACTTTATATCCATTACGCCGTGCGGGTCGTCGAAATTGTATGAGATGAGCGGCCAGACCGCCGTCTGTCCGAGCGATTTGAGCCGGTATACCTCGCGTACGCCCTCTATCGTGCTTTTCATGTCGAGCACCTTCTCTATGTCGGCGCGGCTCAGGAACATCATTTTCATAAATTTACGCCTCCTTCTGTCGTTTTAGGAAAATATTCAAGCGTCAGCGCTCGCGCATACGCTCTTCGCCGTCGAGCTCTTTGAGGTATTCTCCGAGGCGCGCTAGCCCCGCCTTGAAATATTCGACGTCGCCGAAACCGTATCCAATTCGGAAGCTTTTTTCCTGCTGGAAGCAGCCTCCCTGACAGACGAGCACGCTTTTCTTCGCAAGCAGGTCTTCGGCGAATTTCTGCGCCGGTACGTCGTAGTCGTAGTATATGTACGAGGTCGGCCCCGCGCTGTCGCAGGCGAGGCGAAGATGCGGCTGTCCTTTGAGCCATTCGTTCAGCGCCGCGCGCGCTTCGTTGACGATTCTGCGGTTGCGCTCGTAGAAGACCTCTTTGTGTTCGAGGATTATCGCCGCGATGAGCTCGTTTATCGGCCCTTCGCAGATGCTGTTGTACGAACGGCAGTTCATGATCGCCTCTTTTACCGAGAGATCGCGCGTGACTATCCAGCCGACGCGCGTTCCGGCGCTTGAGAAGACTTTGCTGGTGCTGCTCGTCACAATGGCCTTTTCGTAGATGTCGCACATCGACGGCATGTATTCCTCGCTGAGGCCGCGGTATATTTCGTCGCAGAGCACGTATGCCCCGACCTCGCGCGCCATCGCGGCAATTTCTTCAAGCTCGTCTCCTGAGAAGCAGTATCCGGTCGGGTTTCCGGGGTTCGTCAGACAAATCATCTTCGTTTTGCCGTCGACCATCGCGCGGATTTTTTCGAGGTCCACGCGGTATTCCTCGCCCTCTCCGCAGTTGTAGACGCGCACCTCGGAGCCGAGCGCCGCCGGTATCGAGTAGTGCTGCTGATAGCTCGGCAGCACGCAGACGACGTTCATTCCCGGGCCGCAGAGCGCCTGGCAGACTATTGAGTTCGCGCCGGTGCCGCCGTGGACGGAAATAACCATCTCCGGCGCGACGTTCCCGTCGTAGAGCGCCGCGATCGCACGCTTGAGCCTCGGCATTCCGTCAAAGTACCCGTAGTGGAGGCTCATACCCTCGACCTCGCGGAAGAACGCATCCCTGTCCGTCCCAGTCAGTTCAAGCATTTCGCCGACCGTCACGGGCTTGCAGCAGCTTGAGCCGAAATTATACTCCGCCTTGTCGTCGAGCGGATTGAGCCAGAATTCAAGTTCAAAGCGAGCTATGTCCATCGTCCGCGTCTCCTTTCGTCAACGTCGTGATTATGCAGAAAAGCTGTGATTCCGTTCTTTATTCTTACACTATGCGGGAGCTTATTGCAATACTGCGGCGCGCAAAAATTATGACGGAAGTATAAAAAAACGCCGTCCGCAGAGACCAAGATTTTTTTGCGGTCCCTGTGGGCGGCGTGTGATTTCACAATGCGGCGGTAAATTCGCGGCGCGTCTCTATTTCTTGTCGTCGAGCGGAGGCAGCGGCTTTATTTTCTCGCCGTCGGTAAATTCGCGCTGCGGCCCTTCGGCTTTGTCGTAGACCCAGTTTTCAAATTTGTCGTAGATGGCATCGGACCACGAGGGGTTCGGCCACTGCTTCTTCTTTGCGGTGAGCGCGAGGCAGCCGCACATCATCGCGCCGAAGTAGAGGTATGGATGCTGCGTCGCAAGCGCGATGCCGAAGAATATAAAACAGAGCGATGCAAAGAGATCTCTGAAAAACATTTTTTCACACCCTTTTACGCTTATTTCCAGAACTATTATAGCCTCAACGGCGCCGCCGAAAAGCGCAGGAAGGCGGAAACGTCAAAGCGCGTTCAAAAAAACAGAGCCGCCCGCGATGGGACGGCCCTGTTTTTTGTTTCCGTGCGGTCTTTCCGCGTTATCCTACCAGGGCACACCGAGGACGACGTGCGGCAGGAAGAGGCAGACCTTCGGGATGTAGGCCGTGACGATGAGGACCGGCACCCAGCAGAGGACCATGAAGGTAAGCGCCGGCTTCATTATCTCGTTGATAGGCGCCCCTCCCACTCGTCCGCTTAGGTATAGGACAGGCGCGGCCGGCGGCGTGATGCATCCGAGGGCCGTGTTGACTCCGACGATGGCCGCGTAGTGAACGGGGTTGAAGCCGAGGTCGAGGATTATCGGGAGCAGTATCGGCGTCGTAAGGACGACGACGCTGATGTCGTCCATAAGCATCCCCATGAGGACGAGGAACACGTTGATCATCATCATGACGACGACAGGGTTCGTCGAGATGGAGTAGAAGAGGTGCAGGACGCGGCCCGGCAGGTCTTCAAGGATGTAGAGGCGCGAGAGCATCGAGACGGAGTAGAGCATGACCATGATGACGCCCGTTGTGATGCTGCTTTCAACTACGATGTTGAAGAGGCCTCTCCAGGTGAGTCCTTTGTAGACATAAAGTCCGATCGGGATGCAGTAGAAGACGGCGAGGGCCGAGGCTTCCGTCGTCGTCATGACGCCGCCGTAGATTCCGCCGAGGACCATGACGGGCATGACGAGAGCCGGTATCGCAAGGCGTCCGCGCTTCATGAACATATCCATACGCTCTTTGCCGGTACGTTTGACTTCGACGAAAACTTCCTTATTGTTGCGGAGCATCCAGACGTTGAGGAGGCTGAGCAGCGCTATCGTGACGAAGCCAGGTCCTACAGTCGAGAGGAAGCAGGAGAGAACGGAGATGCCGCTGATCCACGCGAAGATGATGAGCGTCGCGTTCGGCGGGATGAGGAGTCCGAGCAGCGAGGCGTTGGCCATGAGCGCGCAGGCGTGGCCCATCGGGTAGCCGCCCTGCTTGAGGCGCGGGAACATAATGGCACCGATGCAGGAGAGCGTAGCGCAGGCGGCTCCGCAGATGGAGCCGAATACGGCGCAGGAGATGACGGCGACGATGCCGAGTCCGCCTCTGATATGTCCGACGAATACGTCGACCATGTCGATGAGTTTTTCAGCGATGCGTCCGCGCTCCATGATGCCGCCGGCGAGGATGAACATCGCGATCGCTATAAGCGAGACGGAGTTCATCTGCGTGAAGCCGTACGGCAGAAGCTGCGTCGCGGGGTATCCGGCTCCGTTCGCGCCGCCGAAGAATATCAGCCATGCGCAGGAGGACATAAAGCTGACGGGAACGGGAACGCCTATCGTAAGGCAGAAAATAAGTATTACAAGCGCTACATAAATCATTTGCTCTTACCTCCAAAAAGCGCCTGTCCAGCCCTTATCGTATCCCAGAGGAAGTAGTAGGACATGGAGAGCAGGCCGAGAAATATCGCAGCGTACGCGGTCCAGAGCGGGATTCTCCACGCGACGGTGCGCGGAATAGCGACGCCGGTCCCGAGGGGTCCGAGGAAACCGAATATAAAATAGTCCCAGCCGTACTTCGTGAAGAGCAGCGTGACGCCGAGCGTGATAACGCATTTCACGAAGGTGAGAGTTCTCTTGAACACTCCGTCTTTCAGATAGGAGCTGATAAGGTCGGCGGAGATGTGCGTCCCAGTGAAGGCTCCGTATCCGGCTCCCATGAAGTAGAGCCAGAAGGCGAATATCTTGACCCATTCCTCGTAGCCGTAGAGGTCCATTTCGAAGATGTAGCGCATCAGTGTCGCGGCCGTGATGATGACCATGAGCAGTATCGCCATCACGAAGCAGACGACCGAGTAGAACGAGACCGTGATCTTGTCAAACAGACATTTCGGCTGCCTTACGTTGACAACTTCGTTCTCGTCGGCGCAGGCGCAGCTGCACGCCTGAACCTCTGTCTTTTTCTCGTCAGACATTTAATTAACTCCTTTCAGACACGAAAACCCTGAGGGGGCTGTGAAAGCTGTTCCCCTCAGGAAATTTTGCGTGCGTATTTTGATAAAACTTTCTCCAGGGCTTACAACGCTCCCATTTTCTCCCTGAACTCTTTCATGAGTTCGACGCCGACTCCAGCCTTGCCCATTTCTTCCCAGGTCGCCATGCAGGCTTCCTTGATCGGGCGGAGCTCTTCTTCAGTGTATCTGAAGACCTTGACGCCGCGCTCTTCCATGAGCTTCATGTACTTCTCGTCTTCGGCCTGGGCGTTGTCTATCGAAAGCAGAGTGTACTTCTTGGCCACGTCGCGGAAGACCTGCTGATCCTCCGGCGTAAGCTTCTGCCACGATTTGTCGCTGATCATTATGCCGAGGTATTCCATCGAGTAGTTCGTCGCGTACCAGTATTTGACTACGTCGCCGAGTATCGTGTAGGCGGCGGCCGTCGGATAGCCGTCAGCCGCGTCGCAGACGCCGGTCTGCATCGACTGGTAAACGTCGGGATACGGAATCGTAATCGGACGGAAGCCCATAGCCTTGGCTCCTGTCATGTACGAAACCATGTTCGGGACGCGCGTAAGCACGCCTTTGTCCACCTTCGGGTTGAGCGGCTCAATAAGAGGCTTCGTCGAGGCGATGCCTATAAAGCCCTCGACGTACGAACCGATCAGGTGGACGCCTACGGAGTTAAGGAACTCGTTAAGCTTGGTCGGGAACCACGCGCCTGGAGTAAGAGCCTTTTTAGCGGAATCGTATCCCGTAACGAAGCCGTTGGCGTATGTCATTTCGAGGCGCGGGTCGAAGTCCGTCGCAAGCGACATACAGGCCATGTCGACGGTTCCGCGCATCATCTCTTCCATAACGAGCGTATAGTTTCCAAGCTGTCCGGCCGGATAAGTCTTTATCTCGACGCGGCCGTCGGTTCCTTCTTTGATCTCCTTCGCCATCGCCTCCATGGTCTTAGTCGCCATATGTTCCGGCGGCGACTGTCCGGCGAAGCGGAAGACGATCGGTGCGGCGGTTGCGGGGCCTGCCAAGGCCACAAAAATAAATACTGCAGCGAGCGTAAGCGCAAATCTCCTCATGAAAAACTCTCCCTTCAGAATCATGTCATCGGTCAGCTGCTAAGAAAACGCTGCTTGCACCGGCAGTGTAGCCGAACTATACAACCCTCCTCCTGCACAGTTTCCCGCACTGTATAAAATTGTGTAAATTGACAGTAGTGCGTACAAATTACGTTACAATAAATGACGCCGCTTGTCAAATAATTTTTTACACAACTTTACGCCGCTTTTAAAATTCAACGCTCACAAGTTGATATTTCAATAACTAAAGTTCAAAAATATCCCCTTGCGGCAGTGAATGCAAAGCTGTAAAATCCGCTATTCCTCTGTCAAGGTACGAAAAATACTTACATTTACGATCAGTCTGACAAATTTATATAAAATATATAAAACTTTCAGACATATACCGGCAATTCTTATCCCGTCCAAACTCCAGCGCAAGAAAAAATTTTATGCCTTACTGCAAAAATACCGCTCCGATTACGCCGAAGCAGATGAGCATCACAGACGGATAATCTTTGACGAATTTACAATATTTTATAAGAAGCACGCCGGCGCATAAAAGCGCCGCTGCTTTCCATCCGCTCTCCATCGTGGCGAGAAACGGAGAAACTACCGAAAGCGTCAGCAGTCCTGCGACGACCGGACGCAGCATCGCCTTGAATTTCCTGCTGCCGTCCGGCAAAACGCGTTTCAGAACCGCGATAATAACGCACAGGGCGGCGACAGGAGCCGATACGAGCGCGAGAGTCGCGGCAAGCGATCCCCAAAATCCAGCCTGCTGGTACCCTGCAAAAGTTGCGGCGTTTATCGCAATCGGCCCGGGCGTCACCTGTGAAACCGCAACAAGCTGGTTGAAACCTTCGTCAGTCATCCAGCCGTTTTTCACCACAAGCTGGTACTGTATCAGAGGCAGCGTCGAAAGTCCGCCACCGAAGGCAGTTATCCCTACTTGGAAGAAAGACCAAACCAGCTCCAATACCTTGGTCATCTCGCCGCAGCCTTCTCATGTACGTACTGAAGCGCAAGCACGCCCGCCATCGCCGCGAATGGATGAACGTGAAAAACGCCTATCGTCGAAACGACGAGCAGATACGGAATGATATTCCACCATTTGCCCCATAGAGCGCTCTTTACATTATCGGCGATCACAAGCAGTATTATCGCGCTCGTCCCGGCAAGAACCCCTCGGAAAAATCCCATAACCGCCGGGACGTCCGAATATCTGATTATCAGCGGGGAAAGAAAGAGGATTATCAGAAACGGCGGAAGAACCGCGCCAGCAGCGGCGGCTAGGCTTCCTGCAAGCCCCTTGTAATATTTCCCCATGAGCCATGAGATAGAGACCGCGATAGGCCCCGGCATTGAAGCGGCGAGGCTCACCATGTCGGCGAAAACTTCGGGGTCGATGTCTCCGCGTTTTTCCTGTTCAAGCTGAACCATGCCGAGGATGACTATCCCGCCGCCGAAGGTTACCGCGCTTATTCTAAAAAAGAAGACGAACAATTCCCATAAGCTCATATTTCAACCCTCTGTTGTTCCAACCCCGTACATATTATATAACATCTCTGAAAATCTGATACCGACAAATAAAACGGCATTGTAAAACAGATATATCAGATTATAAAATACGAGCAGCGAATACGATAAGGTTTTTTACTTATTTCATATTGTGCAAACCGCTGAAATTTTGTGCAGCGATGAGCGGCTTTCATCTGCTCCACGCATAGCGGCGTTATATTGTAAAATTATCTGAGTATCTTTAACTGAGAAGGTGTTGGAAATGTTCAATAAAAAAATATTCGCTCTCGCAGCAGCGGCCGTTATGATCGCAGGAGAGGCTTACGCCGGAGACGCCGAAGCCGCGGCGGCGCGCAAGATAGGAGAAGCGCTGATGAACGAATTCAGCCCGGAGCGCGTGAGCGTCACCGTCGCAGACGGAGGAAAAAGGGCGTGGGCCGAATGCACTGGAGCAAAAATATCCGGCATAAGAATAGAAGAGATAAAACTAGACGCGTCGCTTAACCCAATCGCTGTGCAAAGCGCTGAAACAGGAGAGGAGATAATGCGCTGCATCGAGAGCTCGAAGGGAGAGATCACACTCACAGAGCGCGACGTAAACGATTACTTCGCAAGCGGAGAAGCCGCAAGCGGATTCTCAGGCCTTGCCTTCGACTTCACGCCGAAAGGCTACAAGGCCAAGGGACGCTTCGAAGCGGAACTGCTGGTGCTGAAGCTTGACCTGGATCTCAAAGCGGAAGGGAAACTCGGGCTGAAGAGCGACGGCGTATATCTCGAAGAAACCGTCATATACGCTGAAGGCACACGGCAGTCCGACACGATAACGGAACTCGTAACCGAAAGGGTAAACCCGCTGCTGTCGTTCTCCGAAATACCGTTCCCGGTAGAATTCAGCAGGATAAGAATGACAAACGATGCGGTGACGATGTCCGGCAATCCCGGCAAAGCCAAAAGAGGCGAAAGCTGGAGCTGGGAAAAATAAGAAAAACCAAATGCAGCAAAAAATCCGGCCTTCCGCAAATTCAGGAAGGCCAGATTTTTTCGCGCCGGTATAATCAGCGTTAGTCAATCTTTATTCACTCTATTTAATAGCTTAATTTTCCAGTTTTCGGAATTACACATACTTACACACAATTTTTATCCACATCATGTTTATAACTTTCACAACATAGTTAATAAATATGCATCAGTGCCTATAAAAACGCCAGCCATAGCTCAATATAAACGCGATTATATG
>MHCFR05601__coassemble_717_pt1 | contig 52916 bp, 45 predicted proteins | sample MHCFR05601__metabat2_low_PE_003 | metagenome-assembled genome bin MHCFR05601
CGGACGGCCTCCTTCTGATAATAGCGGTCCGTGATTTTATCGTCTATCCTGACGGACGAAAGCGGACGGCGACCGCTCCTGCGGTCTATCAGCTTCTGCAGATCCTCGCGGCTGAAAATGCCGCTCACGCGCCTCTGCGGTCCGCTCGCGTCGTCCCAGAAAAAAGTTTCGAACCCGTTCGTCGTGAACATCGCAGGACGCCTGCCGAATTTGCGTTCGAGCGCGTCGGCGTAAAGCTCCGCCTGCCTGCGCCCGGCGTTCGGATCGCGGCTCGCGCGCTTCGCCTCGACCACCGCAAGCGGCAGGCCGTCGCGCCCGAAAAGCACGTAGTCCGCAAAGCCCGCCTGCCCGGGAACGCCCGCCATATCGCCGACGGGATACTCCTCCGCCACATCCGCGTCCGCGCCGGAGAACTTCCATCCGGCCTCCTTCATCTCAACGTCTATATAAATCTTGCGCGTCCCGAACTCGGACAAATCCTCCGGCTCGAAGCGCCGCGTCTCCCTATGCTCCTCCTTCTTCTCCGTGTAGAGCGCTGACATCTCACGAATCTGCGCCAGCAGCGCCTCGATGCGCGCGTCGCGCTCCGCCACCAGCCGCTCGCTCTCCGCGGCCCTCTTCTCCGCCTCCGCGTCCCTCGCGCGCGGGAGCAGCTTCTCGTCGAAAGCGCGCTCCTCGTAGTCCGCGCCGTAGCAGTAATCAATCCACTCGACAAACTCAAAAAGCGCGCGCAGCGAAGCGAGCGCGTCTCCCGCGCCGACGCTGCGCGCCGTATGCACCGCGAGATTGCCGAGCCGCACGACGAACGGCAGCTTGCCCCACGTTTCGTCGTTTCCCATCGCCTCGCGGAACGTCCGCTCGTGAATCAGCGACTGGAGGTTGTCGCGGTACGGCATCGTTATCATCTTATCCGCCGCATACACCCACTTCACCGCAAGCTCAAGTGCCTTCCTGCACCCCACCGCGCATAGCGCGGGCGAAACGGGAAAAATATTCTCCGCCTCGACGCAGGCCGCGGCAAAAATAGCATATTCGGGCTTGTGCGTTAAAAATGTGAAGTTGGGCATGGAATCACCTCATCGAGAAATATTCCTGCATAAGAGATTTTTTCAGCGTTTCGAGCATCGCAATACTACTATTTACCTTAGAGACTATTTTATCAGTACAATCAATAAAAACATCATAGCAATGTTGGTCTTCAACAGAAGGTATAAGAAAATGCAATTGATTAAGTATACCTAACGTCAAATATCTAGTATTCGTTCCTCGTGATTGTTTTTGTAAATATTGCAACTTATATTCTAATTGACGTTGAAATAACGGATAACTCCATTTATCGTTATTCAGACGCAATACATATGTACGCTGATAAGCATTAAATTTTCCGCTGTAATGTTTCACATCATACACGCCTGCTGCATTATTTCCTGCTAATAACAACGCTTCGCAATCAAAGGCATAGTCATCAATTGCAAAAACTTCTTTAGCACAAGTGAAGAAAGGATATTGCCCACCATCAACCATTGCATTGGAATCTAACTTACCTGTGGTTGTCTTAAAAACATCGCACCATGGTAGAACTGGAAGATTATGCGTATTTGTCTCTGAATCTCCAAACATCTCGACGAATCTGGATTTCACGAGTTCGTCCAGTTTGTCGAGCTGGCGGCGGCGTTTGGCTGTCAGGTCGCTGATTTTATCCAGAACCGCCGCGATTTTGCGCTGTTCGTCGAGCGGCGGAAGCGGAATCTTCAATTCTTTTAGCGCCGTTACTGTAAAACTTGCCTGATTTACCGAGTTTTTCGTAATTCGTAGAATCTGCCTCTTAAAATCATCAGAGTCAAAATAATAAAATGCATATTGCGGACAAATCACACTTTGATTGGCTCGCAGCATTAATAAATTCATGCCATGAATGATTTGTTCGTTTTCCTTTTTACGATAAATAGCAACCTTTCCCAAATGTTTAGTGCTATTGATATGCGACATTAAAATGTCGCAATCCTGCAATAAATAATCTTGATATTTTTGTGCGTCCTTTATTCCTGCATATCCGAGTTTGCTTCGGTCAACCTCTCTATTAGAGATTGTTTCAATTCGCGTAATGGGCAAACCGCCAGAGTCGTCCATTTGTTTTATCGACGCACCGTTACGTATTACACAAAAACAATCCCCCAGCCGCGCCATCACAGCATTTCCTCCAGTTCCGCGAGGCCCGTCGTTATTTCCATTTCGAGCTCGTGAAGCTCCGCGATTATCTGTTCCGTGGGCGGGTATTCGACGGGCGCGTATTCTACTTTTTTGTATTTGTTGACGGTGAGGTCGTAGCCGTTCGCGGCTATCTCTTCCTTCGGCACTAGGAAACTGCGCTCGGTGCGTGCGCGTGCCGCCTCTTTGTCGAGGCTGCGGAAGCGCTCTATTATGTCGGGGATGTCGTTTTCGTCCGTGGGCGCGCGTTTGTCGTCGAGCGTGTAACCGTCGGCCTTCATGTCGTAGAACCAGACTTTGTCCGTACCGCCAGCGCCCGTCTTGGTGAATACGAGGACGGCGGTCGATACGCCCGAGTAGGGCTTGAATACGCCGGAGGGCATGGAGACGACGGCGCAGAGCCGGTGGTTTTCGACGAGCTCACGGCGCAGAGATATGTGAGCCTTCGACGAGCCGAAGAGCACGCCGTCGGGTACGATGCAGGCGCAGCGTCCGCCCTTTACGAGCATCCGCAGGAAGAGCGCGACGAAGAGAAGTTCCGTCTTTTTCGTGCCGGCCGCGGCGCGCAGGCTGTCGCTGATGCTTTCCGCGTCCACCGTGCCTTTGAAGGGCGGGTTTGCAAGGCAGAGGGTGAATTTGTCGCTTATCGCGTTCTGTTTCGAGACGCTGTCGCGGTAGTCTATCTCCGGGCGCGTGACGGAGTGGAGCATGAGGTTCATCGCGGAGATGCGGAGCATCGTCCTGTCGGTGTCGAAGCCGGTGAACATGGGGCCGTCGAAGCGCTCCCACTGTCCGGCGGTCATTTCGTCTTCGTATCTGCTGCGTATGTATTCCGCCGCGGAGACGAGGAAGCCCGCGGTGCCGCAGGCGGGGTCGCATATAGTGTCGTCGGGCGTCGGGGCGGCGAGTTCGACCATCATTTCGCGTATGTGCTTCGGCGTGCGGAACTGCCCGTTCTGGCCCGCGGTCGAAAGTTTGCTCAGCATGTACTCGTAGAGGTCGCCCTGCATGTCGAGGCCGGTGAGGTCGTGTTCGTATAAATCTTCAAGCCCTGTTATGATTTTCTGGAGCACCTGCGGCGTGGGGATGAGGAACATCGCGTCGCTCATGTAGCGCGCGAACGCGCCGCCGGCGTCCGCTTCGCCCGCCGCGCCGCTGATTTCGATAAGTTCGCCGCGTTCGTTGAAGTCGGGCAGGCGTCCGCCGCTCATGTTTTTTATCGCGGGGAATACGCGCTTTGAGATTATGTCGTAGATTTCGCGCGGGTCTTTATTTTTGAAGCGGCTCCAGCGCATGGCCTGCCCAGAGGCCGTCTGCGGAAATATCTTCGGCATGGCGCCGCCGCCCATGTTTTCAAATCCTTCCGACTCAAGCTCCTTCTCGTCGAGCGAACGGATGAACATCAAATAGGTGAGCTGCTCTATCACCGTGATGGGATTCGTTATCCCTCCCGCCCATATGTCTGTCCATATCTTATCGACTTTGTTTTTGATGACGCCTGTGATCATGGGTCGGCCTCCTGTCAAATTCCATTGTTTTCGTAAAATTACCGTGCGTTTTTCTCTGTCTGCCCGTCAGGTTTAAAATCAGTTACCATGATAGTTTTCCCGAGAGCGAGGAGAACCGCGATAACGGTATCAAATTCAGGTTTTTTGTCCCAGACCATCAGCTTTTTTATTTTAGATTTCTTTAAGCCTGTCTTTTTGGCGATGTCTTTTATCGTTATGCCGTGCTGTCGCGCGTAGATAAGTTCTCCTATTATCGCGACTCTGATGTCGCTCGCTTCCAATTCCTCGGGAGTAAACAAACTGCGCTTTAAGTCGTCCCATGTCATCTCGCTTGTCGGGCTATAAACTTTCTCCATATTATGCGTCCTGTCATATTTTTATTATGAGGCAACCGTTGCAGATTTTGCAACAGTTGCCGTTTTGAACTTTTTTATATGTTTTTGTACAATAGCGCAACAGTCTCCACGTGCCCCGTCTGCGGGAACATATCAAACGGCGTCGCTTGCGCGAGTTTGTAGCCGCCTGCGGAGAGGCGCGCTGCGTCGCGGGCGAGGGTGGCGGGGTTGCAGGAGACGTAGACGACTCGCTCGGGGGCGATTTTCTGGATGGCGTTTATCACTTTTTCGTCGCAGCCTGTGCGCGGCGGGTCGAGGACTACTGCGTCGAAGCGACGCGAGGCCAGCTCTTCGGCTATGTCTTCGGCCTGCGCCGTGCGCGGCTCGACGTTGTCCATGCCGTTGCGCGCAAGGTTCTGTTTTATGTATTTCGCGGCGGGGAGCCAGCTTTCGACCGCGGTGACCCGAGCGGCCTGCGCGGCGAGGAAGGCGGTGAGGCTGCCTACGCCGGAGTAGAGTTCGAGCACTTCTCGCGCGCCGCCATCCGAGGCGAGGGCCGCGGCGCGGCGGTAGAGCGCGAGCGCCTGTTCTGAATTTACCTGAAAGAAGGACGAAGCCTCAAACGCGAATGAATATTCGCCGAGTTTCTCCGTTATTACCGGCTTTCCGCAGATTGTGATTGTTTCGCCGCCCCATATGAAGTTTCCGGGGTTTGCGTTGACGTTCCAGACGACACCGGAGATGTTTTTTATTCCGGCGGCGGCGCGCGATAGGAGCGCGCGCTCTTTGTCTGACGGACGGCGCGTAGCTATGACGGCGATGAGTTTTTCTCCAGTGAAGCGCGCCTGACGCATTACGATGTGGCGCACGAGGCCCGCGGGGCGTCCGCCGTTTTCGCGCGCGCCGCGGAAGCCTGCGGCCCGCAGCGCCGCCGTTATTTTTTGCAGCCCTTCGTCAATTTCGGGAAGGAGCACGGGGCAGCCGCGGTACGGCACTATTTCGTGGCTGCGCGTTTTGTAGAAGCCCGCGGCGAAGTTTTCTCCGCGCGCGGACTGTACGGGGAGCGAGGCTTTGTTTCTGTATCCCCATACGGAGGGCGACGGCACGCATTCGGCGACGGGCGGCTCCGCAAATCCGCCTATGCGGCGCAGGGCGTCCTCGACCGTGCGGCGTTTCATCGCAAGCTGTTCTTCATAGGAAATGTGCTGGAGCTGGCAGCCGCCGCAGCGCCCGAAGAGCGGACAGCGCGGCTTTACGCGCGCCGGAGAGCCGCCGCCACTGCTCAGAACTTTTGCGACGCCGTAATTTTTCTTTTTCGTCACAAGGCGCACTTCGGCGCTTTCGCCGGGGAGCGCTCCCGGCACAAAGAGGACGAATCCCTCGTCTCCGACGCGGACGACGCCCTCGCCTTCGTTGTTGAGTCCCGTTATCGTTACGTTTAATATATCTCCCTGTCTCATTGTGATACTATAACATTGAAACGGCGCGTTGCGCCATAAATTCCAAGGCTGCTGCCGATTTTGGGGGTGTCTGCCGTGCCGCTTGAGATTGTGCGGAACGATATAACGAAGATGAAGGTCGACGCCATTGTGAACGCCGCGAACAGTTCTCTGCTCGGCGGAGGCGGCGTGGACGGCTGCATACACCGCGCCGCGGGGCCGCGGCTTCTCGACGAGTGCCGCCTGCTCGGCGGCTGCCGGACTGGCGAGGCAAAGATTACAGGCGCGTATAATCTGCCCTGTAAATACGTCATCCACACGGTAGGCCCGGTATGGCGGGAGGGCCTATACGGCGAGCGCGAGAAGCTCGTATCCTGCTACCGCGCGTCGCTCGCGCTCGCAGAGGAGCGCGGCTGTGAGACGGTAGCCTTTCCGTTGATTTCGTCCGGCATCTACGGCTATCCGAAAGATCAGGCGCTGCGCGTGGCGGTCGAGACGATAAGCGCTTTCCTGCTTGAACATGATATGACGGTCTATATAGTCGTCTTCGACCGCAATTCCTATCAGATAGGCAAAAAACTGCGCAGCGATATTCAGGAATATATTGACGACCGGTACGCGGACGAGCACGCGGATTCCGAGGGAGAGAGGCTGCGGAGGTTCAACGCCGGCGCTCTGCGCGGAGCAGCGCATTTTTACGGCGCGCCGGAGCGCGTGTCGGAATGCCGCGTAATGCCGGAGCGGAAGGCGGCGCGCGCGGCGCAGAGCCTCGACGACGCCGTCGGCGAGCTCGACGAGAGTTTCTCCGAGGCGCTTCTGCGCATGATCGGCGAGCGAGGAATGACGGACGCGCAGTGTTATAAGCGCGCGAACATCGACCGGAAGCATTTTTCCAAGATACGCGGCGACAAGGCGTACCAGCCCGGCAAGCGGACTGTGTTGGCCTTCGCAGTCGCGCTGCGGCTGAGCCTGCGCGAGACTGAGGAGCTTCTGCGGAAGGCGGGCTTCGCGCTCTCTCATTCGAGCAAAGCCGATATTATCGTAGAATATTTCATTGCGCGGGGGAATTACAATATTTTCGAGATAAACGAGGCTCTCTTCGCCTTCGACCAGAATCTGCTGGGCGCGTAAACCGTCGCTGTAAAGATGTCGCCTGCGGGGCGACCACGAGGCGGCGCGGCTTCCGTAGAATAATCGCCGTAAGATAAAAATTTCTACGGAGGCTGATATTTATGAGAAAAGGTCTGACGGAACTGGTTTTCATCATCGACAGGAGCGGCTCGATGCACGGGCTGGAGGCCGACACGATAGGCGGCTTCAACTCGATGCTCGACAAGCAGAGGCGCGAGGGCGGCGAGGCTCTTATAAGCGTCGTGCTCTTCAGCGACGGCTGCGAGGTCGTCCGCGACAGGGCGGATATTTCAGCTGTGAAGGAGATGACGCTGGCGGACTACTGCGCGGGAAGCTGCACCGCGCTGCTCGACGCGATAGGCGGAGCGATACACCACATCGGCAACGTACACAAGTACGCAAGAAACGAGGACGTGCCGGAACGCACTGTCTTCGTAATCATAACCGACGGCATGGAGAACGCGAGCCGCTTTTACGATATTGATAAGGTACGCGCGATGATTGAGCGCCAGAAGAACAAATACGGCTGGGAGTTCTTTTTCCTCGGCGCGGACCTGAGCGCGATAGAGACGGCGCGCCGCTGCGGAATAGGCGCGGACCGCACGGCGTTCTACCGCAGCGACGCCCGCGGGACGAGGTTCAACTACGAGGTTATGAGCGATACGGTCTCCTGCCTGCGGCGAGGCGGCAGCGTGAAGAAGGAATGGAAGGAACGCATTGAAGGAGATGCGGCTAATAAGAGGCGGAAGTAAAATTTTAGGCGCGGATATACGAAAAAGCGGCGGGAAATTCCCGCCGCTTTTATATTTCGATGTTTTAACGGAGCGCCGTTACTTTCTGGCGGCTACCGCGTCGCACATCATCTTGTAGCCTTCGTCGAAGGCTCTTTCGTTGAGTTCCTCGGTTCCCTTCGGGACTCTCGCAAGGATGGCGTCCTTGACGGCCTGCGGCTGCACGAGGCCCTTGTCTTCGAGGACCTTCGCGGCGGTGCCGAGCGCGACCATGTTGACGACTATCTCACGTCCGAGCTTCTCGCGCGCGGTACGCACGATCGGCAGGAGGTAGATGTCGGCGTCGAGCTTCGGCGGGTCGGTGACGAAGAAGTCGTCGAGGATGACCGTAGCGCCTTTAGCCGTGTCGTGGCTGTAAGTGTCGCACGCCTTCTGCGTGAGGATTACCTGAAGGTTCGGGTGGGCCGCCTTCGGGTAGTCTATTTCGCCGCGGTCGTAGACGACTTCCGACTTGGAAGCGCCGCCGCGGGCTTCCGGCCCGTAGGCCTGGCTCTGCACCGAGTTGAGGCCTTCCGTACGGAGAGCTGCGGCCTCACCAAGGATCACCGCGGCGAGGATGACTCCCTGTCCGCCGGATCCAGCAACGCGAATTTCAAAACGATCGCCCATGATCCGAACCTCCTATGCCTTTCCCTGCGCGCGCGCAATGACGTCGTTGTAACGGTCAGTGTACTCGCGGGCGGTCTCTATGTTGACGAACTCGCCGACGACGATCTTGTCCTTGAGCTCCTCGGGCGACATCTTGTCGGCCTGGGCCTTGAGGACGGTGTGCTCTTTGAGATACTTGATGTTGTCGGTCGGGCGGCTGCGCTTGTTCTTGCGTCCGAACTGCGTATGGCAGTAGGTGACGATCTCGACTACCGCGAAGCCCTTCTTCTGGTGCTCGATGGCTTTCTTGAGTATCTGCTCGCACTGCATCGGGTTTGCAACCGTGGCGCGCGCTACGAAGGTCGCACCGGCGCCTTCGGCGAGTTTGCAGACGTCGAAGACGGGGTCGATAGCGCCGTACGGGGCGGTCGCGGCGAAGGCGCCTTCCGGCGTCGTCGGGGAGGCCTGGCCTCCGGTCATGCCGTAGATGTTGTTGTTCATGACTACGGCGGTGATGCCTATGTTGCGGCGGCAGGCGTGGATGAAGTGGTTGCCTCCGATGGCGGTTCCGTCTCCGTCGCCCATGACGTTGACTATCGTGAGTTCGGGATTCGCCATCTTAACGCCGGTCGCAAAGGCGAGCGAACGTCCGTGCGCGGTGTGAAGCGTGCAGGCGTCTATATATCCAGGCATACGGCTGGAGCAGCCGATACCGGACGAAATGCATATCTGCTCCTTGGGTATCTGGAGGTCGGCGAGGGCGCGGAGTATGGCGTGCATGATGATTCCGTGTCCGCAGCCGGGGCACCAGATATGGGGCATGAACTTGGAACGCAGAAGTTTCTTAACGTCTTCGCGTGGCATCGTTACGCCACCTCCTTGATGAAGGACATAATTTCCGCAGGCTTGTAGAGTTCGCCGTTGATGAGGCTCTTGCCGTGTACTTCGCAGTTGCCCTTGACGGCGCGCTCGACTTCGTGGACGAGCTGTCCGGCGTTGAGTTCGGGGACGATGATGTGCTTGACGTTCTTCGAGAACGCGGCGATTTCCTTGTCCGGGAACGGCCAGATGGTGATGGGACGGAAGTGTCCGACCTTGACGCCCTCTTCGCGGAGCTCGCGGATGGCGCGGAGCGACGAGCGGGAGACGGAACCGTAGGAGACTACGACTATCTCAGCATCCTCCATGAAATCTTCTCTGTAAGAAACTATTTCGTCGCGGCAGCGGTCGACCTTGCGGATGATGCGGTTCGCCTTGAGGTCGATGTCCGGCGCGTCGTTCGTCGGGAAGCCCCACTCGTTGGTGGTGAGTCCCGTTACATGCCAGCGGTAGCCATCGCCGAAGGCCGGCATCGGCGGGATGTCGTCCTCGTCGGGACGGTAGGGGATGAAGTCGTCGGGAGCGACCGTCGGCTTCTTGCGGTTTACGATCTTGTAAGAGCCGGGCTCGGGGATGGTGATTTTCTCACGCATATGTCCGATGACTTCGTCGGCCATTACGAGGACGGGCTGGCGGAAACGCTCGGCCATGTTGAACGCTTCGATCGTCAGCGTGTAGCACTCGGTGATGGAGCACGGCGCGTAGGCTATCGTGGCGTGGTCGCCGTGGGTTCCCCACTTGGCCTGCATTACGTCGGCCTGCGAAACCTTCGTCGGAAGTCCGGTCGACGGGCCGCCGCGCTGTACGTCGGCGACTACGAGCGGGATTTCCGCGATGTAGCCGTATCCAAGAAGCTCCTGCTTGAGCGAGATTCCAGGGCCGGAGCTCGCCGTCATCGCCTTTTTGCCGGCGATCGACGCGCCGAGGGCGGAAGCGATCCCTCCGATTTCATCTTCCATCTGGACGAATTTGCCGCCCAGCTTAGGAAGCTCTTCGGACATGACTTCCATTACTTCAGTCGACGGGGTGATAGGATAGCCTCCGAAAAATCTGCATCCGGCGGCGATAGCGCCCATAGCTATGGCTTTGTTGCCCTGCCAGAATTCGTTCTGAGCCATTACTGCTCACGCTCCTTAACTGTGATTGCCAGGTCCGGGCAGATATTGTCGCACTGACGGCAGCCGATGCAGTCATCCTGACGCACGCCTTCGCACTTAACCCTATCGTTAAGTTCGAGAACTTTCTTGGGGCATATAGCGATGCAGAGGCCGCATCCTTTGCACCATTTCTCAACTACCTCGATGCTGAACTTCTTCGCCAAAAGACCCACCTTCCTTCCACACATCTAATCAATTTTGTCTGTCAACCAGAAATGCAATATGATTGGCATAACTGCGTTAATTATGCCAAAACTTCTGCATATATTCAAGGTGTAGCGTGATTTCTCTATTTTCTGACACTTTAGAAGTATTGAAAATATTTTATAAACTTGTCGGGCCGATGTCCGGCGCACGCAAATACGTTCCGCGTATCGCCTCAGGCGCGACGGCGAGAGCGGCACGTTCGATCCCCATTAGCGCGCAGGCCCCGCCCGAGGCGCCCTCTCGCGGCACGACGCAGCAGCCGCATTCCGCAAGCGCAGGATATTGCTCCATGTCCGGCGAAACTATCGCGACGGAGGGATAGGCGGCCAGTTGTTCCGCGAGCTCGGAGACGCGGACGAAGCACGGCGCGATTATCTCATGCAGAACGCCGCCGCGGGCTTCGTAGAGCGCTGCGTAGCAATGCGACGCGCGCGCGCGGAAGACCGGCGCGAGAAGTTCATATTCGTTCCTCATGTCCCAGACGAAAAGTTCGAGCGACGAGAGCGGCACGGCCTTCACGCCGAGCGCGCGGGCGAGCGCCGCACCGTAGGCTATTCCCGCCCTGATGCCAGTGTAATATCCGGGGCCTGTGCCGAGCGCGACTAAAGATATATCTCCAAGCGCGACGCCTGCCGCGGCGAGCGTCTCTTCAGCTATGGACGGAAGCAGCTCCGACTGGCGGCGCGCCAGCTCCCTGTTCGTTTCGGCGAGTATCGCGCCCCCGTCCGCGACGCCGGCGTTCGTCCAGCGTCCCGCGCAGTTTATGCCAAGTACAGCCATTATTTATCCTCTCCGGGAAGTATTTTATCTTTCATCTTTACAAGCAGTTCAGCCTCGCGTTTTCCGAAGGCCTCGAAAACAATCGTCCGAGCCTCCGCGTCGCCGGGAACCGGCAGGAATTCGACTTCAAGCCGCTCTTCGGGACGTTCGCGCCATCTTTCGGCCCACTCCACCGCGGCGGCGAAACCGTCGTCAAGATACTCATCTATGCCGAGCGACTCTATTTCGTCCTCGTCTTCGAGGCGGTAAAGGTCGACGTGAAGGAGAGGCACCTTCGCGTCGTATTCGTTCATTATCACGAAGGTCGGGCTTTTAACCCTATCGTACCCAACGGCGCGGCCTATTCCCTGCGTGAAGCGGGTCTTGCCCATTCCAAGCTCGCCTTTCAGAAGTATCAGCAGGCCGGGATAGAGCGATTCGCCAAGCGCGCGTCCCGCGGCGAATGTGTCGTCGGGACTTTCGCTTATGATTGAAAATGAATTAGCGCAGGAGCTGAGGAATTTCATCGGCTATCTCCCGCGCGAGCGTGCCGCGCAGCCCGTTTTTCTTTTCAAGCCTTTCCCCCGCCGCGCCGTGCGCGAGCGCTCCGGCGGCCGCCGCGTCCATAACCGAAAGGCCGGAGGCCATCATCGCGCCTATAACGCCGCTCAGCACGTCGCCGGAACCTGGAACTGCGAGCGCCGGAGAACCGGCGGCTATCATGCGGAGCTCGCCGGACGAGGAAGCTATCAAGGTGTTGCAGCCTTTCAGAAGCGCCTGCCCCGCCTTTCTCGTCAGCGCGCGCGCGGATTTTTCACGCGACGCGCCTACTTCGGCTGCGCTTACGCCGAGTATGCGCGCAGCCTCGCCTCCGTGCGGCGTCAACAGGACGTTAGTGCGTTCTTCAAGCCTGTCAAAATCGCGCGCGAAGAAATAGAGCATATCAGCGTCTACAAGCAGCGGCGCGCGCCAGTTGTTCCAGAACCACGAGAAAAGCTCTCCGGCCTCTTCACCGCGTCCCATGCCGGGGCCTATCGCCGCCGCGCCGCACCTCGGCATCCATTCGGCGATCATAGCCTCGGCCTTCTCCGCCGTCACAACGCCGCCGCACGCCGGCAGCGGCAAAATGACGGCTTCGGGCAGCGCCGCGGAGATTTCCGACGCCATGAATTCTGGGACGGCGAGATATACGAGCCCAGCTCCGGCGCGCAGCGCGCCGAGCGCCGCAAGCAGAGGCGCGCCGCGGTACGCCGCGCTCCCCGCGCATATCAGCAGCGAGCCGCGCTCCGTCTTGTGTATTGTCCGCGAAACAGACGGCAGCATATTTTTTATATCTTCTTCGTAATAGAGGGAAAGTGCCGGCATATGCGGAAGAACATTTGAAGCGGGAACGCCTATGTCGGCGGTCGTTATCATTCCGCAGGCTTCAAGCGCGGGCGAAAACGCCATCCCCTTCTTCGGAGCGAGGAAAGTCACAGTCGCGGCGGCGCGGACGCATGGCTCGTAACAGAGGCCGCTCTCCGGGTCTATACCGGACGGGATGTCGAGGGCCAGAATATTTTCACATCCTGCCGAGAGCTTTATAAGCCGCCCCGCTTCTCCGCGCGGCGCGCCGGTAGTGCCTGTGCCGAGAAGCGCGTCCAGAACGACAGCCGCGCCGCCGAGCAGATTTTTCACTGCGCGGTCGTCTAATGACGGCGAATCCGCAATATGCAGATTTTCGCCCTCAAGCTCGCGGATTATTTGCAGATTTATCGCGGCGTCGTTTTTATACTTGCAGTCTTCCGCCGTTTTCAAAACAACTACGTGGCGTCCGCGCAGCAGCAGATGGCGGGCCGCCGCAAAGCCGTCGCCGCCGTTGTTGCCGTGGCCAGCGAGTATGACGAACGGGCCGTCCCCGCGCGCCATAGTTTCCGCCTTATCCGCAGCGGCGCGCGCCGCGTTCTCCATCAGCACGACGGACGGGACTTTATAGCGTCCGGCGGCTATTCCGTCCGCCTCGCGCACATCCGACGGCATATAGAAATTTTTCATTTTATTACCCCTCCAGAACGACCATCGCGACGGCCATACCGGCTTCGTGCGATATGCTCAGAAAAACCTTTTTTATTCCCTCGTCTTCAAGGCGTTTTTTGAATGCTTCCGAAAAATCAAAGCGCGGCCCGCGCTCCGTCCGCACAACCTCGCACGAATCGAGCCCCATCACGCCAAGCCCCCAGCCTCCGGCCTTCGCCAGAGCCTCCTTTGCTGCGAACGCGGCGGCGTAATGAGCCGCGGGGTCGCCGCGCCCTTCGGCGTACTCGATTTCGCCCTCAGAAAATACCCGGGACGCAAAGCCCTCGCGCGCGACGGCCTTCTTCATACGACCAATGTCGCACAAATCGACTCCTATACCGAGGACCATCACGCTAGCCCAGCGATTTTCTGATCGCCTGCACCTGCCACGGCTCCAGCCGCTTCTGCGCCTTCTTGAACTGGGAGCGAAGCTTCGTCTTCCACTTCGAGCCGTATATCTGCGGCGCGATTTTCACAGCTTTCGTGACAAGCTTGCCATAATAGTTGCGGTCGGTCGCCCATTTGCCGTGACGTCCCTTGTAAAGCCCAGCAAAATAGAGCCAGACGTTGTCCTTGTGCTTAGCGGACTGCGGATAATCTTCTCTTATCTTCTTTGCGTAGTCCCTGAGAAAAGCCTTCGTGCTCGAATATTTTCTGAACGCGGAAACACGCTTGACGTTGCGCGAGCCGACGTGTTCGACGCTAGATTTGTTATAGACGGGCTTACGCGCCGCGCGCCACGCCTTGTCGGCCTTTATGCCGGCCCCGTTATGCGCCTTCACCCACAGCTCACTCGTCCAGTTCGCCGTCTCGTGCGCGCTCTGCACCGTAGCGGCGAAGGGATTCTGACATTTATATTTCTTCGCGTAGTGATAGAACTCCCGCGCGGACATCGCGCTGGCCTGACCGACAAAACAAAAGAGAACCAGCACTACGGCGGCGCAGCACATATAAAAACCGCGCGCCCTCACGCGCTCCGCAGCTCGCAAAAATTTATCAGACGCAAAATTTGAATAAAATCGTCCCATCTCACAGGCTCCTTTTCATACAGACATCAAGAGCGCCGTTTTAGGCGCAGTCTACATGGAAATGATATAGCAAGAGCAAACGTGAGACAAGACGACAAATTAAGCTCACAGCCGCTTTTACAGGATCATGGGATGACTTGGGGATTAATTGATTGAATGATGAAAGGGTATAAAAATGGTGGATCGTACAGGAATCGAACCTGTAACCCCCTGATTAAGAGTCAGATGCTCTGCCAGTTGAGCTAACGATCCATCAAAAAAGTGGGGTGAGTGACGAGAATCGAACTCGCAACCGCCGGAACCACAATCCGGAACTCTAACCAATTGAGCTACACTCACCATAACCGCCTGTGCCCTGTGCTATGAAAGTGGCGCGCCTGAAGGGACTCGAACCCCCGGCCCACTGCTTAGAAGGCAGTTGCTCTATCCAACTGAGCTACAGGCGCAACTTCACTGCCTCTGCCAAAGCACGCGAATTATTATATCCGAAATCGCACTTCTGTCAATATAAAATTCGCACCGCTTGTAAAAATTGAAAACCTTTCGTCGCTCCATCCGGCAAACGGCAAGATCAGCGCACAATCGAAGCGCCCTCCGTACAGAGGGCGCTTTTTCGTATATTTCAGAAACTCATCCTGTAATAGTACCAATTTCCCTTGATTTTGCGCGTGACATAGCGGTTGTCGCCGTTTGGTTCGTCGTACCGCCATGATTCGCCGTCGAGGCGGAGTTCGATTTTCGCGTTCTGGAAGCTCTTCGGCGCGCCGTCCGGCGAATGGTAGAAGCCCGCGTAAAATCCTGCCGGCGCTATGCCGAAGGAGGAGCAGGCGAAGGCTATCGTCCCATCTGCGTTTTCGAAGGAAACGCCGCTCACTCCGTGCAGCTCAGTCTGCGGCGCGGCGCAGCCGTAGCGCAGCGCCACAGCTATGCTTTCGAGCCTAGTTTCGTTGATTCTGTATATCAGCGAGACGTAACCATAAGAGCCTGCGATTCGTGGAAACGCAAAGATGCAGAGGCAGAAGAGGAAAAAGACCGACGCCGCCAATTGTGCGTTGCGTTTCATGGATTTACGCAGCTGTGTGAAACGCGCTCAACGGCGCGAAGCAGCGCGCGGCGTGAACACGCGCCAGTATTTCCAGAAAATTGCAGACGCCGATACAAACACCAACAGCCCCATGAATCTGTACGAATTGCTCACTCCGAACAACGGAGAGAGAAAACCGTATATCAGTGGGCTGATTATCCAGCCGATGTCGTCGACAAGTAGGACGAGGCCGGTGGCTTTCGGATGGCATCGCGCCGCCATAAGGTCTCCCACAAGCGAGAAGTTCGTCGGGTAGGCAATCCCGACCGCCAGACCGAAGACCATTCCGAAAAACGCGAACATCCACGAGGACGAAGAGAAAGACAGCCCGACCATGGCGAAGCCCATCATTGCGACGGACGGCGCGGCTATTATCGTTCTCGGCAGTAATGACATGAGATGGAATCCAAGCGTACGTATTACGACCGCTGACACGGCGCTCGCTATCATGAAGAATGAGACGGATACGCAGCGCTCGCCAGCAAGCGACGCAACTGAGAGCGTAGCTGCGTCAGCGAATGACATTGCAAGCACAGTCAGGAGAAGCGCGGTAAATCCTCTTGTACTGAACAGCTCGCTGTAAGTGCCCCAGTCGTTCTTTTTCTGACCAGAGTGCTGAAGATTATCGACTTTACGGCTGACTGCGGCGCAACCAAGCGATATAGCGACGGGAACCCAGACATATAAAACGCCCAAATCATTTTTCAAAAGCCACTCGCAGAGCGGCACGACCGTTGCGAGCGGGAGCATTGAGCCCGTCGTGAATAGAGCGAAGCCTATGCCGCGCGATTTTTCGTCAAGCAGTATGGACTGCGCCGCGACTGTTGCGACGATGAAGACGCTGAAAAATATTCCGCTCAGCGCGCGGAAGATTAGCAGCGAAGCGCCGCCTCCGAGAGTGAGCGCGATGCCCGCCGTCGCAGCGGCGCAGAGCAGCGCGCTGCCTATCAGCGTGCGCCGTATGTCGAGCCGTTCCATCACAACGCTGCCAAGCGGGCGGCAGAAGAGCGTCACCATGTAGAAAGCGCTGAGGAAGAGCCCCGCGCGCTGCGGCGTCGCGCCGAGCGATTCGTAATACGGGCCGAAGAGGAAGTAGGCGTTCGAAACGCAGGTCATTCCGTAGTAGGCCAGGAAAATAAGAAAAATCTGGCGGCTGTTTTTACACATCCGTCTCACCCTTCAAAAAAGGCGCCCTCATACGAGGGCGCCTCAGTCCTTTCGGCGAAAAGATTATTCTTCTTCGTCCTTGCGTTCCTGGGCGGCCTGCTCGATTACCTTCTTCGCTATGTCGCCGGGAACCTCTTCGTAGTGGCTGTACTCCATCGAGAAGGAGCCGCGTCCCGAAGTCATCGAGCGCAGGATGATCGCGTAGCGGAACATTTCCGACAGCGGGCACTGCGCCTTGACTATCTGGAGTTTCCCTTCGCTGTCGATGCCCATGATGCGCCCGCGGCGGCTGTTGAAGTCGCCCATTACGTCGCCGAGGCAGTCCTCGGGAACGGTGACTTCTACGTTCATAACGGGTTCCATAAGTATGGGGTTCGCCTGCTCCATGCACTTCTTGAAGGCTATCGAAGCGGCGATTTTGAAGGCCATTTCTGACGAGTCGACGTCGTGATATGATCCGTCGAATATCGCGCATGAGAAGTCCGTCGCCGGGTAACCTGCAAGGTATCCGCGCGCCGCAGCCTCGCGGAGTCCCTTTTCAGCAGCGGGTATATAGTTCTTCGGGACAGCGCCTCCAACTACCCTGTCGATGAATTCGATGCCCGCGTTCTTCTCAAGCGGCGCGAGCTCGAACCAGACGTCTCCGTACTGTCCGCGTCCGCCGGACTGCTTCTTGTGCTTGCCCTGCGCGCTCGCCTTCTTCTTTATCGTCTCACGGTAGGGGACCTTCGGCGTGCGGGTGTCGAGGTCGACCTTATAGCGTTCCTTTATCTTCGAAAGCACTATGTCGAGGTGCATATCTCCCATGCCGGAGAGGACCGCGTCGTTGGTCTCGGGGTTCTTCTCATAGGAGAGAGTACGGTCTTCCTTGAGCATCTTCGTGATGGCGTTGCCAAGCTTGTCTTCGTCGGCGCGGCTCTTCGGGAAGACGGCTACGCTGTAAACAGGCTTCGGGAACTTTATCGGGCGGAACTTGAGAATTTCGCCCTTCATGCCGAGCGTGTCTCCCGCTATCGTGCTTTCGAGCTTCGGTATGGCGACGATGTCTCCGAGGATGATTTCCTTACCCTCGGTGCTGTCCTTGCCGCGCATGAAACGGAAGGTGCTGATGCGCTCTTCGGTCTCTTCGTTGACGTTGTAGATCGTCTGGTCGCTCGTAAGCTTGCCGGAGAAGACCTTGACGAACGAAAGCTTTCCAACGTATGGGTCGACCATGACTTTAAAGACGAATGCGAGGAATTTGCCGTCCTCATCCGGCGGGATGTTGACAACCTCGTCTCCGTTGAGCGCCGCGCGGTGGAGCATATCCTTCGGCGACGGCATGTAGTCGCAGATCATATCCATGAGCTGGGCGACGCCGATGTTGAGAGTGCCGGAACCGGGGATGATCGGGAAGAGCGCGCGGGCGCAGACGGCCTTGCGCAGCACGCCGAGAAGCTCTTCAAGAGAGAGCTCTTCGCCGTCAAGGTAACGCATCATGAGCTCGTCGTCGGCTTCAACCGCTCTCTCGACGAGCGTCTCGCGCGCGGAGGCTATCGCATCCGCCATGTCGGCCGGCGCTTCGCCTTCAGTGAACTCTTTGCTGCCGTCGCCCTTGTACATATAGGCTTTTCCGGTGAGGACGTTGACGAGGCCCTTGAAGTTCTGCTCCTTGCCTACCGGCAGGTAGAGCGGCACGGCCTTGTCCGAGATGTTTTCCTGTATATCTGCCACGACGTTATCAAAGTCGGTATGTTCTCTGTCAAGTTTGCTGATGAAGAAGATCGCCGGAGTTTCAAAAGTCTCGGCGAATTCCCACACGTTGTGGGTCTGTACTTCAACCCCGGAGGTCGCGTTAACGAGGACGAGCGCGCCGTCCGCGACGCGCATCGCGCAGCGCTGTTCTCCGACGAAGTCGGCGAAGCCCGGCGTATCCAGAATATAAAACGTCTTGTCTTTATAAGGAACCGTCGAGAGAGAGGTGCTGATGGAAATACCGCGTTTCTGCTCTTCCGAGTCGAAGTCGGAAACCGTGTTCTTGTCCTCGACCTTGCCCATGCGGCTGATGAGCCCGGCGTCGAACAGGAAAGCCTCGTTCAGAGTGGTCTTCCCCGCACCTCCATGTGAAATGAGCGCGATGCTGCGAATGTCTTCAGGTTTGCGTGTCCCCATTACTTTCACTCCTTCTGTGCTTTGAAGCATGAGATACAACTGGTTTAGTTATGACGTAATGAATGATACTTGCATTGTATGTTTACGTCAAGGAAAAGCGCGCTTTTCGCAGGTCTCAGAGTGCAAAAACAACGCGCCGCACGCAGATTTCGTAAATTTTGCCGGATTTTCAGCGAATATGGACGGCGTACGCAAATGCCGCGGAACGTACACGCTCCGCGGCCTTCAGTAAATTATGGGAAACGCTGCGCTTTCGCGGCGTTATTTCAATTTCTCTGTTATCAGCCTCGCGGCCTCGGCGGGGTCGGCGCTTCCGCGCGTTTCTCGCATTACGAGGCCCTGGAGGAATTTCGCCTTCGCGCCTTTTTTGTCGGCGCCTTTTTTGATGGTTTCAACGGCTTCGGGCTGTTCGGCGAAGACTTTGTCGATGACGGCGGCGAGCGCGTCGCCGGTCATGCGTCCGCCGGCGGCTCCGCATTTCTTCATCGCGGCTTCGAGCGAGAGCTTTTCGCCGAACATCGCGGCGAGCACGTCCTTCGCCTGCGTGTTGGAGAGTTCGCGCTTCTCCACCTTCGCTATGAGCGTGCCGAGCTCTTTCGCCGGAATCGGGAACTGCGTGATGTCCAGCTGCTCTTCGTGGAGTATGCGCTGCACCTCCATGCGCGCCCAGTTCGCGGCCTTCGCAGCGGGCGCTCCGGCCTTCACCATTTCTTCGTAGTAGTCGGCCATTTCGCGCTGCTCGGTGATCTGCTGGCTTTCTTCGAGCGAGAGCCCGTACTGCTCCATGAAACGGTCGCGTTTGTCCCACGGCATTTCCGGCAGCGAAGCGCGGATGCGCTCAACGTAGTCGGGCTTCGCGTCTATCGGCGCGAGGTCCATTTCGACGTAGTAGCGGTAGTCGCGCGCCCCCTCTTTGCTGCGCATGGAACGCGTGACGCCCGCCGCGTCGTCCCAGAGGCGCGTCTCCTGCACGAGCGTTCCGCCTTCGTCTAGCACGCGGTTCTGGCGCGCGATTTCGTATTCAAGCGCGCGTTCTATCGATTTCAGCGAGTTGATGTTCTTGAGCTCGACGCGCGTTCCGAAGGAGCCGTCAGGGTTGCAGAGCGATACGTTGACGTCTACGCGCAGCGAGCCGGATTCCATCTCGCCGTCGGAAACGTCGAGATAGCGCGCAAGCTGGCGTATCTGCGTGACGTAGGCTATCGCCTCGGCGGGCGAATTCATGTCGGGCATCGAGACTATTTCGGAGAGCGGCATGCCGCCGCGGTTGTAGTCTACGAGCGAGTAGGCCGCGCCCGAAAGGCGTCCGTCGGCGGTCGGGTGGACGAGCTTGCCTGCGTCTTCTTCGAGGTGCAGGTGGTCGAGGCGGATGCGCTTCGGCTTGCCGCCGGCGATGACGTCTAGGTAGCCGCCCTGCGCTATCGCATGCTCGTACTGCGTTATCTGATAGGCCTTCGGCAGGTCGGCGTAGAAATAATGTTTGCGGTGGAAGCGCGTGCCGTCCTGTATCTCGCAGTGGAGGCCGAGGCCCATTTTCACGGCGAGGTCCACGGCGTGGTCGTTGATGACGGGAAGCGTGCCGGGGACGGCGAGGCATATCGGGCAGACGTTCGTGTTCGGCGTCGCTCCGATGTAGTCGGTCGAGCAGCTGCAGAAGAGCTTCGTCTTTGTTTTGAGCTGGAGGTGTATTTCAAGTCCAATGACTACTTTTCTTTTCATCTCAAATACCTCCTATTCAACCGCTTCCGGCGAGCCGGCGGCTTTTTCTATCACGGAGGCGCAGGCGAGCAGTTCCGCGTCGCCGAAGCGCGGCGCGAGCAGCTGCACGTTCGTGGGCAGCCCTTCCGGCGTGAAGCCGAGGTTCAGGCTGATGCTCGGAAGCCCGGCGAGGTTCGCTATCGTCGTGAATACGTCGCCGAGGTACATCCTTACTGGGTCGGTCTCGCTGAGTCCGCGTTTGTAGGCGAGCGCCGGGGTTATCGGACATATCATGAAGTCCGCCGTGCGGAAAAGGTTTTTGAATTCGTCGGAGATGAGCTGGCGCACCTTCGTCGCGGGGACGAAGTAATTTTCGTAGTAGCCGCGCGTCAGTATGCAGGTCCCTACGAGTATGCGCTTGCGCACCTCTTCGCCGAAGCCTTCCATGCGGCTCTTTTTGTACATCTCGGAGAGGTTGCGCCCGTCGGCGTGGTGTCCGTAGCGCATTCCGTCGTAGCAGGCGAGCTTCGAGCTGGCGTCGCCGAGCGCGACCATATAGTAGCAGGCGACGGTGTGTTCCATCGTTATCGGAAGGCTCGCCTCGATTATCTCTGCTCCGGCTTCGCGGCAGATTTCAACGGCGCGCTCTATCGCCTGCGCGAGCGGCGCGTCGATGCTGCTTTTATCGTAGCCGGTGAGCACGGCGACCTTTTTGCCTTTGAGCGAAGCTCCTTCGAGCGCGCCGCTGAACGACGGGCGGTCGTAGGCGTCGCAGGTCGTGTCGTTCGGGTCTTCCTTCGCAAGGACGTCCATCATGACGGCGAGGTCTTCAACGTTCCGCGCTATCGGGCCGACCTGGTCGAGCGACGAGGCGTAGGCGACGATGCCGTAACGGCTTATCTGCCCGTACGAGGGTTTCATGCCCTGCACGCCGCAGAAGGCCGCGGGCTGGCGCACCGAACCGCCGGTGTCGCTGCCGAGCGAGACGGGAACAAGCCCCGCCGCAACGACGGCGGCGCTGCCGCCCGAGCTTCCGCCGGGAACGCGCTCCGTGTCGCGCGGGTTGAGCGTCGGGCCGAAGATGGAGCTTTCCGTCGTGCTGCCCATTGCGAACTCGTCCATGTTCGTCTTGCCTACGAGGACGGCTCCGGCCTCTTTCATATTTTTGACCGCCGTCGCGTCATACTGCGGCACCCAGCCTTTGAGCATGTTGCTGCAGCAGGTCGTCTCTATTCCGTTCGTGCAGAAGTTGTCCTTGACGGCGAATGGGACGCCGGCGAGAACGCCGGGATCTTCGCCGCGCGCTACCGCTTCGTCTATCTTACGCGCCGCCGCAAGCGCCTGCTCCTCGCAGAGCGTGACGACGGAGTTGTATTTTTTGTCCAGCGTTTTGATGCGTTCTATCGTTTCGCGCGCGACCTCTTCGGCGGTGAAACGCTTCTCTTTCACGCCGCGCGCTATCTCGCGTGCCGACATTTTATGAAATTCCACGGCTATTCCTCCTCGTCCTCAAGCGCTATTATGCGCGGCACGCGGAAGAAGTCGCCGTCGCGCACCGGCGCCTGGTTCAGGAACGCGTCGCGTCCGTCCCATTTCACGGGCTCGTCCCTGCGCCGCGCTGGAGCTTTCTTCACGTCCCATTCGAACTGCGGCACGTCCTCGCCCGCAAGCTCCTGCATCTTGTCGCAGAGCCTGAGTATCTCGTTTACGCGGTCGAGAACTTCCTGATATTTTTCTTCGGGCAGGCCGATACGCGAGAGCGTCAGCACTTCGCGCAGCCGTTCCCTGTCCATCTCCATATTCTGTATCATATATAAACCCCCTTGAGCGAGGAATTGTCTACTATTCTTCCGTTCCGTCAGGCGTTTCGGCATCCGCGCCGGAATCCGCCTGCGCGAGCTTCGCCATGAAGGCCGCCTCGTCGAGAATTGGAACGCCGAGGCTCTGCGCCTTGACGTACTTGCTTCCGGGATTTTCGCCGACAACGACGAAGTCCGTCTTTTTGCTCACGCTCTCGGCGACTTTGCCGCCGCGTTCTTTTATGAGGACGCCAGCCTGAGCGCGCGTCATCGACGAAAGTTCGCCGGTCAGCACGAACTTGAGGCCGTTCCATGGAAGCGGACGCTCCGCCGCGGCTTTCGCCTCTTGCTCGAAGCGCACGCCGTCCGCCTTGAGCTTCGCCAGCAGCGCGCAGTTGTGCGGCTCGGTGAACCATGCGTGGAGCGACTGCGCTATCACCTCGCCGACGCCCTCGACCGTCTCAAGCTCTTCAACCGCGTTCCGCGCCTTGTCTGCAAGGACGTCGAGAGAATTGTAGCGCTCCGCAAGGTCGCCCGCCGTCTTCTCGCCTATATTGCTTATGCCGAGCGCGTTGATGACCGCGACGAGCGGGCGGCTCTTCGACTTCTCTATCGCCGCGACGAGATTCTGCGCCGACTTGTCGCCCATCCTGTCGAGCGCCGCAAGCTGTTCTTCCTTCAGCGAATATATGTCCGCGTAGTTCGAGAGCAGCCCCTTCTCCACGAGCTGGCCGACGAGCTTCTCGCCGAGGCCCGTTATATCCATCGCGGAGCGCGAGGCGAAGTATATGATGCGCTCCTTGACCTGCGCGGGGCACGAGCTGTTGGTGCATTTCACCGCTGCTTCGCCCGGCAGCCTGACGGCGGTCGAGCCGCAGACGGGGCACGTTTCCGGCAGTTTGAAGGGCTCCGTGCCGTCGTGGCGCTTTTCATACTCTACGCGCACGACCTCGGGAATTATCTCCCCGGCCTTTCGCACCCATACGAAGTCGCCGACGCGCACGTCCTTCTTGTCTATTTCATCCTGATTGTGGAGCCCCGCGCGGCGCACCATTGTGCCCGCGAGGCGTATCGGATCGAAGACCGCGGTCGGCGTCAGCACGCCGGTGCGGCCCACCGTGACTTCGATTTTCTGTATCTGCGTCAGCTTCTCTTCCGGCGGGAATTTGAAGGCTATCGCCCACTTCGGAGCCTTCGCCGTGACGCCGAGCAGAGGACGCAGCGAAATATCGTTGAGTTTGACGACGACGCCGTCGGTGTCTATCGGATGCTCGAAGCGCCCCGTCTCCCACTCGTCGAGGTAGGCGTATATATCGTCGAGCGACGCGCAGAGCCGTTCGCCGCCCTGCGTCGGCAGGCCGAGCTCCGCGAGCCATTCAAGCATTCTCTTCTGCGTCGTCACGCCGTATTTTTCAGGCGAAATCACCTGATAGAGGTAGACTTTAAGGTTGCGCCGCGCCGTCTCCTTCGGGTCGAGCGTGCGCAGGCTGCCCGCGGCTGCGTTGCGCGGGTTCGCAAAAAGAGGTTCGCCAGCCTCCTCGCGCGCCGCGTTGAGCGCCGCGAAGCCCTTTTTGTCTATGCAGACCTCGCCGCGCACTTCGAGGATGCCTTCAACGGGCTGCGCGAGACGCAGCGGCATGGTCCTTATCGTCTTGAGGTTCGCCGTCACGTCCTCGCCTATCTGCCCGTCGCCGCGCGTCGATCCGCTGACGAAGAGGCCGTCTTCGTAAATCAGCGAGACCGCGAGGCCGTCTATCTTCGGTTCGCAGAGCACCGCGGGATTTTCGTCGGAGAGCGCCTCGCCGAGCTTCGCGTAGAAATCGGCGAGTTCGTCGCGGTTCAGCGCGTTTTCGAGGCTCATCATGGGCTCGGCGTGCGCGACCTTGACGAAGCCTTCGCGCGGCGCGCCGCCTATCCTCTGCGTCGGAGAATCCGGCGCCGCGAGCTCAGGATATTTCACTTCGATCTCCTGAAGCTCGTGCATCAGCCCGTCGTACTGAAAATCCGAAATCTCCGGCGCGTCGTCCTCATAGTAGAGCCGCGCGTGGCGGTTCAGTTCCGCGCGCAGCTCCTCAGCTCTTTTTTTCAGATTTTCAAATTCTTCCATGGAAAAGTTTCCGCGCCGTTTTTTTAGTCCTTCGGCTTCATCGTCGGGAAGAGGATGACGTCGCGGATGCTCTTCGAGTCGGTGAGCAGCATCGTCACGCGGTCGATGCCGATGCCCATTCCGCCCGTCGGCGGCAGGCCGTATTCGAGCGCGTTGACGAAGTCCTCGTCGAACGGGTGAGACTCGTCGTCGCCCTCGGCCTTCTTGCGCGCCTGGTCGATAAAGCGCTCGCGCTGGTCGAGCGGGTCGTTGAGCTCGCTGAAGGCGTTCGCTATCTCCCACGCGTTGATGTAGAGCTCGAAGCGGTCTGTGATGTCGGGATTTTCCCTGTTGCGCTTCGAGAGCGGCGAGATGACCGTCGGATGTCCTATGACGAATGTCGGCTGTATAAGCTTGTCCTCTACGTATTCGTCGAAGAAGAGCGGCAGTATGTCGAAGCGCGTAAACGACGGCTTGATCTCCAGACCGCGCAGCGCGGCCTGGCGGCGCGCCTCTTCGTCCGTGATGTTCATGAAATCTATTCCGACGTGCTCATGCACGAGCTCCGCCATCGTCGCGCGGCGGAAGGGCGGGTTGAGGTTTATCTCCGTGCCCTGATAGTTGACGACGCGGCCTCCCAGTTCGTCGGCGCAGGCGACTATCAGCTCTTCGGCGAGGTTCATCATATCCTCGTAGTTGCCGTAGGGCCAGTAGACTTCCATTGTTGTGAATTCAGGGTTGTGGCGCAGGTCCATGCCCTCGTTGCGGAACTGCTTGCCTATTTCATAGACGCGGCCCATCATACCGACGACGAGGCGCTTGAGGTAGAGCTCCGTCGCTATGCGCAGGTACATATCGATGTCGAGCGTGTTGTGGTGCGTGATGAAGGGGCGCGCATTCGCTCCCCCCGCGATGGTTGAGAGTATCGGCGTCTCGACTTCAAGCGTTCCGTGAGAGTCGAGGACGCGGCGGAAGGTCTGTATTATCTTCGTGCGTTTGCGGAATGTGTCGCGCACCTCTGGATTCGCAATAAGGTCGGCGTAGCGCTGGCGGTAGCGCACCTCCATGTCCTTGAGGCCGTGGTACTTCTCCGGCATCGGGCGCAGCGCCTTCGAGAGAAGCGTGAAGCTGCGCACGGAGAGCGTCAGCTCGCCGCGCTGTGTGCGGAAGGGAACGCCGACGAGGCCGATGAAGTCGCCCGCGTCGACCCACTTTTTGAAGAAGGTGTAGTCCTTCTCGCCGAGCACGTCGAACTGGAAGCAGAGCTGCAAACGGTCGAAGCCGTCTTCAAACGTAGCGAAGGCGGTCTTTCCGTGGCGGCGCAGCACGATTATGCGTCCCGCGGTCTGTATCTCGTCCTCGGCCCATTCTTCCGGCTTCAGATAATCATACTTTTCTTTGACGTAGCCGAGAGTCTGCTTCACCTCGTAATGGTCCTGCTTGTAGGGGTCGTAGCCCTCTTCGGCGCGGAGCCGCGCCAGTTTGTCTTTGCGCTGGCGTAAAATCTCCTCTTCCGGCATGACGTTCTGCTGCGCCGGCGAATTCTTCTTCTCTTCTGCCACTTGAATCACATCTCCCGTGTTTTTAATAAATCTTTATGATGGCGCTTAATTTTCACAATTTGGAGCTTCGCCGCGCTCAGCGCCGTTTTCTTCGAGGCCGCGGCCGGTCAGAAGCTTTTCCATATCTTCCCATTTTCTGACCATTGCGCCCTCGCGGCGGAGCTTCGGCGCTCCCGCGAAGCCCTTGAAGAGCGCTCCGAGCATTCTCTTCGCTATCATGAGCGCGAGCGGCTCTCCTTCGGTATTATAGATGTTTCTGCCGAGTTCGAGAAGAATCCCGGCCTGCGCCTCCGGGGCCTGCGAACAAAAACTGTCAGGCACCGGCGCGCCGAGACGCTTAAGCGCGCGCGGCACGAGCAGCGCGTCGCGCAGGACGCCGCGCGCGGCGAGCACAGCCGCGCAGCCGCGCGAAAGATAATCCTCAAAATCCTCGGGCGCGTAGCAGTCGCCGCTTCCGCCTATCATTCCTGGAAAGAGCGCCGCGACCTCGCCGACGGCCTCGCGCGACGCCGTTCCCTCATATCTCTGCGCCGGCGTGCGGCCGTGGACGAATACGAAATCAGCACCCGCATCGAAAAGCCTCGCGCAGAAATCCGCGGTCGTGAGCGCCGAGCCTCGCGGCATAAGGCGCACCTTCGCCCATACGGGAAGGCCGAATTTTTTCAATTCCCGCATCATCGCCGCGGCCTCGTCTGGAAATTCCATGAGCTTCGATCCCGCTCCCTTTTTCGTAACCTTCGGCATCGGGCAGGCCATGTTGACTTCCAGCGCGTCAAAGCCGCGTATCGTCAGCGCTATCTCCGCGCCCTCCGCAATCTCGCCGGAGCGCGCGCCGAAGAGCTGGAGCGCGCACGGGCGTTCGTCGTCGAAGCCGTAGAGCAGCTCCTTCGTCTTTCGCCCCTTGTATATGAGGCCGAGCGCGCTCACCATCTCCGTGTGGACGAGCCCCGCGCCGAGCGCGCGGTGGAACCGCCGGAAAGAGCTGAATGTTATGCCGGCAAGCGGCGCGAGCCATATCGGATTGTCGACCTCGACGCCGCCGATTTTTTCAGGCCATCCTGGAAGTGCGAACCCCGCGCCGTCCTTCAGCTTATTCTCCAAGACGGTTCCTTTCGTAGATTATGCGCAGGCCGTCCAGCGTAAGCCACTGGTCGACGGTGTCGATGCGGTTCGAATATTTTGCGATGAGCGGCGCGTGGCCTCCCGTCGCGATTACGCGGCACGGGCCGCCGAGTTCCTTGAATATTCCCTTGATTATCTTGTCGGTCATTCCGACCGTGCCGTAGATTATGCCGGACTGTATCGCTTCAACCGTGTTGCCGCCGATGACGTGCTCGGGAGCGACGAGCTCGATCTGCGGCAGTTTCGCCGTACGCGAGAAAAGAGACTCCATCGACAGCTCCATGCCGGGGGCTATCGCGCCGCCGAGGTACGCGCCGTCGCGCGAAATTACGTCGAACGTTATCGCCGTGCCCAGGTCGACGACGATGAGAGGCGCGCCGTATTTTTCGCGCGCGGCTACGGCGTTCACTATGCGGTCCGCCCCTATGCCGGTCGGGTTCTTCATCTTTATCGTGAGCCCCGTGTTGAGCTTCGCAGTGACGCGGATGCACTCTATGCCGATATATTTCCTCACTCCGCCGCGTATCATTTCGTCGAGCGGCGGCACGACGCTGCCGAATATCGCGCCGTCTATCGCGCTTTTGTCGATGCCGAACGACGAGAGCATACCCTGAATCATGAAACCGACTTCGTCCGCCGTGCGCTTGCGCGACGTGAGCCGCCAGTGCCCGACGAGTTTTTCTCCGTCGAATATGCCCATTACAGTGTTCGTGTTGCCGATGTCGAAGACGAGAAGCATCCGCCATTCCTCCCAAGAGATACAATTTTTATATTTTACAACACGGCGCGGAAATATAGCAGGACTGCGACGGAAAAGATGGCGATAAAGGGAACGCGCCGCAGCGGTGCGCCGCACCTGAGCGCAGCGGCGGCGCAGAAAATCGCGGCGGCGAGTACGAAGAGCGGCGTCGAGTATCCTATCTGCGCCGGAGTCAGCGACGCGAGCATTTCGAGCGCGTTCTGCGAAAAGCGCAGAATCAGCTCGCTCGTCCCGGCGAAGAGCGGCGCGAGCGGCAGACCGAGCATCGGAGGCAGGCTAAGCGCAAATATCAGAGGGAAGACGGCGGCGAAGTAAGGCACGGCGATTGCGTTGACGAAAAGCCCCGCGAGCGGGACGGAAGAAAAAACCTCCGCGACGACCGGAGCGCTGACGAACCAGACAAGCACGGAAAGCGCCGCCGCGCCGGCGAAGCCGCGCCCTACGAGCCTGACGCCAGCCGTTATGAAGAGCGCGGCGAGCACCGAAAGCCGCCATCCGACGTCGAAGAAGCTCCACGGGTTGTACAGAAGCATGAGGCAGGCCGCGGCGCTGACGTTGTTGAAAGACGAATGCGGCCGGCCCAAAGCTTCCGCCGCGATGCAGATCTGCGCCATCGCAGCCGCGCGCACGCCGCCCGGCGGAAATCCGGCGAAAGCTACGTAGAGCCACAGAAGTGCCGAGACCGCCGCCGTCCTCGCCGCGCCTCCGCGCTTCAGAAAAAAGAGCAGCCCCGCGAGCACGCCGACGTGAAAGCCGGAGACCGAGAGCAGGTGTATCGTTCCCGCGCGCTCGTGCGGCTCTTCTATCGCGGCGCTCCTGCGCCCCGTCGTGAGCGCGGACATGTATGCCGCGCTAAGCGGATAGAGCCGCGCGCTGAAAAGCGCGTCAAGGTGTGCACGCCACGCCGCGAGCCCCGAGGGCGGAGCCGTCTCTCGGATTTCAAAAAGTTCCAGTTTTTTCACCGCGCCCTTGCCGCGCCAGAAAAGCATCTCGTCGAAGCCGCCGCGCTCCTTCGCGCGTTTGAAATCGAACGACGCGGCGCGCAGCCGCACACCGGCGCCCTCGCGCAGATTCTCGCGCGAGTAGGCTGCGACGCGCCCGTACGGCGTTTCTATGAGATAGGCGCGCGTTTTGCCCCATTCGCGCGCAAGCAGGATTTTTCCGTAACTTTCGAAGCTATCGGGAAATGAAATTTTTTCGCGCATGCGCGCGGCGGATATAAAAGACAGAGAAAAGGAAAGAATTACGACGAGCGCGAAAATCCTTCGCCAGTCAGGAACCGTACGCTCCGTCCCGGCAAAAATCGCGGCGGCCGTCAGAAGAGCGGATACTGCGGCGATTACGGAGGACGGCGCGGACGTACGCGCTCCGAGCAGAATTGAGACGCAGAGCGAGATAAATATAAAAAAGGCGGGAGCCGCGGCGAGCGGCCCCTCCTTAACCGCCAATCGTTATGTCGTCCTTTATTGCGTCAAATTTCTTCGGGCCGATGCCCTTGACGTTCATCAGATCCTCGGCGCGGCGGAATGGGCCGTTTGCCTCGCGGTATGCGATTATCGCCTGTCCCGTCTTCGGCCCTATCCCCGCAAGCGTGTCGAGCTCGCCGAGGCTCGCGGTGTTTATATTGATTTTGCCGGAGGCCGCGGGCGCGCGCGGCGCGGACGAAACAGGCTGCGCGGCAGTGGCCGCAGGCGCGGAGGGCTGAGGCTGTGCCGTCTCGCCCTTGCGCGGGAATTTTATGTGGACTCCGTCAGAGAGCATCGCGGCGAGGTTGACGGCCTCTTGATCGGCGTCGGGCGAAAATCCGCCCGCCGCGTTCAGCGCTTCGTAGACGCGCGACGACGGCGCTATCTCGTAGACGCCGGGATTGCGCACCGCGCCGGTGACGTAGACGACCCACTTAGCCGCCGGCGTGCTCTGCGCGACGGAGGCGATACGTTCCGGCCCGGACTGCGCGGGGGCGGCGGCCTGCGGCGTTATGTCGAGCGTGTCTTCCATCTGCGGCATCTCGGACGGGAGCCCCGCCGTGTCTTTGCCGAACTCGCCGCGAAACGAATTCAGCAGCAAAAAGGCGACGGCGAAGCAGAGAATCCCCGCCGCGGTCAGCAGCTTGCCCGAAGCGCGAAAATTCATTTCGTCCTCCGCTCGCCTTCATGCGACCAGTGGCTTGCGCGCGTAATCGTGACCGGTATAGTCTTTCCGAAATCCGATTCGTCGCCGGGGATTATTACGACCTTGTCGGTCATCGTGCGTCCCTGTATCCTGCCTTCGCCGCGCGGCGCCCAGCCGTCGGCGAGTATATCGAAGTCACGGCCGACGTACTGTTCGTTCGAGCCGCGCGCAATCGACGCCTGAAGCGCGTTCATCTCGTTAAGCCGCGCCGCCTTGACGCGGTTGTCTATCTGCCCGTCCATCACGGCGGCGCGCGTACCTTCGCGCGGCGAGTAGGCCGCCGTATGCACTATGTCGAACTTCACCGTTTCGAGCAGACGGTACGAATCGCGGAAATCCTCCTCCGTTTCGCCCGGGAAGCCGACGATGAGATCCGTCGTGAGGCTCACGTCGGGTAGCGCGGCCTTTATCCTCTCCACCAGCTCCAGGTACTGCCCCGAGGTGTAGCCGCGGTTCATCTCGCGCAGTATCCTGTCGCTGCCGGACTGCACGGGCAGATTTATCGCGCGGCATATCGTCGGATTGTCGCGCATCACGTCGAGGATGTCAGCTTCAAAATCCTTCGGGTGCGAGGTTGCGAAGCGGAGCCGTTCGAGCCCCGGCAGAGCCGCCGTATCTGCGAGCAGCGAGGCGAAGCCGTAGCCGTTTTTCAGATCCTTGCCGTAAGCGTCGACGTTCTGCCCAAGCAGCGTAATTTCGCGCGCGCCGCCGTCGATGAGCGTCCTGACCTCTTTCAGAATATCCTCGTGCGCGCGCGACTGGAGCCTGCCGCGCACGTAAGGGACTATGCAGTACGAACAGAACCGGTCGCAGCCGTAGGTTATCGTGACATAGGCCTTGAAGGGGTTTGTGCGCGAGGTCGGCGCAACTTCAAGGTCGATGAGCGCGCGCGGGTCGTCGTCCATGAAAAAGCGCGGCGCGCAGTCGGGCGTGATCTCCGCCGCGGCCTGAGGCACGAGGCCGAGATGGCGCGGCCCGGAGACGAGCTTGACGCAGGGGAATTTTTTCGCCATTTCGTGCCCTATGCGCTGCGCCATGCAGCCTATGAGGACGACCGCGGGTTTGCCCGTCCTGCGCCGCTGAAGGTCGTAGCGCCCTATTTCGCTCGCGGCCTTCTGCTCCGCCTTCTCGCGGATGCTGCAGGTAACGAGCATCACGACGTCGGCCTCATCCTCCGCCGACTCCGTCCACCCCATATGGTTCATCGCGGTGCGCAGCCTGTCCCCGTCGTAGGAATTCATCTGGCATCCGAAAACTCTGACAAAAAATTTACGCAAAGGCGGTTGCTCCTTCAATTCATATATTCATAAATTTCGCGCCGCGTCTTTGCGCGGCACATTGCTACAGCTCATTATTTTACATTACATATATGAAATTGTCTGCGTATCGCGCCGCACCGGCGGCAAAGCAAAAGGCCCGGCCTTCCTCCGCCGGGCGCTCTCTTCGCTTTTGATGACGATTCGCTTATTTTTTAGAACTCGACCGTTTCTCCGTCCTCGGGAACGTGTACGCGGTCTTCGATTTTCAGCATCTTCGCGAGCGCTCTTACGTTCTTTCTGGAGACCGTGCAGTGGTTGACGACGTCCATGTGGACGGCTACGATTTCAGCCTCGGGCAGGAAAGCGGCGGCCTTCGCCACGTCCGCCGTGCCCATGATGATACTTTCGTTGTAGCCGAGCATCTTCGCATAGCCGGTGTTCATGATGAGCACGTCGGGCTTGACGGTGCGGAGCGTCTTCGAGACGCGCGGCGTCCACACAGTGTCGCCAAGCAGATATACGGTCTTTTCATCTGGCGCGGCGAACACCACGCCCATGCTTTCGCCGAGCAGCTCCGCCGCAGCGGCGTCGTCGTACATCGCCTGCGTGCCGTGCGTCCCCTCTACGCGCGTCAGCGTTACGCCGCCGAACGACGCGCTCCCGTCAAGCACCGTGACGTTCTTGAAGCCCGCTTTGCGTATCGCGGCCGCGTCGGCCTCGTCCTGCACAAAGAACGGAAGCTCTTTGTCGATGAACCGCTGCGCGATTTCGTCCCAGTGGTCGAGGTGCGTATGCGTGACGATTACCGCGTCGACGCCCTCCATTATTTTTTCTTTGGATTCTGGCAGCTCTACGGTCGGGTTCCTCACCTCGGAGTTGAACGACCCCGGAAAGCCCTCGTAGCGTCCTTTTTCCGCAAGCATCGGGTCTATGAGGAAGGTCGTCCCGTTATAGATTACCTTCCCTGTGGCGCTGCGCAGCTGCTGATAAGAGACACCTTTCGTATTCATCGTCAATTCCTCCGTCGTTTCTGATGTTTCGGGCGCTTCCGCGCCGAACGGCTGAATTATAGATGAAGCGCCTCTCCGCCGCCACGATGCGATTCAACCCTTTCGGGCCGTTCGCTTGAATTTTTCAACTCCTCGCGCTAAAAGGGGCCAACGGTGCGCAGCACTATGTCTATGCTGCATACGCCGTACTTTTCCGCCTCGGAGAGAAAGCCGTCGCGTTCCTCCTCCGACATGAAATATACGTCGACGACGTAAGAGGGCTTGCCCGTCACTCGGTAACAGTGGATTATCTTGTATTCGCTGCAGCTGATAAAATCCTCAAAATCCTGCGGCTGCGACGCGCGCAGCTCAACCTTTATCAGCGCGTGTATCTTGTACCCGTAGACCGGGCAGTTCACGTTGACCGTGTAACGCTGGATTATTCCCCAATCTTCAAGCCGCTCGATGCGGTTCTTCACCGCCTGGCCCGTAAGGTGTACGCGCCTTCCAAGCTCCTGCATAGTTATGCGCCCGTCGCGCCACAGTATGCTTATGATTTCTTCGTCCGTCTTGTCAGTCTTGTCGTAATTCATTTCGCGCACCTCCGCCGTATCGCGCCTGTATCAGCATTCTACAACACCGCGTGGCGCGTCCGCAAACGTGCGCGGCTTTCCGATTGCGCGCGTTTCGCGTTACGCGCTATACTTAGCGGCGGAAAGACAAGATTGGAGGAATCTTCATGAACTTTAGAAAATTTCTGCTCGCCGCGGCGATTGCGGCGCTCGCAGCCTCGCAGGCTTTCGCGGCGGCGCTGCCTGAGGTGGAAGGCTGGACGTGCGGCCCGCTGCGCGAGACGCAGCTCGACACGGTCTCAGGGCATCAGGGACAGTGGCTCGAACGCGAGTACAGGACGGCGAACGGCGCTAAGTTCCTCGCCGTATGGATGGAGGGCGCGGGGCCGAAGCTCTGGAAACCGGCCGCAGAAGTCGGCGAAGGCGGAGAGACGTCGGGCGGCGAGAGCGCGGAGAAAATTTCCGTCGCGGGACGCGACGCAATGCTCGAAAGCCGCCCCGTCCTCGGCCTGAGCCTCGTCGTGAAGATCGGCAAGGATGGCGTGCTGACGCTGGAATCGCAGTCGGCCGGCAAGGACGAGCTGACGCGCGCCGCGGAGACGCTGATAAAACATATGGAGGCGGAGAAAGCCGAAAAATAGTCGCGCGCGATGCGTAGGCAAAACGGCATAAAGAGAGCGGCGCGTCCCGAGCTTTACCGGCGCGCCGCACTTTTTTGACTTCCGCGTAAATCCGCGGCTGCGTCACAAAGCTTTCCGCTTTTCCATGCACTCCGCACGCCACGGGCAGCGCGCGCAGCGTTCCGTTATTCCGCAAAAGTCCCCGGAGACGGCGCGGATCGCCGCGTTTTCTATCTCTTCTTCGATTTTTGCAAAATCTTCCGCATCGTAGAGGCGGACTTCGCCCGTTCCGTCGGAGCGCAGATATATGAGCGCCGAGTCGATCGGCGTGCCCGCGCCACCGTCCGCGGCGAGGCAGCGGTTCAGCGCGCAGGCGTAGAATTCGAGCTGTTTTTCGTAATAGAACGACGGAGCCGTCTCCTCCGGCGCGCTCTTCCAGTCGCGCAGGTGCAGCCCGTCGGCGTCGCGCCAGAAAAGGTCCGTCGCGCCTATCAGCACGGTGCCGTTAAGCGGCACGCGGAAGCGCGTCTCCCTTTGCAGCGCGCCCTCCTCTCCGGCGAGCGCGGCGAGACGCGCGCATTCTTCCGACGCAGCGAAGCGTTCGAGCATCGCGCGAAGCTCCGCGCGTTTTGCGTCGGAGCGGTATTGTCCGCGCAGCTCGGCTGGCAGCCGCCAGTAGACCGCGCGCCATTCGTTTCCGCGCTTTTCCGGCAGCAGCGCCGCGAGGCTTTCGGTGTGGAAATTCCAGCGCGCGAGCAGCCAGTGCGCCATGACGCCGAAGTCCGCTCCGCCCCCGCCGCCTTTGATTATCCAGTCCGCGTCGCGCCCCTGCCGGTAGATCATGCGGTAGGCCGCGGGACACCACGAGAGCAGCGCGTAGGCCGAGGCAGAAATGCGTCCGAGCTTTGCCGGGCTCACGACCTTCAGTTCCAATCTCTCTCCCTCAGCCGGAGCTTTGTATTCCGCGTACTTCGGAAGGCTTTCGTCGTCTTCGTTCAGATCCGTGTATTCGTCGCATAACCCGCGCTCTATTATCGAGCCGAGAAAATTCGGCTTCGCGCTCTCCGCTTTCTTCGGCTCTTTGTAAATTCCGCAGAGTATCAGGCGGTCGCGCGCGCGCGTGAAGCCGACATACCAGAGCCGTTCAAGCTCCTCGCGCTGCGCGGCGTTTTCCTCGTACCTTTCCCATCTGTACGCCGCTGTGCGTCCGTCGCCGCGCGTTTCGCCCGCGCCTTCGAGGTATTCGGGGTAATCTTTCGCCGCCGCGCCGTATTTTTTTGAGACGATGATCGACGGCAGGGACGCGCCCTTTTTGTCGGAGAGCGTCATGGCGACGACTGGGAATTCAAGGCCTTTCGAAGCGTGGACGGTCATTACGCGCACCGCGTCGATTTCGTCGCCGAAGAGCTCCGGCTCCTCTTTCGCGCTACCGGAGGAAGAAGCGGTGAGCAGGTATTCGGCGCAGCCGCGCAGCGACTTACCTTCCGAGCGCTCGTACTCGGCCGCGATGTTGGCAAGGTACGCAACGTTCGCGTTGACGCGCAGGCGGCGCATTCCAGCGTAGTTTTCGAGGAAATGCGGCGTTTTCAGCAGGCCGAGCAGCACTTCAGACACTCCGCCCAGCAGCGCGCGGCGGCGCATTTCGTCAAGCCGCTCCATAACGTCTGGCCGCGCGTGGGACACGGCCTCCGCGAGCGGCAGCGAACCTCCGCGCTCTTTTTTTTCAAGAGCCGCCTCTATGAGAGCCCCGGCTTCCGCGCTTTCGACGCCGCTGAACGGCGAGGCGAGCCAGCCCGCGAGGAAGAGCGGGTCTTCCGGCGAGGCGAGCAGCGAAACGAGGTTGACGAGGTCGCCCGTCTCACCGCGGCCGAAGTAGTCTTTGCTCGTCGAAAGCACGTAGGGCAGGCCGATACGTTCAAAGGCGCGCTCGATGTCCGAGTATTCGGCGCGCGTCTGGACGAGCACCGCGAAGTCGCGCCAGCGGACGGGGCGGAAGGCCTTCGTCCCTTTGTCCCAGACCGGAGCCTGCGCCTCGACCATTGCGGCGAATTTCCGCCCGAGCCCCGCGTAGAGGCGCATACGCAGCGCCGCCGCGTCCGGGCGTTCGTCTTTGTTTTCCGTGTACGGCGCGCAGGCGCGCAGAGCTTCGAAGCGGGGATATGGCACATCCGCGCCGTCGCGCCTCGTCGAGGCTTCGTCGTTCTCCGGCGCGGCGAGCCGCTCGTAGAGGACCGGCGAGTCCGCGCCGCTCCACATTTCGCCGAAGAGGCCGTTGAATTTTTCGAGAAGCCCCTTCGCTGTGCGGAAGTTCTGATCGAGCACGACGTACTTTGCAGATTCAGGGCTGTTCATCGCGCGCGCCGTGTAGTCTCGGAACAAACCGAGGTCGGCGTGGCGGAAGCGGTAAATCGACTGTTTCTGGTCGCCGACGACAAAGAGCGTCGCGCCGCCCTCGCCACCGCCCCAGAGCGATTCTATGAGCTCGTTCTGCAGCGGGTCGGTGTCCTGAAATTCGTCGACCATTATATGTTTGAATTTCGTCCGGTACTCGGGCGACGAGCGGACGACCTTCGAGGCATAGTATATGAGGTCTGCTATCGAGAGAAGCCCCTCGCGGCGGCGGAACTCGTCCCAGCAGGCCCAGCCCACGGCGCAGGCTTTACAGAGCAGGCTGTTGATGCGCTTTTCAGCCTCTGACGGCGGCGCAAGCAGCGCCAGTCTTTCCACAGTCTCGTCGCGCCAATCGGAAACAGGCCGCCCAAGCAGGGCTTCTATCTCTTTTTTTATGTTTCCGCTTGGAAGCGGCTTCAGCGCCTCGGCGAACAAACTTTCACAGAATTCGGAAAGAGCGCCGCAGTCCTCCGGCGAGAGGGTGCGCGCGCGCCATTTTTCATAAAAACCGGCGAGCCGCATCTGCGTTTTATTTCCTCCGTCGAGCGCTCCGTCCGCCGCAAGCGCGGACAGAATTTCGCCCATCCACAGCTCGTATATTTCACGGCGGATGCGGCCCATTGATGCGGCCGCCTCTTCAAGCGCGCTTCCGTCGCAGTTCCACAGATCTTCCGCGCTCTGTCCGGCACAGTAAAGTTTTTCCGCGCACTCGCGCGCGGCCTCCGCCACGGCTTCGGGCGTCAGAGCGTTGAGCGCGTCCATGAAGTCCGGCGAGCGGAACAATTCTTCGGCGCGCGTACGCCACTCGTCCGGCAGCGCCGCGGCGATTTTGCAGAACGAGGCCGAAGAGAGCGCGGAGGCGAATTCGCGCCACCATATCTCCTCTTTCGGCGCGGGCATTATCGCGGCCGCCGGGTCGATGTCGAGCGCAAGCCCAGACTCGCGTATCAGCTTCATAGCGAATGCGTGTACCGTCGAAATGTATGCGTCCTCTATTTCGTCTATACGCCCGCCCAGATGCGCCAGCTCGTCGGGATAGGCTTCGTACCACGAGACGAGCGTTTTTTTTATTCTGTCGAGCATTTCGGCCGCGGCCTTTTTCGTAAATGTCAGCACGAGTATTTCGCCGGCGCTGCACGACGGGTCTGAGGCGAGCAGCCATGCGAAGCGCTGCGAAAGAGTCTGGGTCTTTCCTGTGCCGGCGCCGGCGCTGACGACGGTGAGGCGCGCTTCGCTTTTGAGCGCGGCTGTTTGGTCCTCCGTCCCTTTCACGAGCGAATGCCAATTCGGCGCGTTATTCTCCGTCATTGTTCTCCGCCTCCTCCGTCAACGATTCTATGTAGACGCGCTTTTCTCTCTTGCGGCAGAGCGTGAAGTAGGCGCATGTCTGGCAGAGGCGGCTTTTCACGTCGTACTTCGGCGGATATTCGCCTCCGCGCACCGACTCCGCCATTCGCGCCATGAGTTCGAGCGCGCCGTCGATGCGCTCGCCCATCGGGACTCGTTTGCGCGCCGTTCCTTCGAACGCATAGAGGTCGAAAAATTTATCCGAGAACCATCCGCTCAGCGACGGCCCCGCGTGGCCGAGCCAGCCGAAGCCGAGGATTTTTTCCCTGCGCGTCGCTTCGAGTACGGCGCAGTAGGCCGCGACTTGAAGTTCGGATTCGTGCGTTTTGCTTCCCCCAAGTTTGTAGTCGAGCACGACTATTCCGCCGTCGAACCGGTCTATCCTGTCAGCCTGCCCTGTGAAGAGCGCGCCCGCGAACTCAAAGCCGTCTAGCTTGACTTCCGTCTCAGTCGCCAGCTTCGGCGCGGAGGAAAGCCGCTCTTCAAGAGCGTCCTGCGCGGCCGCCATGTCGAACATCTGGTGGCGCAGCCGTTTTTCGTAGCGCGCAAGGCGCGGCTCCGAGTCCAGCTCGGGATACCCTTCCGACTTGAAGCGGCTCCAGTTGTCCATAACATAGCCGTGTATCGAAAGTTTTGCGTTTTCCGCCCTCGCCTGAAAAACTTCTTCCCAAACGAGGTGTGCGAGCGTTCCCGCCTTGCGGACGTCATACAGCGCAGGGCGCGCGCTTTCGAGGCCGAGCACGCGCTCGCACCAATACATATACGGACAGGCGTTCCATCTGTCTATGTCGCTGATGCGTATTTTCGGAAGCGCGGAGGCTGCTGCGCGCCCGACGGGCGCCGCCTCCTTCCGTCCGCGGCTCACAGGCGTGCATACGATTTCCGCCTGCGGGAACCACGGAGAGCCGCCGTCAGGCAGCGCGCGTTCCGCCGTATAGACGGCGGAGTTTACGAGCCTCCAGCACCGTTCGCCGCCCTCTTTCAGCGCGGACGACAAAAAACGCGACTCGCCGCATTCCTCGCCGTTTTCGTTGAACAGAGCGCGCGTTACGACGGCGCACTCGCGCCCCGTCGCTAGGATGCGGCGGAAGACGGCCTCTTTCTGCTCGCGCTCTTCATGAAGTTCTGGAAGGTGCGACGGCTCTTCGCCCTCCTGCGGCGAGGCGTTGAATTTCGCCTTTTCGTCGTTGCCGAGCAGCATCGACTCGCGCAGCACGCCCGGCCAGCGATTTGAGTCCACGCCGGTCATTATCCAGCAGCGGTGCGAGGCGAGCGTCGGCGGCGGGCCGGCGTAGACCGTTACGGAACGGCTCTGCGGCAGCTGCACGGGCAGAGTCGCGGTCGCGCCCCATTCGCTGATGAAGGCCGCGGCCTCCGCTCCGTTCAGAGTTATATCCGCCGCGGGGCCGATGTCCTTGGAATCGTCCGCGAGCTTTCTGATTTTTTTGTCGAGCTCGTCGAGCGCCGCGGCCGTCTGCTTTACGTTTCCATCCAGATCGCTCAGCTCCGCGGCCGCCGACGCGGCCCTTGCCGCGACGCGGCATTCTTTCAGGAAATCGCGCCAGAGAGAAAGCGCTTTCTCCGGCGGCGTGCCCTTTTCAAAATCTTCGCAGAGCGCGGCGGCGCGGCGCAGCGTTTCTCCCGCCTCTTCCGGCAGCGCGCCGAGCCACGCCTCCATGCCGTCTGGCAGCAAGCTGCCGTCGTACCGCGGAAGCTCGCCGTTCCATCCGAAAAGCAGCGGGTTTGAAACGAGCAGCGCCGTCTCCCGGTTGCCCCATCCTGAGCGGTATGCGCGCCATATCGCAGATGGCAGGCCGCCGAGCGGAGTATCGCCCGCCGTTCCGCCCTCCTGCACATTGTAGGGGATTTTATAGCGCGAGAGCGCGTATTCCGATATGTGAAGCCTGTCGGGGCCGGTCATGAGGCCTACGGAGCCGTATCCGCCGAACTCGCCGAGCGCGGCCAGAGCACCGTCTCCGCAGGCCCAGAGCGCGAGCTCGCGCGCGACGGCTTCGAGCTCCAGCTGCGGGTTGCCCGCGTCTATTTTTACGACCGGGACGTTCCATTTCGGCCGCCCCTTATACCCCTCGTTGAGCTGCAATATTCCGTCGTGAAACCAGTCTAGCCCGGTCTCTGGCTGGAACATTTCCAGATCCGCAAGCTCGCCGAGCGCCTTCACGAGCCGGAGCTGCGACGAGGTGAACGAGAGGAATCCGGCGAAAACTATCTTCTTTCCCTCGACGAAGGCGCGCCCCGCGCCGGTCAGCAGCTTTCTGCGCGCGAGCGTAAAAATCTGCGCGGCGTCGGCGAGGCCGTATTCTTCAAGATATTCCGTGTATTTTTCGTAGAGCTCTATCAGCACCGATTCCGGCGAGTATTCCCCAACCTCTCCGCCAAGCGCGGAACGCAGCGAATCCGCCGAAACTTCCTCCGTAAGCAGGTCTTTTATATTTTCTCCAAGAACAGAGACGAAACCGGCGTGGCGGTAACCCGGTTCGAGCACCGCGCCCTTCTCCTCCGCCTTCGAGAGAAATTCCGAAAGCAGCCAGCGCAGTATAAGCTTGTGGTCGGGCGGGTCGATTATGCGTTCGTACTCTTTCGCCGCGCGCTGCAGCTCAGAGAGCAGGTCGCCAACCGTCCATATAATCGGGCGCGCGCCGAAGCCGGGCTCTTCGCCGCACAGCAGTTCGAGCATTGAGTCGCGGTCAAGCCTCGCGGGCACGATGAAGAGCGCCCTGCCGCCGTACTTTTTATAAATCTGCGAAAGCTCCGCGCGTTTATCATAAAGGCTGAAATAGCTTCTGACGGTTACAGCCATCGCCCAGCCTCCTTATTTAGCAAGCGGGCGCAGCGCTTCGGCGATGTAACGCCCCGTAACGCTCTCCGGCGACGCGGCGACCTCTTCGGGCGTTCCAGCGGCGACGATGCGCCCGCCCGCCTCTCCGCCGCCCGGCCCCATATCTATCACGTAGTCGGCGTTCGCTATCATGTCGAGGTCGTGCTCGATTACGACGACCGTCGCGCCATGTTCTATAAGGCGGCTCAGAACGCCGGTCAGCACGCGCACGTCGAGCGGATGCAGCCCTATCGTCGGCTCGTCGAAGACGAAGACCGCGTCGTCCTGCGCGCGCCCCATCTCGGCCGCGAGCTTGAGCCGCTGCGCTTCGCCGCCCGAGAGCGCCGGAGTCGCTTCGCCGAGAGTCAGGTAGCCGAGGCCGAGCTCGGAGAGCGTGCGCAGCTTTTCGCCAGCGCCCTTGACGCCGGAGAGTTTCTCACGCGCCTGGTCTACGGTCATAGCCATAAGCTCCGGCAGGGAAATTTCCCCGCCGCCGAGGTTCAACGTCACGCCGCGCGCGGCCTCCGAGTAGCGCCCTCCGCCGCATGAAGGGCAGACTATCTCGACGTCGGGCAGGAACTGCACGTCCATCGTTATCTGCCCAGTGCCGTCGCAGTCCGGGCAGCGCAGCGAGCCGGTGTTGTATGAGAAATCCCCGGTCTTGAGTTTGCGTTTTTTCGCCTCGGGCGAGGCCGCGTACAGCTTCCTCAGGTCGTCGAGCACGCCGCAGTAGGTAGCGACCGTCGAACGGACGTTCGCTCCGACCGGCGTCGCGTCAATGAGGTTCGCGCGCTTTATGCCCTCCGCTTCGAGCTCCTCTATGTGCGCCGGCATGGCCTCGCCCGCGATGCGCGCCTTGAGCGCCGGGACGAGGCTTTCGAGCACGAGCGTCGTTTTCCCCGAGCCTGAGACGCCCGTAACGACGGTCAGCCGCCCCTTCGGTATCTCAAGGGCCAGAGCGCGCACCGTGTGCAGCGGCTTTGTGCGCAGCGCTACGCGCCCTTTCGCAAACATCTCATCGCGCGCGGCGCGTTCCCTTGCCGCCGCGGATTCGCGCCCTGCGAGAAAACTGCCTATAAGCGACGCCGAATTGTTTTCTATATCGTCTACCGCGCCTTCGGCAACAACCCTGCCGCCGCCGGTCCCGGCGCCAGGCCCCATCTCTATCATCCAGTCAGCGGCGCGCAGCACGCGCGCGTCGTGGTCCACCATTACGACGGAATTTCCGTGCGACACAAGGTCACGCACGACGCCTAGCAGGCCGTCTACGTTTGCGGGATGAAGGCCTATCGACGGTTCGTCAAGCACGTAGAGCGTGCCGGTCGTGCGGCTGCGCACCGAGCGCGCAAGCTGGACGCGCTGGCGCTCTCCAGTAGAGAGCGTCGCTCCGGCGCGGTCGAGCGTGAGATAGCCGAGGCCGAGCTCTTCAAGCCGTTTCGCGGTGTTCAGGAACTGCGAGACGATGCTTTCCGCCATCGGGCGCATATCGTCGGGCATTTTTGCAGGCACTGCGGCGGCCCATTCCACCAGCGCGTCGAGAGTCATCGCCGCCGCTTGAGCTAGATCGACTCCGCAGAGAAGCGTAGAGCGCGCCTTTTCGTTAAGCCGAGAGCCCCCGCAGTCGGGACATACGCCCTGCTTAAGGAATTTTTCGACGCGCTTCATCCCCTGTTCGTCCTTCACCTTCGCGAGCGCGTTTTCCACCGTGTATACGGCGTTGTAGTATGTGAAGTCAAGCTCCCCCGCCACGTCGGAATTCTTCGATTTGTACAGAATATGCTTCTTCACAGCGGGGCCGTGGAAGACTATCTCGCGCTCCTCCGGCGTCAGCTCGCGGAAAGGCACGTCCGTGCGCACCCCCATCGCGCGGCAGACGTCGGTCATCAGCGACCACATCAGCGAATTCCACGGCGCGACGGCTCCTCCGTCTATCGTGAGCGATTCGTCCGGCACGAGCGCCGCTTCGTTGACCGCGCGCACGACGCCGACGCCTCCGCACGTCCGGCACGCGCCGCCGCTGTTGAACGAGAAGCTCTCGGCGCTCGGCCCTTCGAACTCCGCGCCGCATTCCGGGCAAACTATCTTCCCCATTGCGGCGGTCTCTATCGACGGCGGGCAGATATGCCCGTTCGGGCACCTGTGGCTTCCGAGCCGCGAGAACATAAGGCGCAGGCTGTTGAGCAGCTCCGTCATCGTGCCGAAGGTACTGCGCACTCCGGGCACGGCAGGGCGCTGGCGCAGCGCGAGCGCGGGCGGAATGTTTTCTATGCCGTCTATCTTCGCTTCGGCGGCCTGCGTCATACGCCGCCGCGTGTAGGTCGAGAGCGCTTCAAGGTAGCGCCGCGAGCCCTCAGCGTACAATATGCCGAGCGCGAGCGAGGACTTGCCGGAGCCGGAGACTCCTACGACGGCGACAAGCTTGCCGAGCGGCACCTCGACGTCTATATTTTTCAGATTATGCACGCGCGCGCCGTAAATTTTTACCGAGCGCGCCACGTCTGCCTCGTTTCCGTTGTTGTGAGATTCCATCAGAATTCTGCTCCGTGACAGTAATTTATGCAGGCGGCCTTACGCGCGCCGCCGTTTCAATATTATCACCCGCGGCGCGCGCGCGCCATAAAATTCCGCGCGCGCCGCCCGCCGCCGAACTTTGAGCTATAATTACAAAATGCCGCAAAGGCCTGGGAGGTGCGCGCATGGACGCGGATAAAATAATCGACAAACTATACGAAAGCGGCAACGCTTCGCGCGAAGAGCTGGAATTTCTGATAGATAACAGAAACGAAGAGATGGCGCAAAAATTATTCGCGCTCGCACGGCGGCGCGCGCTCGAACATTACGGGAACAAGATATATGTGCGCGGCCTCGTCGAAATTTCGAGCTTCTGCAAAAACGACTGCCTTTACTGCGGAATCAGGCGGAGCAACCACAACGCGCAGCGCTACCGTCTCACAAAGGACGAGATACTAGAATGCTGCCGCGAGGGCTGGGAGCTCGGCTTCCGCACATTCGTGCTGCAGGGCGGCGAAGACGCATATTACAGCGACGGCATAATGACGGAGATCATCGCCTCGATACGCGCCGGATACCCGGACTGCGCGATTACGCTCTCGCTCGGCGAGAAAACGCGCGAGACATACCGGCGCTACTACGACGCGGGCGCGAACCGCTACCTTCTGCGCCACGAGACGGCGACGCCTGAACATTACGCGAAGCTCCACCCGAAAGAGCTGTCGCTCGCAAACCGAATGGAGTGCCTGCAAAATCTGAAAGAGATAGGCTATCAGGTCGGCTGCGGCTTCATGGTAGGCTCTCCCTATCAGACGACAGCGGACCTCGCGCGCGACCTGCTCTTCATAAAAAGCTTCGCGCCGCAGATGGTAGGCATCGGGCCGTTCATCCCGCACCACGACACGCCGTTCGCGGACAAGCCGGCCGGCACGGCGGAGCTGACGCTCTTCCTGCTCGCGATAGTGCGGCTGATGAACCCGAAGGTGCTGCTGCCAGCGACGACGGCGCTCGGCACGATCGAAGGCGACGGACGCGAGCGCGGAATACTCGCCGGCTGCAACGTCGTGATGCCGAACCTCTCGCCGCAGTCTGTGCGCAAAAAATATATGCTCTACGACAACAAGCTGAGCAGCGGCGAAGAGGCCGCCGAGGCGCGCGCGGCGCTAGAACGGCGCGTAGAGGCGATAGGCTACCGCGTCGTGACCGACCGCGGCGACTACAAGGGATAAAGACAAAACGCGGCCCGCTCGGGCCGTTCATGGAGGGAACAGAAAATGCGCAGAACCTTAAAAATATTTCTCGCGGCGGCGCTAATAGCCTCGACCGCGGGAGCGGCGTCGGCCGAAAACTGGCCGTTCTTCAAAAACGACGCGGAGCGTAGCGGGAACTCGCAACTGACCGCCGGCGCGTCGTACTCGTTCAAAGGCGAGGTCGAGTGGAGCGCGCCGGTACCGCGCGACACATCGTCGTCGCCCTCGGTCTACGGCGGTACGATATACTTCGGCACGAACGACGGCGCGATGTACGCATACAGCCTAAAAACAGGCGAAGAGCGCTGGAAGTTCGACACAGGGAACTGGATATCGACGGCCCCGGCCGTTTACGGCGGACAGGTTTTCGTCACGAGCTACGACAGCAGGCTCTACTGTGTCGACGCGCTGACCGGCGACCAGCTGTGGCAGTTCACGACATCGAACAACGTGCAGAGCTCGCCCGCCGCCGCGGACGGCGTCGTATATTTCGGCTCCGACGACAGTTATGTTTACGCCGTAACGATAAAGACCGGCTGGCAGAAATGGAAGTTCAAGACCGACGCGGCGGTGACGGGCTCGCCCGTAGTCGCTGACGGAGTCGTATACGTCGGCAACCGCAGCGGCAAGCTCTACGCGATAGACTGCGCGACGGGCAAACAGAAATGGCGCGCGATAGTCGGCGGCTCAATAACATCGGCTCCAGCCGCCGCGGACGGTATGCTCTACTTCACGAGCCAGGACGGAAAGCTCTACTGCGTGCGCATCAAGCACGAAGCCGTGATATGGAGCTATGACGCAAAGGCGCAGATAGAAACCTCGCCGCTCGTCGCAAACGGGCGCGTCGTCTTCGGCGACATATCTGGCAAGGTGACGGCGCTCGACGCCCGCAGCGGCGCGAAGCTCTGGAGCTTCGACGCCGGCGGCTCGGTATTCTCCTCCGCGGCGTACCACGACGGCACGATATACGTCGGGGCGAACGGCGGCAAATTCTTCGCGCTCGACGAAGCCACCGGCAAGCCGAAGTGGACGCTGGAACTCGGCGGAGACATAACGGCGACGCCCGCAATAGCGGGCGGCAGGATAATAATCCCGACGACGGCGGGAGAGCTGTTCTCGATCAAATAAGCGGCGTGCTCGGATAAATCAAACTCACGCGCGCATAAATCCGAAAGGAGCGGGAAATCATGGAAAATTTTGAGCGGACGATAGCGCCCTTCTTTTGGGTAGACCACGACGAATCCGTCTCGGTATGTCTGAACGTGGGCGAATATTTGCAGGACGTTTTCGACGGGCGCGCCGATGACGGATTTGAGGGAAACGGCTACGACTGGGCGAGCTTGGCGCAGGTTTTCCTCGATGAAAAATGTCCGCAGCTGCTCGGCAAGGTTGACTTCGATCCAGAAGGCAGTATGTTCTGCGCATATTCCGAGGACGCGGAGGCGCTCAGGGAATTTATTCTGAAATTCAAGGAAGCGTGCGAGGACAGAGAGCTGATTACAGATTTATTCAGCCGCGCGGAGTTGGATTAAATCTCACGCAGCCATCGACGGCATGATACGAAAAACGCCGGAGCGTCACATCGAAGCTCCGGCGTTTTTTATTCACTATTTAGAAATTTTCGACCAAGCTCTCGAACGTGTCAGCCGCGCGTATCATCCTGAAACCGCCGTCAAGAGTTTTCAGCACCTCGGCGGGGCGCAGGCGGCAGTTGTAGTTCGACGCCATCGAATAGCCGTAGGCCCCGGCGTTCAGCACTGCGATGAAGTCGCCTTCCTCCACGCGCGGAAGCTCGCGCCCCTTCGCTATTATGTCGCCGCTCTCGCAGATATTGCCGACGACATTCACCTTCTTCGTCTCGCTCTGCTCTTCGCCGCCGCGGTCGGAAATCACCTCGACCTCGTGGTATGAGCCATACAGCACGGGGCGCATAAGGACGTTGAAGCCTATGTCCGTACCGACGTAGGTTTCCCCGTAGTTCTCCTTTATCGCGTTGACCGTGCCAATCAGCGCGCCGCATTCCGCGCAGACGAAGCGGCCCGGCTCGCACTTGAAGTGGACGAACTTGTTATCGTAGCGCGCGGTGAAATCGTCCAGCAGCGGGAAGAGCGCGTCGCGCAGCGCCGTGAAGTCGAGCCTAGGCTCGTCTGGGCGGTAAGGAACTCCGAAGCCGCCGCCGAAATCTACAAATTCCAGCCCGGGGAAATTCTCCGCCACCATATCGAGCAGATTCGCCGCGGCCGCCGCGTATGGCGCAGGATCAAGGAAGAGAGATCCGATGTGCTGGTTGACGCCGATGAGCTTCATGTCGTACTTTTCCAAGATTTCCTTAACCTCGCGGCAGTACTTTGGTTCGACGCCGAACTTCGTCTTCTTGCCGCCGGTTATGACCTTGTCGCAGTGGCCCGCGCCGACGCCTGGATTGAAGCGCACGGCGACGCAGCCGCCGCGGTTCATGCGGCTGTACGTTTCAAGCTGCGAGAGCGAATCGACGCTCACCGTAACATCGCGGTCGATGCAGAAGCGGAACTCGTCCTCCGAGACGTTGTTCCCAATATAGAACATCTCGTCACTCTGAAAGCCGGCCTTCTCAAGCAGATATATCTCGCCTGGCGACATGGCGTCAGCGCCGTAGCCTTCCTCGCGGATTATCTTGAGAAGCGACAGATTCGTATTGGCTTTCACGGAAAAACTCGGCGTTATCCGCCCTTCGAAAGCCTCAAGCAGCGTGCGGCAGCGGTTCCTCAGTATCTCCTCGCTGTAAACATATACCGGAGAGCCGTACTCCGCCGTTATTTCAGAAACTTCGTCATAATTTAAAAACATTACACAACCGTTGACGATTAGATTCTGGCGACTCCGGTCTCGCGCGCAGCCTTCGCCACCGCGGCGGCTACGGCAGGAACTACGCGCTCGTCAAGCGCGGACGGGATTATATATTCCGAAGAAAGTTCAGCGTCGGAGACAAGCGAGGCCAGCGCTTCTGAGGCGGCAAGCTTCATCTCTTCGTTTATGCGGCGGGCGCGGACGTCAAGCGCCCCACGGAAAATTCCGGGGAACCCAAGGCAGTTGTTGACCTGGTTCGGGAAGTCGCTTCTGCCCGTCGCCACAACTGCCGCCCCTGCGGCAAGTGCTTCGTCCGGGAATATTTCAGGGGTCGGGTTCGCCATGGCGAAGACGACGGGCGATTTCGCCATGGTGCGCACCATATCTCCCGTCAGAAGACCGGGACGCGATACGCCGAGGAACGCGTCCGCGCCCTTTATAACTTCAGCGAGCGTGCCGCGTCTGTGCTCTGGATTCGTAATTTTCGCCAGTTCGACCTGCGCCGGATTGAGACCGTCGGGATAGCCGTCGCAGAGAGCACCGTTTATGTCGCACATGATTATGTTCTTGACTCCGGCAGATAAGAAATAACGGGCAATCGAGGTACCTGCAGCGCCGGCGCCGTTTATTACAAGCACAGAATCCTCCAGGCTGCGCCCGGTAAGGCGGAGCGCGTTCTTATAAGCCGCGAGCGCTATGACGGCAGTTCCGTGCTGGTCGTCGTGGAATACCGGGATGTCCAGTTTTTCCTGAAGCCTGCGCTCTATCTCAAAGCAGCGCGGCGCTGAAATATCCTCCAAATTGATGCCGCCGAACGAAACCGCTATTTTCGACACAGTATCGACAAACTCATCGACGTCTTTGGTGGACACTGCGAGCGGTATGGAATCGATTCCGGCGAAGCGCTTGAAGAGGCAGCTTTTGCCTTCCATAACGGGAAGCGAAGCGGCCGGGCCGATGTCGCCGAGACCGAGAACCGCGGATCCGTCTGTGATTACTGCCACCAGATTGTTCTTAATCGTGACGTTCCAGAGCTCGTTCTCATCGCGCACTATCGCGCGGCACGGCTCCGCGACACCGGGAGTATAAACGAGCGAAAGATCCCCCATATTTTCAATATTTTTGCGGCATTCCACATTCAACTTGCCCTTCATTTCTCTATGCATTGCAAGAGAACGTTCGAAGACATCTTCTTTCATAACCATCCTACCTCCAATTTCGCATTTAGCAGATTGTAGCTCCATCCGTATCTAATTGCAAACGTTTCTGCGATTAGCATATAATACAGCAGAGGTTATTATACTGGAAAATTGGTCGGAGGATTAGCGTCTCAAATATGAAGAAAGAAGATTTATACAGAAAATGCGTAGATTTTCACGGGCACTCATGCGGCGGCCTGCTCGTCGGCTTCAGGGCCGCCATATGCGTAATGGAGCGCTTTGGAATAGAGGGGCGCGCGCAGGACGAAGAGCTGGTCTGCGTCGCCGAGAACGACGCCTGCGGAATAGACGCGATTCAAGCCCTGCTCGGCTGCACGGCGGGCAAGGGAAATCTGATTTTCCGTCTGCGAGGCAAGCAGGCTTTCACGTTCTATGACAGAAAAAGTGGGAAGTCGTTCCGTATTTCGCTGAAAAATCTGGATTTCGCCGACAGAGAGTCAAAGCGCGCCTTCATGGAAAACGCGGCCTCGGAGGAAATTTTCGATTTCGGCGAAGCGCTCTTACCCCTACCCGGCGAGGCGCGGATATATCCGTCGCACAGCTGCGCTGCCTGCGGCGAACGCACCGCAGAGCCGTGGCTGCGCGTGAAAGACGGGAGGCTGCTCTGCCTCGACTGCCTGGAAAAAGAAAATCGCTGAGAGACGCGCAGAAACATAAAAATAAGGCCGGGGCGCGGAGCTCCGGCCTTTCGTATTTTATTTTCTCTAAAACTACATTCCCATATACGCCTTGCGCACTTCGTCGGAGTTGAGAAGCTCCTGCGCCGTTCCTTCGTGGACTACGCGCCCAGTCTGGAGGACGTAGCCGCGGTCGGCGATTTCAAGCGCCTCCTGCACCATCTGCTCGACAAGCAGGACCGTGACGCCGCGTTTGCGTATTTCCGTGACGGTTTCGAGCACTCGCTCGACGAGGCTCGGCTGGAGGCCGAGCGAAAGTTCGTCGAGAAGTATGAGCTTCGGACGCGACATCAGGCCGCGCGCTATTGCGCACATCTGCTGCTCTCCACCGCTCATCGTCTCAGCCGTCTGTTCGGAGCGGTCCTTGAGTATCGGGAATAGCTCGTACATCTCTTCGATGCGTTCCGCTACGACGTTCTTGTCCATGACGCTGAAAGCTCCAAGTTCGAGGTTTTCGCGCACGCTGAGCTTTGCGAAGAGCCTGCGTCCCTCTGGAACGTAGCTGATTCCGTGCTTGATTATCTCAAACGCCGGTTTTTTGGAAATATCTTCGCCGCAGAACGATATGGAGCCTGATTCAGGATGCATGAGTCCCGCTATCGTGCGCATGGTCGTCGATTTTCCCGCGCCGTTCGAGCCAAGTATCGCGACGATCTCGCCTTCGTCGACATGGAGGGAGATTCCGTGGATGACGGGGACATGGTCGTACGAGCAGAATATGTTGTTGACTTCGAGCATACGCGCCATTACTGATTTCCCTCCCCGTGCAGCCGTTTACTGAACTTCTCGCCGAAGTAGGCCGTTATGACGACCGGATCGTGGACGATGTCGGCGGGCTTGCTTTCGGCTATCTTCTGTCCGCTCGCCAGAACTACTATTTTGTCGGCGATCGGCATTATTGCTTCCATTATATGCTCGACCATGAGGATAGTCAGCCCTTCTTCCTTGAGGCGGACGATGACGTTGACCATTTCCTTGACCTCCGACGAAGTGAGGCCTGCGACGGCTTCGTCAAGCAATATAAGTTCAGGTTCGGTAGCGAGAGCGCGCGCTACTTCGAGACGTTTCTTGTTGCCTATCGTGAGGCCGCCGGCGAGCTTGTTTCTGTGCTCTGAGAGAAAGCAGAGATCCATGCAGCGCTCTGCGACTTCGCGCGCCTTCGCCGTGTCGCTGGTGCGCATATAGGCGCCGACGAGGATATTCTCAAAGACTGACATTTCCTTGAGAGGACGCACGACCTGGAAGGTGCGCGCCACGCCGAGGCGCGCCATCTTGTAGGCGGGAAGGTCTGTCACGTCTTCGCCTTTGAATGTTATCTTGCCGCTCGTCGGCTTGTAGAGGCCGGCGACGCAGTTGAAGAGCGTCGTCTTGCCCGCGCCGTTCGGGCCTATGAGCCCGACTATCGAGCCTTTTTCTACGTCGAACGAGACGTCGCTGTTAGCGAGCAGCGAACCGAATTTCATCGTAAGGTTTCTGACTTCGAGCAGCGCCATCAGCGATCCCCTCCTTTTTCCGCCTCTTCCTGCGATTTGTTAAGTTTTCTGGATATATAGCCGAGAAGCCCCATTATTCCGCGCGGCTCCTTGATCATGACGATGATGATGATGAGCCCGAAGATTATGAGGTCCACGCCCGGGCCGAGGTGCGAGAGATAGGCCCTCGTGTATTCCTGAAGCGGTATCAGCACAAGAGCGCCGAGGAACGGCCCCCAGAAGGTGCCGAGGCCGCCGAGTATCGTGATGAGCACGAACTTCATGGACATATCGAGAGACATGACCATCGGCGGGTCGACGCGGTAGTTGTACTGAGCGAAGAAAGCTCCGCAGAGAGCCGCGAGCGCCGCGGAAAGCGCCATAGCTCCAAGCTTGACGACGGTGCTGTTGACGCCGAGCGATTCAGCGGTTTCCTGCCCTTCGCGGACGGCGAGCAGATAGTAGCCCATGCGGTTGCGCTCAATGTGGCGGACTATGCCGAAGACGAGAAGGAATATCGCAAGAGCGCCGATGTAATATCCCGTCTTGGTCGTCGACCACGAGAAGTTCACCCATCCGTCGGGAAGTATCGGATAGTCGAGGCCGAGCGCGCCTCCGACGGCGTCCCATATCATGAAGAGCCTGTTGAAAATTTCAACTATCGCAAAGGTCGCTATCGCGAAATAGTGTCCTTTAAGCCTGAAGCACGGGTAGCTGATTATTATCGAGACCGCGGCCGCCGCGAGCATTCCGAGCGGGGCGCCGAACCACGGCAGCGAGCCGAAGGTTACTACCGCCAGCCCCGCGCCGTATGCTCCGATGCCGAAGAATACGGAGTGCCCAAAGGATACCTGTCCGCCGTAGCCGCTGATGATATTCCACGACTGCGCCATGGAGGCGTAGAGCAGAACCATCGTAGCGACGTGGCCGAAGAACGAGCCGCCGATCACGCCCGGTATGCAGGGCAGTATGACGGCGATGGCGATGAACGCATACCAGAGTTTGTCTTTCTTGTTGAGGCTCATATGCATCACCACCCGAAGAGGCCTTTAGGCCGAACAAGTATGACTATCAGGTAGATAGCGAATACCGCGACGTATTTTACGACGGCCGCGATGTAGAAGCCGGAGAACGACTCCACAAGGCCGATAAGCAGCGCCGCGGCGAGAGCGCCGGGAATGCTTCCGAATCCTCCGAGCGCGACGACGACGAAGGCGATGAGGCTGAACAGAGCGCCGACCTCGGGATGGACCGCAAGATAGGTGGTCATGAGGCCGCCCGCCACGCCGACGCAGGCGCCGCCGATGCCGAATACGAGCAAGTAGATTTTTTCAGTGTTTATACCCATAAGCTCCGCCGCCTCTTTGTCCATGGCGGTGGCCTGAATGGCCCAGCCGAGGCGCGTCTTCTTGATGAGCCAGTAAAGCGCCGCAAGTATCACGAGCGCGAATATGCCTGTTACGAGCTGCGGAACGGAGACGATAGCCCCTCCGATCTCGAACGTCTTGCCGTCCAGCATGGTGCCGGAGAGAAGGCGGAAGTTCGGGGAGAAACGGTTCATGCAGAAATTCTTCAAAAGCATTGAAAGGCCGAATGTGGCAAGAAGCGGGGCCATAGCCGCTTTGCCAAGGCTGTGCTTGATTATGACCTTATAGGTTAGAGCGCCCATAATAAAGAGGAATATGCCGGATGCGATCCATGTGAAGAGCGGATCGATGCCGAGGATAAACCCTAACCAATAACAGACGTACATCGCCACCATGAGGAATTCTCCGTGGGCGAAGTTGATGACGTCCATAACTCCCCATATCATGCTGAGTCCCGCGGCGACGAGCGCGTACAGAAGTCCGCTCAAAATGCCATCTATAAGGACCTGCAGAAAACTGCTCATGCAAAGACCTCCTTGCTGATGCTTCTTAAAAAGGCGGGGCATTGGGTAATGCCCCGCCCGTGTGGATTTAGTTCAGTTTCTTATAAACGTTATCTCTTGTCCCACGGGGTCATCGGGAAGGTGGGCTCAGAGTCTTTGTACTTAAGCGGGAATACGGTGTTGTACTTCTGGCTCTCAAGCTGCGTGATGACGGAAAGGGCCTTTATGTTCTGTCCGTCCTCGCCGAACTTGACAGAGCCGCTGAGCGACATTATCGACGGGAATTCTTCAGTTCTGAGGACCTGGAGGACCTTCTCGGTATCGGGGCCGCCGGCCTTCTCTATCGCCTGAGCGAGAACCATGAGCATGACGGCTTCCTGGATGGAGTCGCTGTCGAACGGCTGGTTGCTTCTCGGCGTGTAGTACTTATCCTGAACCTTTATGGCTTCGGGCATGAATTTCTTCGCGAGTTCCGGCGAGAAGCCCATACCGCCCATGAAGAAGTTGCCGTCGTCTCCGAGTTCCTTCTGTACCGCGGGGTTCTGGTAGCCGGTGCAGTAGTTGATGGCGATCTTCGGGAGCCAGTTGAGCTGCTTCATCGTGCGGACCCACAGCGAGTAGTCGCCGCCGAGGGCAGCGCCGAACACCGCGTCGGGATTGGCGGCTTTAAGTTTCTGAACTTCGCTGTTGAGGTTCGTAGCGCCGTTGTTGAACGGAACGTCGGCGACGATTTCGAGGTTGATCTTATTCGCGGCCTTCTGAGCTTCAGCGGCGGCGTGCTTACCGAACTCGGTGTTCTCGTAGATGAGTCCGAGGGTCTTTATGCCGGCGTTCTGCTCTTTGTTGAGGTATTCGATGTAGTCGACGAATTCGACGGATTCGATAGCGTCGGTCGGAGCGTGACGGAAGAAGTACTTATAGCCGCGCTCTGTGAGTTCTGCGGAGCTGGAGCAGCCGCAGAGGAATATCTTCTTCGCGCGCTCGGCGACGGCGCTCGCGGGCTTCGTGGCGGCGCTGTTGTAGCATCCGATTATCGCAAAGACGCCTTCCTGATTATAAAGACGCTCGGCTTCCGACTTCGCTACGTCCGGCTTGCCCTGGTGGTCGGCCTGGACTATTTTGATGACGTACTTTCCGCCAAGAAGTCCTTCGCCGGCTGCGAGGGGCGCGTTGATCTCGGGGTTGGCCTCGTTGATGAAGTCGGCCGCGGCCAGGACGGAGTTAATGCAGTTCTGTCCAGAAACGGCTGCGGGACCGGTCAGCGGGAAAAGGGCACCAATCTTGATCTCTTCTGCGGCGAACGCGGAAGAGGCGAGCAGGGCCGCGCTGAGTACTGACATAGCGGCAATGACGACACGTTTTCTCATAACTACTTCAACCTCCTTAAATT
>MHCFR05601__coassemble_771_pt1 | contig 43310 bp, 33 predicted proteins | sample MHCFR05601__metabat2_low_PE_003 | metagenome-assembled genome bin MHCFR05601
CGTCGGCTTTTGCTTTTTTTGCCGTTTCTATCGCCATGTCTCTGTTGACTTCATAGTAGAGGTGCACGTTTTGTTTCGCCTCTTTTCGGTGCGCAATCCCGGCTACGTGGAATACAGCGTCGTATCCTTTAAAGGATTTCTCTCTCCACGTCCCGTCTATCATGTCTATGGTGTCGACATGGTATTTATCGGGCCATTGGCTGAGCCATTTTTCGAAGGAGGTGCCTACGTAGCTGTTGGCTCCGGTGATGAGGATTCTTTTCATTACTTGGCTTCCTCTTTCGCCTGTTTTTCGAGCGTTCCGGTGCCGCCTTCTACTACTCCTTCTTTTTTGAGTACGCAGGCTATCGTGCCGAAGAAGCATTGGCAGTCGAAGGCAAAGCTCATGTTGCGGACGTATTCGCCGTCGTAGGCGGCTTTGACGGATATGGGAAGTTCGTCGCGTCCGTTTATCTGCGCCCAGCCTGTGAGGCCGGGGAGGACGTCGTTGGCTCCGTATTTGTCGCGTTCGGCTATGAGGTCGTATTGATTCCAGAGCGCAGGGCGCGGGCCGATGATGGACATTTTGCCAGTTAATATACTTAATATTTGTGGTAATTCATCTAATGATAATTTACGAAGGACCGCGCCGCTTTTGGTTATCCACCGCGACGGATCGTTGAGCAGGTGCGTCGGCACGTTGGCTGGGGTGTCTGCGTACATTGTACGGAATTTAGGCATCATGAAGGTCGTTTTGTGTATTCCGACGCGCTTCTGCCAGAAGAAGACTGGGCCGCGCGAGTCCAGTTTCACGACGGCGGCGATAAGCGCCATTGGGACGGCAAGAATTACCAGCCCCGTGGCGGAAAGTATAATATCAATCATGCGTTTGATGTAATTTCTATACATTATATCCTTCTCGCTAATCGCCGGCACTTTATGACGGCCGCTCAGTCATACTTTTTATACATAAAACAACAGCCAAAATATTTATTTGGCGTCTGTATATTATGCCAACGCTTCTATGTAAATGTCAATCTCTATATGGTGTCAAAAATATACTTCTGCTGCCGTAAAAAATCGGACGCGTCAAGTTTCATAAAAATCCGGCACATATTGGGAAAGGCATTTTGTATGCGGCGCAACGATGGACAATAAAAAAGAGCTCCTGTCTAACGGACGGAGCTCTTTTGCTGTTTTTATCTCGTTTAATATCTTGCAATTAAATGGCGGAGAGTGGAGGATTCGAACCCCCGGGGCTGTGACACCCAATTGATTTCAAGTCAATCACCATAGACCGCTCGGACAACTCTCCGCATACACTGGTGCATTATAATCGCTGCGGCCTTTTATGGCAAGCGCGGGGATTTCACGCCAGCGGCGTTTTTTGACGCGCCGCCGTGCGATTTTCCCAATGGCTGTTACCACGCGGCGACGCAGCCGTCGGCGCGCGGTTCGGTCGCGCCTACAAGCGCTCCAGATTCCGTGCGCTGGATGATCTGTCCGCGGCCGTAGTCACTGCAGTCGAAATCCATACGCAGGTCGTGGCCCATTTCCGCAAGTTTTTCAGCTACGTGCGCGGGGACGCCGGATTCAAGGCCTACCGTGCGGTCGCGGAACCACTGCCAGCGCGGCGCGTCGAGGGATTCCTGCGGGTTGAGCGCGAAGTCTATCATGTTTACCGCCATCTGCACGTGCCCCTGCGGCTGCATGAATGCGCCCATGACGCCGAAGGGGCCGACCGCTTCCCCGTTTTTCGTGATGAAGCCGGGGATTATCGTGTGGTACGGTTTTTTGCCGGGGGCGATGCAGTTCGGCGATTCGGGGTCGAGCGAGAAGTTGTTGCCGCGGTTGTGGAGCGTCACGCCCGTTCCGGGGACGCAGAGGCCGGAGCCGAAGCCCTGGTAGTTGCTCTGTATCATGGAAATCATGTTGCCCTCTCCGTCGGCCGCGGCGAGGTAGACTGTGCCGCCGGAGCTCTGGCGTTCCGAGGTGGGCAGGCCGGCGCGCCCGGGGTCTATCAGCGAGGCGCGGCGTTTTGCAAATTCGCCGGAGAGCATCTCCTCGACGCTGCGGCGCATATAGCGCGGGTCTGCGACTTCTGCGAGCGATTCGGCGAAGGCGAGCTTCATCGCCTCGATTTGCAGGTGGTAGCTGCGCGCGTTCTCCCGCTCCGCAAAATCGAAATTGTTCAGAATGTTGAGCGCCATCAGCGCCGTTATGCCCTGTCCGTTCGGCGGTATCTCCCAGACGTCGTATCCTTTGTAGTTCACATGTATCGGTTCGACCCATTCGGGGCTGAAGGCGGCCAGGTCTTCGGCGCGCAGCCAGCCTCCGCAGGATTTGGCGAAGAGGTCTATCGCCCCGGCAATTTCGCCCTCGTAGAAGGCGCGCGCGGCGGTCGCGGCGATTTTGCGCAGCGTCGCGGCCTGCGCGGGGTTGCGCCATATTTCACCGGGCTCAGGCGCTCTGCCTCCGAGCGTGAAGTTTTCGAAAATGTGCGAAAAATGCGCGCCGTCGAGGTTTTTCGCAAATTTCGCAAAAGCGCGCTTCCAGAGCAGACTCACGGTCGGAGAGACGGGGATTCCGTTTTCGGCGTACCACGCGGCCGGCGCGAGGACTTCTTCGAGCGGAAGCCGTCCGAAGCGGCGGTTGAGCTCGGCCCACGCGGCGGGCGCGCCGGGGACGGTGACGGCCTCCCAGCCGTAGAGCGGCATTTTTGAGCAGCCGCGCGCGCGCAGCGCCTCCGCGTCGGCGAGCGCCGGGGCGTAGCCGCTTGAGTTCAGCCCGTGCAGTTTTCCGCCGCTCCAGACGAGCGCGAAGCCGTCGCCGCCTATGCCGTTGCTCGTAGGCTCGACGACCGTCAGGCAGGCCGCGGCGGCGACGGCTGCGTCTACTGCGCTGCCGCCCTTCTTTATCATGTCGAGGCCGGCCTGCGCCGCGAGCGGCTGCGTCGCGCAGACCATGCCGCGCGAGCCGTAGACGAGAGTGCGGCGCGATGGATATTTATAGGAGAAAGGGTCGAATTTCAACGAAAACACCACGCTTTATAAAATTCTTTGAAGCTCCGTCGATAGTGTAATAAAAATTTCCGCGCGAGGCAACGTCCGCCTGTCCGCGGTTTCGCGAAGCGGATATATAATATACCGCGGCGCGGCTCGCCGCGCGGGAGGGGAAGATTATTGGAGATAAGCCTGATACTCGCGGAAGAGGTAACAAAGCTCTTCATCGTCATGGCTATGGGCTGGGCGCTCGTTAAAGCACGCGTGCTGAGGACCGAGGACAGCCGCGTCATATCGGCGGTGCTCGTCTATCTCGTCACGCCCTGCGTCATAATCGGCGCCTTTCAGATAGAACATTCGCCGCAGGTGACGCGCGGCCTCATCTTCTCGTTCGCGGCGGCGATAGGCGCGCACGCGCTCTTCCTGCTTCTTGCGGCGCTCTTCGGGCGCGCTATGAAGCTCGACACGGCGGAGCGGCTGACCGTCGTCTACACGAACGCGGGCATCCTCGTCATCCCGCTAGTGCAGGCGATGCTGGGCGGCGAATATCTCGTCTATTCCTGCGCCTTTATCGTCGTCCAGCTCATACTGCTCTGGACGCACTGCCGCAGCGTGCTGACCGGACGGGCCGGAGCTGACTGGAGAAACATACTGCTCAACGTCAACGTCATATCCCTCATGGCAGGCGGCGCCATGTTCCTGCTGGGGCTGACGCTGCCGCGGATCGCAGGCGACACGCTCAAAATGACTGGCGCAATGATAGGGCCGCTCGGGATGCTGCTCGCAGGCATGGTCATCGCAGACGTTCCCGCGCGCAGCGTTTTCTGCGACAGGCGGCGGTATCGCGCCGCGGCGCTGCGTCTCCTCGCCGCGCCTCTGATCCTGCTTTTCGTCTTCAAGCTGTGCGGGGCGGCGGAGATGATCCCAGACGGCCGGAATATTCTGCTCGTCGTCTTCCTCGCAGGAGTGACGCCGGCCTGCGCTACCGTCACGTCGATGGCGCAGCTTTACAGCAATATAGGAGAGCGCACCGGGATTCTATATGTGCTGACGACGCTGCTTTCAATCTTCACGATGCCGCTGATGATCGGGCTTTACGCCGCGGTCATATAGGCGCGCTGAGCGGCATGGGACATAGCGTTATGCTGAAAAACCGCACGGAGGCGGAGATTCTGAAAAACGGCGGACATCCGAAGCTGAGGGCGCTGAAGGCGGCCTTCCCCTACACCCTGCCGATTTTCGCAGGTTTCTGGTTCATCGGCCTCGCCTACGGAATCTATATGAACATTTCGGGCTTCAGCTTCGTCTACCCGATGGTCATGAGCGCGGTGATATTCGGCGGCTCGCTGGAATTCGTCGCCGTCTCGATGCTGCTCTCGCCCTTCGCGCCGCTCCAGACGCTCATGGCGGCGCTGATGATACAGGCGCGCCATCTCTTTTACGGCGTTTCGATGCTCGAAAAGTTCAAGGGGCTCGGCTGGATGCGCCCATACCTCATATTCGGGATGTGCGACGAGACTTTCTCGATAAACTACACGGCCTCCATACCGGAGGACGTCGACCGCGGCTGGTTCATGTTCTTCGTGACGCTGCTGAATCAGCTCTACTGGGTCTCGGGCGCGACTCTCGGAGGGATTCTCGGCTCGATGCTGACCTTCGACACCGAGGGTATAGAATTCGTGATGACGGCTATGTTCGTAGTAATCTTCCTCGAACAGTGGCTGAAGGAGAAAAAACACTGGACGGGGCTCATAGGCCTCGCCGCTTCCGCCGTGTGCCTCGCGCTCTTCGGCGCGGATTCTTTCCTGATTCCGAGTATGCTCTGCATACTCTTCTGCCTCTCGGCCTTCCGCGGGCCGATTGAAAAGGCGGGGGGCTGGGCGAAATGACGCATACGCAGGAGATACTGACGATAGCGATATGCGTCGCCGGGACGATGGCGACGCGCTTCCTGCCCTTCCTGATTTTCCGCGAAGGCCGCCCCGTGCCGCCGTATGTGCAGTATCTGGGTAAGGCGCTGCCCTCCGCAATCTTCGCCATGCTCGTGGTTTACTGTCTCAGGAACGTAGACTTCACCGGAGGCGCGCACGGCCTGCCCGAGCTCGTCTCAATCGCCGCGACGGCCGCTCTCCACATCTGGAGGCGCAATATGCTGCTGTCGATACTCGGCGGCACCCTCTGCTATATGGCGATTGTGCAGTGGGCGGTGTGAATGATCAGGACGCGAAGCTGCGCTTAATTACGTCAATATAATTTTTCCCGCCATTTTCCGTTTCGTTAATCTTTCAGCGCCGTGACGGGCACTACGAACACTCCGTCGGGGCGTTTGTACGCCGCGTTGGAGAGGCCGCAGAGGACGCAGAGGACTGCGGGCGTTTTCCCCTTCGGATCGTTTTCAAATTGCTTTTTTATCTGCAATAAATTACCGGCGGCGGCGTCAATCTGGTTGGCGCCGAGCTTTATCTCAAATGCGCACCATTCGCCGTCAGGCAGTTCGACGACGGCGTCTATTTCATTATCCTTGTAGTCCTGATAGTGGTATAAGTTTGCTCCAAACGATTCGGCGTAAATCCGCAGGTCTCTTTCACACATGGCCTCGAATAAAAAGCCGAGCGTCTCCAAATCTCCAAGCAATCCGGCCGGAGTGGCTTTCAGCAGTGCACTGGCCAGCGACGGGTCGGAGAAATGTCTTTTTTCGGCCTGCTTCACCCGTACCGACGAGCGAATGCCTGCGGCAAACGGCGGCTGGTTGTCGGTGATGAACAGCCGCTTAAATATATCTAGATAGGAGGCGACGGTGGAAGCGTCGATATCTTCATCGTCAGTCCCTCTGATGTCGCGCGCCAGCGTTTTGTTGGACGCCGCCGTGCTTTCGTTTCTGGCAAGAGAGCGCAGGAGCAGCCGCATTTTCTGCGTGTCGCGCTTTACTCCATCCATGCGATAAACATCGTCGTCTATGACGGCGTTCAGGTATTCCGAAGGAAGCAGCGCCGCGCGCTCCGGCGGCAGGCCGATGCTGCCGGGCCATCCGCCCCGGATGACGAGCTCTATTAATTTTTTCAGGTCGGGGCTGGCGATCAAGGCCGGCGACAAGACGCCGCGGCATAATTCTTTGAGGGAGACGGCTCCGCATGAGTCGCCGGACTCCCACAGCGACATGGTGCGCATCCGAAGCCTTGCTATCCGCCCTGCCCCGCTGTGAAGGATTCCCTTGTGATTCGGCGTCGCCGAGCCTGTTAGAATGAACTGGCCTTTCTGCGCCGTTTTATCCACTTTATAACGCACTGCGTCCCAGAGCGGAGGCGCTTCCTGCCATTCGTCAATCAGCCGCGGCGTCTCTCCTTCAAGCACAAGCTCGGGAGACATCTCCGCCAACTGCCGGTTTTGAAAATTACCCGCGGGGTCGCCGATGTAGATTTCGCTTTTGCTGTGGTATGACGACGTCCACGTCTTTCCGCACCACTTAGGCCCTTCAATGCAGACTGCGCCGAAGGTCGATAAATATTCTTTCAACTGTCCGTCGATGATGCGCGGCCTGTAATTTTCGTTGTTCACTGCGTTCCCCCCCTGCCAACAGGTATGATTATTATATTTCATTCACACAAATTTCTCTATTACATTCATATAAATTTATAAATTTCATTCATACAAATTTATGCATTACATTCCCATGATTTGTAAGATATTGTAGAGCGCATATCATCATGATGTAAAACGTACGGCGGAGCACAAACAAAGCGCCCCTTTCGGGGCGCTTTGTTTGTATTGTTATATTGCTGTATTGCTGCGGCTATGTTGTTCGCTGTTTTTACTTTTTCAGCTGCCGTACTACGTCTATGACGGTGCCGTCGCGCCATTCGACTACTCCGACTATTCTGTCGGTGGTGGCTACGGGGTCGGTCGGGCCGGACATTTTTCTGGCTCTCGCCGCAAGTTCGTCCATCGGGACGACGGGGAGGCCTTTGACGGCGCTTACCGCGTCGAGGAGGTCTTTGCGGCGCGGGTTGATGGTTATGCCGTATTCGGTGACTATGGCGTCTATTACTTCGCCCGGCGTCGTTACGCTGTATACTCTGTCGGTGACGCAGGGGATGCGGCCGCGGAGGAGCGGCTGCGCTATTATGGTGAGTTTGGCTCCGGCAGCCGTATCCTGGTGTCCGCCTGTGCCGTGGAGGAGCGCTCCGTCGGCTTCGGTGTTGACGTTGGCGTTGAAGTCGGTGTCTACTTCCGTGGCGCCGAGGATTACTACGTCGAGCATGTTGACTGCGGCTCCGCAGTTCCAGGGGTTGGCGTACCAGTCTGCCGAGATTTCTATGTGGTTGGGGTTTTCCGCTATGGAGCGTACGGCGTCGAGGTCGAATGACTGGACGTCCATGAGTTTGCCGACGAGCCCTTCTTTGAGGAGTTCAACGAAGTAGCCGGTGATTCCTCCGAGGCCGAATCCGCCTTTGATGCCTTTGCGTATCATGGCTTCTTTCATGAAGGCTGTTACCGCGAGGGGTATGCCGCCGGCTCCGGTCTGGAAGGATATGCCGTCTTTGAAGTAGGGGCTGGCTTCTATGAGCTGGGCCGCGTATTTGGATATGAGGAGGCGGAGCGGGTCGCGCGTGACTTTGGTGGTGCCGGAGACGATTCCCGCTGGGTCGCCTATCGACGGTACTTCGACGACTATGTCGGCTTTGGTCTGCGGTATGGAGACGGGCGCGGCGGGGTAGGCTACGAGGTTGTCGGTGACTGCTATGACTGTGTCGGCGTAGTCGGCGTCTGTGTAGGCGTAGCCGAGCGAGCCGCAGGCGGATTTGCCTATGGTGCCGCAGATGTTGCCGCAGCAGTCGGCTGTGGGCGCGGCTATGAAGGCTACGTCTATGTGTACGTCGCCCGCCATGACGGCGCGGGGGCGTCCGCCGTGGCTCCTGAGGACTACTGGGACTCCCATGCCGCCTTCGGAGACGAGCTGGCCTATTGGGCCGTTGACGGAGCCCATGATTTTTGTTACTACTCCGCTTTTGATGTGGTCTATTACTTTTTTGTGGACGCCGAAGAGCGCGGTCGGGAAGAGGGTGAGGTCTTTGATTCCGAGTTCCGCGCAGGCGTCGAGGACCATGTTTACTACGTAGTCGCCGTTTCTGAGGTGGTGGTGGAACGATATGGTCATTCCGCTTTTGAGGCCGCTGGCTTTTATGGCGTCTTTGAGGGAGGGCGCTACTTTGTTCGTTCTGTCGTTGTTGAAGCAGCGGAGTTTGGCTCCGGCTATGCGGCCTTCGGGTTTTCTTGCGAATGCGCCTTCAAAGTGGCGGACTTTGCCGTAGCCTTCTATGTAGTCGGGTATCTCGCGTTTTACTGCGTTGACTGTCATGGCTGTTCCTCCTATGCGAGTCCCGCGCGGATGAGCGTGTATTCCGCTCTTTTGACTACGGGGACGTCGACCATTTTGCCGTCGACGGAGACGGCTCCCTGTCCGCGCGCCGCGGCTTCTTTGGCGGCCGCGATTATTTTCTGGGCCTTGGCTATTTCGGCTTCGGTCGGGTTGAATACGTCGTGGACTATGGCTATCTGGTTGGGGTGGATTACCGATTTGCCGGCGAATCCGAGCTGTTTGATGAATTCGGCTTCTTTTCTGAGGCCGGCGTCGTCTGTGACGCGGGAGAATACTGTGTCGAGGGGGTCTACTCCCGCCGCGCGCGCGGCGAAGACGAGCATGCGGCGCGCCCATTCGAGTTCTGTGCCGTCGGCTGAGCGTTCTGTGCGGAGGTCGGCGCGGAGGTCTTCTCCTCCGGGGATTATGGCGGCTACGCGCGGCGAGGCTGTCGCTATGTCGTAGGCGTTCCATATGCCTTTTGCTGTTTCGAGGAGGCAGAAGAGTTTGAGTTTGCCCTGGGGGATTCCGTTTTTGTCTTCGAGTATGGAGAGTTCTTCGTCGAGGATTTTTACGGTTTCGGGTCCGTCTACTTTAGGGGCGCGGATTCCGTCGAGGCGTTTCATTGGGACTACGGCGGCGAGGTCGTCGCGCCAGTATTCGGTGTCTACTCCGTTGATTCTGACTGTCACTTCGCAGTTTCCGAATTCGCCCTGTTCGAGGTATTTGGAGACGAGGATGCGCGCCGTGTCTTTTTCTGACATGGCGACTGCGTCTTCAAGGTCGAGTATCACGCCGTCCGAGCCGAAGAGCCAGCCACGCGTGAGCATGTTCGGGTTGTTGCCGGGGAGGTACAGCATTGTGCGGCGCATTTATTTCGCCCCCTTGAGTCTTTTGTATGCGGCTTCTACGCGCGCGCCGAGGACTATGTCGAGCGCGCCGTTGTCCTGTACTGTGACGTTGACGTCCGCCGCTCCAAGCGCGGCGAGGGTTTCTCTTATTTTCTTTTCCATCGCGCTTGTGAAGCGCGCGGCGCTCGCTCCGCTTATTTCTATGCCGACGCCGGCTCCCGCAGGCGCCTCTTCAAGCGTTACGAGGCAGTCCATCGATTCCAGCGTTCCCGCCTGCGATGTCTTCATTGGTTTTTCCTCCTTACGAAGTAAAAGTGGCACGCCGGTCCCGAATTTACGGAAGGCGCGCCGCTTCGTTCATTTATCCGTTATTCCGCGCGCTTGCGCCGTTTAGTCGTCGAAGCCTACGAGCGACGCTTCGTCCCACGCGCACATCTCGTGGACTTTTTTCTTGGCGGCTTCGAGCTTTTCACCCGTGAAGGCCGGATTGATCTTCTGCGCTATCGCGGCGGCCATGTCGATGGTCGAGGCGGCGTTCTTCTCCCAGTCAGGGTCTCCGCGGAAGTCGCGCAACACGTCGTAGGTGAGCGTGCCGGGCTTGCTTTCGACGAGGACTTCGCCGAGCGCCTTCTCTATCTTCTGGGCCGCTTCGTCGAGGCCGAGGTATTCGAGCATCATTTTGCAGGTGAGGATCATCGCGCTCGGGTTGACCTTGTACTGGTGAGCGTACTTCGGAACGGATCCGCTCGACGGCTCGAAGAGCGCGGCGTTCTTTCCGATGTTGCCGGAGGGCGCGAAGCCGAGGCCGCCGGTGAGCTGCGACGCTTCGTCGGAGAGTATGTCGCCGAAGACGTTGGAGGCGACGACTACGCTGTAATCCTGCGGGTTCTTGATGAGCCACATCGCGGTCGCGTCGGCGTTCTCTTCGATTCCCTTGATGCCGTACTGCTCGTATTCTTTGGCGATTTCAAGGAAGATGCGCTTCATCATGCCGTCTGTCTGGCGGATGACGTTGGCCTTGTTGCAGCAGTGGACGGTCTTGCGTCCGGTCGCCTTCGCATATTCGAAAGCGGCGCGGATGATGCGGGTGCAGCCCTCTTCGGAGAAGACGCGCCACGAAACGGCTATCTCGCCCTTGCCTTCGCGGAAGCGGTCCATGCCTTTGTGAAGGTCGAACATCTCTTTCGGGAGTGGGAAGAATTCTACGGCGGCGTAGAGGTCTTCGGTGTTCTCACGGAACATTACGATGTCGATGTTCGGGTTCTTCGCGAGCGGCGTGCCGATGCCGGGCAGGGTCTTCGCGGGGCGGAGGTTGATGTAGAGGTCGAAGAGCTGGCGCATCTGGAGTATCGCGGACTTGAAGCCCTTGACGCCGGCCTTCGATGTGATGGCCGCCATTATCGTCGCGTCGGTCTCTTCGATGGATTTTATCGTCTCGGGGGGAACGGTGTTGCAGCGCGGGTCGCCTTCGCCGAATTTCTTATTCGACTTCTCCCACATGCACCAGCCGAGGTCGGCGCGATGCCAGTTGATGGGCAGGTCGAGGGATTCGAGGACGAGCAGCGCGCCCTCCATCATGTCGAAGCCGGAATCGTCTCCCGCCATGTAGGTTACGTCGTAGCGGTCTTTCTTTGCCTTAACTCTCATAATGTTCTCTGCCATGTCTGTTCCTCCTGTGCTTTTCTCTTTTTTTAAAGCGCGCCGTCCGCTCGGGCGGCGCGCGCCGCTTCCGTTTTTACGCTAAGCCGAGCTCTTTCTTGACGTGCGGGATGAGTCCGCCGTCGTTGATGAGCCCCTGTACGAATTCAGGATAGGGCGGGAAGGGGTATTCCTTGCCGTTCGCAATGATGACGCCGCGCTGGAAGTCGACTTCGACTTCGTCTCCGGCCTGTATAGCGTCCACCGCGTCGGGGCAGATGATGATGGGAAGCCCTTCGTTGAAGCAGTTGCGGTAGTATATACGCGCAAAGCTCTTCGCTATTATCGCTGCGATTCCGCGCTCCTTGAGGCAGCTGACCGCCTGCTCGCGGCTGGAGCCGCAGCCCCAGTTCTTTCCGCCGACGATGATGTCTCCGGCCTTCGCGTTCTTCGTGAATTCAGGATCGAGATCTTCGCAGGCGACCTTCGCCATCTCGGAACGTTCCTTGATGGTGTATGTATATTTTCCAGGGAATATTACGTCTGTGTTGACGTCGTCACCGTATTTCCAGACTTTGCCTTTTACCGACATATTAAAGCGCCTCCCTCGGGTCAGCTATTTCGCCCTTTATCGCCGACGCCGCGACTGTCATCGGGCTGGCGAGGTAGATGAAGCTCTCTTTGTCTCCCATGCGTCCCTTGAAGTTCCTGTTCGCCGTGCTTATCGCGGCTTCGCCGGGGGCGAGGATTCCTTCGTGGTTGCCCATGCAGGGGCCGCAGCCCGGGTTGCATATTACGCATCCCGCGTCGAGGAAGATGTCGAAAAGCCCTTCCTTCATCGCCTGACGGTAGACTATCCACGAAGCCGGTATGACGACCGTGCGGACGGCGACTTTCTTGCCCTTGAGGATTCCGGCGGCGAGACGCAGGTCTTCGATACGCCCATTCGTGCAGGAGCCGAGGAACGCCTCGTGTATCTTCGTGCCCTTGACCTCTTCGATAGGAGCATAGTTGTCGACTTTGTGCGGCTTTGCGACGCCCGGCTCGATGTCGCCGAGGTCGTAGTGGAATTCTTTCGCATAGACCGCGTCTTCGTCGGCCCAGATGCATTCCCAGCGGTCGCACTTCTCTTTGCCCTTTATCGCGTCGAGCACCTTCTGGTCGGGCTTGCAGACGGCGTTTTTCGCGCCGAACTCGATGCCCATGTTGCAGAGCGTCATGCGCTCGGCTATGCTCATGTTTTCGATGCCTTCGCCGTGGAATTCGACGCTCATGTAGTCGGCTCCGTCGGCGCGCACGTCTCCGATGAATTTAAGGATGAAATCCTTTGCAGAGACGCCGGGCTTGAATTTGCCGGTGACGACGACCTTCATGCTTTCCGGCACCTTGAACCAGATTTTGCCGGTCGCCCAGACCGCCGCCATCTCGCTGCGTCCGATTCCGGTCGAGAAGGCTCCGTAAGCTCCGTAGGTACAGGTGTGGCTGTCGCTGCCGACCATCACGAGGCCCGGGAGCGCGTAGCCCTCTTCGCACATCTTCTGGTGGCAGACGCCGCCTTCGCTCTTCACGTCGTAGAAGTTCGGGATGCCCTGCTCCGCTACGAACTCGCGCACTTCCTTGTGGTTGACCGCGTGGTCGCTCGACGGCGCAGGAACGGCGTGGTCGAGTATGAAGCATATACGCTCGGGATACTTTACGTTCTTGACACCGATTTTCTTAAAGGTTCTTGCAATCGGAGCGCCGTTGTCGTGGCTCATGCACCAGTCCGGTTCAACGGTGACGACCTGGTTCGCAGTCACTTCGTATCCGGCAGCCCTGCCCAGAACCTTTTCAGCGAATGTCTTCCCCATTTTCGTCTCCTCCTTCAGAGCGGCTATTTCTCCGCCGCTACCTTGGCCTTCATGTAGTTCATGAGGCCGCCCGCTTTCATTATGTCGTTTTCAAGGTCGCTCACGGCGTCTCCGTGGAAGGTCTCGCCGTTCGTCGCGTCCTTTATCGTGCCGGTCGAGAGTTCGACTTCAAGCTGGTCTCCGTCCTTGATTTTCCCGGCCTTTATCGCATCGGACAGCCCCTTGACGAAGAGCACGGGGTAGCCGTTGTTTATCGCGTTTCTGTAATAGATGCGGCTGCACGTCTCGGCGAGGACGCAGGGGACGCCCGCGTACTCGATGCAGTAGACGGCGTGCTCGCGGCTGGAGCCGCAGCCGAAGTTCTTGCCCGCGACGACGAAGTCTCCGGGCTTCACTTCCTTTGCAAAGTTCTCCTTGCCGGGATAGTACTCGAAAGCGTACTGCGGCATATTCTTCGGGTCCGTCTCCGCAAGATATTTATTGTGATAGATGAGGTCGGTATCGACGTCGTCGCTGAATACCCACGCTCTGCCTTTGAGAATTTCGCCCATAACGCTCTTCCTCCTCTACTTGAGTATCTCTCTCGGGTCGGTGATGCAGCCCTTGACCGCCGTCGCCATCGCCGTCATCGGGCTCATGAGGTACGTGTGGCTTCCCTTGCCGACCTTGCCGATGAAGTTGCGGTTCGTCGTCGAGCAGCCAACGTCGCCCGACGGCATAGCGCCGTAGTGCTCCGCGGTGCAGAGCGAGCAGGTCGGGTTCGTGAAGACTATTCCAGCCTTCAGGAAATCGGCCGCCATGCCCTCTTCGACGCAGCGAAGCTGGACTTCGGTCGTCGACGGGGTGATTATCGTGCGCACCGTCGGGCTGACCTTGCCGCCGCCCGCCACGAGCACGTCGTGGGCGGCCTTGATGTCTTCGTAGCGTCCGTTCGAGCAGGAGCCGATGTGGACCTGATCGACGTGCGTTCCGGCTATCTCGCGCACCGGCTTCACATTGTCCGGCGCATCAGGGCAGGATGCCATAGGCTCAAGCTCGTTCACGTCATAATGCAGCACGCGGCAGTATTCGGCGTCCGGGTCGGCCTTGAGCTCTTCTGCGAGCTTTGCGACTTCCGGTCCGGCGCGCTCGACGAGCCACTTGAGCACTTCGCCGTTCGGCATGATGAGAGGAACCTTGCCGCTCATCTCTGTGACCATCGAGCAGAGCGTGATACGCTCGGCGAGCGTCGCGTTCTCTATCGTGTCGCCGGTGAACTCGACCGCAAGGAAGTCCATGCCGCCCGCGCCCAAGTCGCCGACTATTTTGGTCAGCAGGTCTCTCATGCAGACGCCCTTAGCGAACTTGCCGGTCACTTCGATTTTCATCGTCTCGGGGACGCGGAACCAGTTGACGCCCGCGATGTACGAGGCTGCGATGTCTGAGTTGCCGACGCCGGTAGCAAAAGCCCCCACCGCGCCGAGGAGGTTCATATGGCTGTCGGTGCCGAGTACGACGTCGCCGGGCTTGATCATTCCGGCTTCGAGCATGACGTGCTGCCCGATTCCGTGGTTTATGTCGAAGAGGCGAGTGACGCCCTGACGTTTGCAGAATTCGCGGATTATCTTCTGGTTCGTGGCTACCTTCTCGGAGTGGGCGGGAGCCTGAAGGTCGAAGGTGAAGGCGAGCTTGTCGGGATCCCAGACCTTCGCTTCCTTGCCCATCTCTTTTTCAAACTGGAGCACGACGTTCGCGCCGCCGAAGTCGCGGCAGGTCGCCCAGTCGATTTTGCACCAGACGCGGTCTCCGACCTTCACGGGATGGCCAGAGGCGCGCTCCATGATTTTCATTATCGATGTCTTGCCCATTGCCTGAATCCTCCTCCGTAGTCTCGTCCGTATAACGTTATTTCATTCCAAGGAACGACTTTACCGACTCGAAGTTGATGAAGTCCGCCTTGTTCACGACGACGGCCTCGGGGCTGCGCAGCGTGCCGTCGCCCTCGTGCGCGTGGTTCGCAATGATGTGCCCCACCTCGTCGGGAAGGCCGTTGCGCAGCGCGATGACCGTCCCGGAGAACGGATGGCGGAGATTCTTTCCGCAACGCGACTTCACAGTCTCGCCCGCGCCGTTCTTCTCGTACTCGACGAGCTTGCCGACGTCGTGAAGCAGAGCGCCCGCCACGAGCAGGTCGTTGTTCATCCTGAACTTCTCATCCTTCGCCGCGTAAATCGCGTTGAACTCGTCCATAGCGAGCTTCGCTATGCGCGTCACGCCGCGCACATGGTCGAGGTAGCTGAACGGGCAGTTCGGAATAAGAAGAGTAAACGGAATCTTCCCCATATCCTCCGGCTCCCAGCCGCCGGCCTTCAGCGCGTCCTCGATAGCCGCGACGACGTTGCCGCGCATCTCTTCGTCGTGAATCCATTCGATTTCCGGGAACAGCTCCCTGATCTTCTCTTTCATCGTTTCATCCTCCCGCACAGTCTCTTTTATTTTTTATTTCATTCGCCCGCTGCGATGCCTTTGTGCAGCGTGCGGTAAATCCGGTCTATATGGCGCGAAGCGGCTTCGCGCGCACGCTCCGCGTCGTGGTCGAGAATAGCGTCGTACATCTCGCGGTGCTCGTTAAGGAACGCGCCCTTGTCGTCGAGCAGGTTATATATTCTGTCATGCGTTGCGAGAATCAAATCAAAATTCATACGCGTAATGTTGACGAATACAAAATTATGCGTCGCCTCGGCGAGCACAAGGTGGAAATCGAAATCGGCCTGCGCGCGGTCGCGCGGCAGTGCGAGGTGATCCTCCGTCGCCGTGATGACGCGCAGCAGACGCATTAAATCCGACGGCGTTGCGCGCATCGCGCTCTCGCCCGCGATGGCCGGGTCTAGGATGCGCCGCGCCTCCATAAGTTCGAGTATAGCCGAGTCTTCAAGCTGTATCCCTTTTTTCTGATCGTCCACAATCTCGCGCGGCTGACGCACGAAGCGCCCCTTACCCGCGATGGATTCTATGAGGCCGAGCAGCTCCATGACGCGGAACGCTTCACGCAGCGAACTGCGGCTCACGCCGAACGTCTCCATGAGCTGACGCTCCGAGGGCAGCGGATCGCCGGGGAGCAGACGTCCGTCCGCTATCTCTTCCTTTAGCTTCTCCACAACCTTTTCATAAATTCTCGTCGTCTTCGATACGGGTGCTTCGGTCATTGTGAACAAACCTCCTAACTGGGTTGCCCAGTCTACTATATATCATTTTACAAGCAGTTTTGCAAGCGAATATAAAAACTCTAAATTGTCCAAAAATTCAACGCCGATTCACGTTAACAATAAATCTGACAGATTGTGAATACGTCGATTATTCTCTCTATAACTGATTTTATCATACTTCACCCAACTTTTCAGCATGGCGCGCCGTGCCGTTGAAGCCGGTGCTTTTCATACAACGCACATCAAAGCATATTTTTTCACATATTGTCAGACCAGAACCATTTCTCTCAACCGTCTGCGGATTTTTCGCCTGGGCGCTGGATTTAGCGCCGCAGGCGTTGTACCATGGAGCCGCGGCGCGGCGCGCGAAACATGGCGCGCCGTATTTGATAAGGAAGGGAACTGGACGATGACGAACTTTTTTGTCCGTACCAATAAATTCGCGGGCGGGGCGGCGTTCGTAACGCAGGACGACATGCTCTCGCTGCGCGGCGCGTGTGTGCTCGGCGTGAACCCGCCGGTGCGCGACTTCGCATTCATGGATCTGTGGTCCAAACCTCTCGGCCTGCTCTACCTGCTCCAGAGCCTGCGCGCGGAAAACTCCGTCGCGCTCTTCGACTGCGTATGGGAAGCGCGCGAAGGGCTGAAAAGCTACGGGCGGCAGAAGACGGCGAAACGCGAGATAGAAAAGCCCGAGGCCTACACCGCAGTGCGCCGCCGGTATTTCCACTTCGGCCCTTCGCGCGGGGAAATCGTCGGTAAGCTTGCGCGCATGGAAACGCCCGACCTTATTCTCGTCACGTCGGCGATGACATACTGGTACCCCGGAGTAAAGTGGATTATTGAACTGCTGCGCGAAATATTTCCAGAGAGCGAAATCATACTCGGCGGCGTCTACGCATCGCTCTGCCCCGCGCACGCCGCGCGCCTCGGAGCCGCCCGCGTCGTGCGCGGACGCGCAGAGCCTGCCGCGCCGTACCCCGCGATGGATCTATACGGCGCGATAAACTACGGCGTCTCGATGACCTCGTTCGGCTGCCCATTCTCATGCGGCTACTGCGCGTCTGGGATTTTATGGCCGCGCTACCGCAGGCGTCCACTCGCCGAAGCCCTCGCCGAAATCGATTATCAGGCCGCGCTCGGCGCGCGCGACGTCGCATTCTACGACGACGCGCTTCTGCTCGGAAAAGAAGAATTCTTCTACCCGCTATGCCGCGAGCTGACAGCGCGGTACGGCGGCGCGCTGCGCCTCCACACGCCCAACGGCCTGCACGTGCGCCAGATTGACGGACGCTGCGCGCAGACGCTCGCCGAAAGCAATTTCAAAACGATACGCCTCTCGCTCGAAAGCATCGACCCCAAAATCGCGCGCGAAAGCTCCGGCAAAGTCGCGCGCGAAGAATACGCCGCCGCAGTAAGAAACCTCCGCGCCGCGGGCTACGCGCCCGAAGACTGCGAGACATACATCCTCGCGGGGCTTCCGGGACAGAATATACAGTCCGTGAAAGATACGATAAACTTCGTCTGGGACAACGGCGGCGTCCCGAAACTTGCGGAATTCTCCCCCATCCCCGGCACGCCGCTCTTCGAAGCCGCCGCGCGCAAACTCCCCGCGCTCCGCACAGAGCCGCTGCTCCAGAACAACTCCGTCTACTGCTCCTACTTCTCAAAAGACATAACGCCCGCAGAACTGCAGGAACTCAAAGACATGACGAAGCGGCGGGCGCAGTAAACTAAACCCTCCGGCAAAGCCGTATACCCCCCATCCCGCTGCGCACGCACGCTCTGCCGCGGATGTTTTATAAATGGAAACATTTCGCCGCGAATATCAACGCGCCAGTACGCTTCTGCCGCGCGCGCCGCGCCGTATCCTCCTCCGTTTCTGAACCTTTTCTTTGCGCCGGTTTCGCGGATGCGGGCGGTTCGGCGCGGGGGAGTTTTGTAACATTGTCATGAAGTTGAAAATTTGGGGGCGCATTGTATAAAGCGTCATCGCGCGGCGGATGGGGGCGCATTTGCGGCGCGGGGCGGGCGGGGACTTGATTTGAACAAAATTTGTGATATTGTATAAGTCGCCTGATTTCCCATGTTGATTTTAGATAGAATATAAAATAGAATACTCAACTGCGCACATAAGCAAAAAGATGCGTGCATTTATATTGTGCGGCGGGCGACCCTTCCGCCGCGGACGCAACAGAGAGAAACAAAACGGCGCGAGCCGTTGAAAATATAAATTCTGACAGGAGTGTGTCATGTGAAGCAGCATCATCTGGTCATTGCAAGTCTAGTGTGTCTTCTCGCGCTCTCCGCGCCCCCGGCCTTTGCGGCGTCGCCGCTGCCGACCTTCGACGAAGAGGCCGTGCGCACCTACCCGCCCTATATGCGCACCGGAAAGCATGAAATCGAAATCGAGCAGAAAGAGGTCAAGACGCACGAGGAATACCGCGAAGGCAACACCGGCACGGAAGAAGACCCGGCGTTCTTCATCAAGTCCGTCAAGCTTACGGGCTATCAGGTGCTCGACGAAAAGGGCGAGCTTCAGCAAATCCTCGCAAAGTACAGCGGGCGCAGCGTAAAGGTACGCGAGCTTCCATCTCTCACAAACGAAATCACAGCCTACTGCCGCGAGCGCGGCTACACAATCCCGCTCGCCGTCGTGCCGCAGCAGGAAATAAAAGACGGCGTTCTCGAAGTCCGCATCTACGTAGCGACATACGACGACGTTGAGATAACAGTCAACTCTTCCGACATTTACGACAAAACGTTAGACCGTTACATAAGCTATCTGAAGCACGGCGACGTCATCACAGACCGCAGGCTTGAGACGGCGATGAACAACCTCAACGACCTTCCCGGCGTGCAGGCGCGCACCATACTCCGCCCCGGCTCCGAGCCCGGAACTACGAAGATAGACATCGAAGTGCAGAAGCGCAAAGTCTGGAACAACTACATATACGCAGACAACGGCGGCAGCGAATACTCGGGCCGCTACCGCTTCGGCTTCAATACCGAAATCAACAACCCAACCCGCACCGGAGACAAAATCATCGTCAGCGGCATGATCACAGACGAAGAGACCGACAATTACAGCGTCCGCTACGAACTCCCGATAGGGGCCCGCGGAACGCGCCTCGGCTTCGCATACAGCAAAACCAGCTATGACTTCACGCCGAACTCATTCTACGACTCCCTCGGCGAATCCGAAGGGCTCAGCGTCTACGGCCTCACGCCGCTGTACAGAAGCAAAGCCGACCGCCTCACCCTCATCTACGGCTACGACCACAGAGACATCACAGACGAATACCGCTTCCGCGACGAAGCCCTGCGCGCCTTCAACTTCGGCACAGAAAAAGAAGCCGACGTCTGGCACATAGGGCTCAGCGGCAGCCGCTACTCCGCAAACCAGTTCCTCCAGTACAGCCTCATCTACTGGTACGGAGACATCTCCACCGACAACGGCGGGGCCTACTACGACGGCGGCTACCATAAACTCACCGCCGACGTACTGAAAATATGGTACTGGGGCAAATTCAACGCGCGCGTAAGGGCCAGAGGCCAGCTCGCAAGCCGCGCCCTCGACGGAAGCGAACAGTTCTTCCTCGGCGGCATCAACGGAGTACGCGCCTACGCCAACGGCGACTACTACGGAGACTCGGGCTACACAGCGACCGGAGAACTGCGCTACGCGCTCGGCGTCCCCGGCCTTGAACTCGCGGCCTTCGTAGACGTAGGAGCCGCGAAAAACCTGGCGACGCGCAGCAACGAAATAGACCACCTCGCCGGATGGGGCGTAGGACTGCGCTACTCCAAACCGAACGACTGGTACGCGCAGTTCGACTTCGCCAGAAAAATAAACGGCCTCCCGGACCGCGACGGCGGAGACGACGACTACCGCCTCTGGTTCCAGGTCTACAAAATGTTCTAGGAACCTTCTGTCATTCCGCGCTCCGACGCGGAATCCAGCGGCTTCAAACACCGCGGCGCGCGGGCGTTCAAAGCCGCTGGATGCCGGAACAAGTCCGGCATGACGGGAAGACGGTCTCCGGCGGGGAAACGAAACCTCTCCCCCTTCCGTCATTTCGAGAATGTTCTGCTCGGAATCTCCTGAAGGAAAACGTGAGACAACCACAAAGTAAGAAAGGAGCAATCCATAAATGATACACCAGCGCAAAATCTTAAAGGCGGTAGCATACGCGATACTGCTCTGCTTCACATCGCTCACCGGCGCGCAGCCGCTGTACGCCGTACCGGCGAACACGCAAGTACCGACGTACACGGAGGGGAACCTGGGGACAGGCGTAACGGAAAACACCGTCGGCAACGTCATGGACATTCACCAGACGACGCAGACCGCCGTCAACCAGTGGGACAACTTCTCCATCGGCGCAGACGCGGCGGTGAACTTCACAGGGACGCACGAAGGTTTCAACTCCTTCAACTACGTCAAAAACGGCGGCCCGATTTCCGAAATCTACGGACAGCTCAACGCAATAGGCGGCAACATCTTCATCGCCAACCCCGCGGGCGTCCAGATAGGCAACTCCGCGCAGATCAACGTCGGAAGCCTCTACGTGACGAATAAAAATCTCGAAGGCAGTATTGACGGGATAAAAAATGCACAAACTTCTGACGCAATAAGAGACATCATCGCCGCGCAGACCGCCGGAACGGCGCAACTTATGAGCCTCGGCAGCATAACGAGCGCGACGAACGTAACCTTCGACGGCGGCAGAATCGTCCTCGACACAGACAGGCTCTTCACGTCGGAGAACGGCATAGCCGGTGAAAAACAGTTGGAGAGCATGGCGGATATTAACAAAAATCTCACCATAAGGACGAGCGACGAGAAAAACGTAGTCCTTGGATATGAGGCATACGAGAGCGACTCGCCGAATAAAGTCGGCGAGTTTAAAGAAAACACAGAAAGATTCATCAACATCTTTGTTGATGGGGAAAAATTAGAAAATGGCATCCGCCGCTACATGTGGGTCGAAGACCTCTTCCAGCTTCAGGCGATGGGAGACTACACTAACGGCTGGTTCGCCCTCCGCAACGCGATAGACGCGAACTACTCTGCGGAGATGAACGAAGGCGATACATTCGACCCAATCGCCAATTTCATCGGCCGCTTCGACGGCCTCGACTATCACATATTCGGCCTTACGATAAACAAAGAGACAGAGAGCAACGTCGGCCTCTTCGGCAGCGTCAGCGGTGAGGCGATAATCCGCAACGTCACGCTCAACGGCGGCTCGATAACCGGCAACGAAAACGTCGGCTCGATAGCGGGCAGCGTGAGCGAAAACGCGACGATAGAAAACATAACGAACACCGCGGACGTAAAAGGCAATAAGAACGTCGGCGGCGTCATCGGCTCGCTCACGGGTGATGGGACGAACGGCGAACCCGACGTGCATAACTTCGTCAACGCAGGCACAGTCAGCGGCGTGACCAACATCGGCGGCATCGTCGGAAGCGCCGCGGACGTCACGCTCGACGGCAGAATCTACAACCTCGGCGCGGTTATTGGCATTGACACTGGCGATGACACTAACAAAACATGGAGCAGCAACGTCGGCGGCATCGCCGGCTACGCGACAAACACGACGATAGGCAACGCGCTCGACGACGAGAACGCGGAAGACTTCCAGATATACAACCAGCTCGGCGTAACGGGCGGATACAACGTCGGCGGCATCGTAGGCTCCATAGAGGGCGACAGCACGATAACAAACGTCGCAAACCACGGCGACGTGACGGCGACGGGTTTCACTAAAGAAAAATACGAATACCACAGTGCGTCTGGCGCAAACCAGTTGGAGGATGAACATGTGGACGACGTCCATGTTGCCAACGTTGGAGGCATAGCTGGTAAGGCAGGTGCGACGACAAGGGACGGATGGACTTCAACCGGCGTCGTAGAAATAACGGACGTCCAGAACGACGGCGACGTAAAGACGGCATCCACCCAAGAGTCATATACCTATACGGACGAAAATGGCGAGACGCAAACCGGTGAAGTCGAGCAATACAACGCGGGCAACGTCGGCGGCATTGTCGGCAGCGCGCTTTTTGCCGAGATTACGAACGCCGAGAACTCCGAGAACCTCGTCGCTGGCGCGCACAACGTCGGCGGAATAGCTGGATATGTGAAAAACGGCAAAATCGAATCGTCACAGAACGACGGCGGCGACATAACGGCGAGCGGTGCGAGGACGGACGGCAACTTCGCTACGGAAGCCGTCATGGGCGACCATGAGAAATACAACATCGGCAACATCGGAGGCATCGCAGGCTATCTCCACGGCAACGAGACAAAAATCAGCAACTCGGCGAACCGCGGTACAGTCCACTCCGCATACTTTGAGGGGAACACAGCGCCGGACGAGGCTAAAACTGCGAACGTCGGCGGCGTAGTCGGCAAGGTCAGCATGAAGAGCCATTTGAAGAACATTTCAACGGAGGAAGTGCTGACCAGTTTAAAAGCAAACAGCCCGAGCGCAATAATCTACAACTCATACAACACCGGCGACGTTCAGGGCTACACGGGCGTCGGCGGCGTTGCGGGTCAGATGGTCAAAGGCTCGATAGCGGACTCCTACAACCTCGGCGACGTCGCCACGACGCGCAGGGCCAATGCTGGCACGATAGACGCCGTCAACATGGGCGGCGTAGTCGGCGACACGACGGCTGTAACCGACGGCTCCAGCACCGCCATATACAACGTATATAACGCGGGCACGATAGGCGACGGCGAATATGAATTCCTCGGCCGTCACGTCGGCGGCGTCGTCGGCCGTCTCGGCGGGGCGCTTGAAAAGGCCTACAACACCGGCGACATCTACAACGGATACAGCGTCACGGGCGGCGTCGTCGGCTACTGGGTCTCCGGCAATATAAAGAACGTCTTCAACACCGGCAACGTCACGGTAGTGAACTACGACCTCAACGCGCGCAACAGCCTCGTCGGCGGCATAGTAGGAGCGGCTACGTCGGACTATGATAAAAAACTGAGCTTCGCCTACAACCTCGGCACGCTGAGGAGCTTTATACCGGAAGGGTATGAGCGGATAGAAGTACAAAATGATACACTACAAGACGGAAAGAAGGTACTTGTATCGAACAGCAACCACTATACACAGGAGGAAATTGACCAGTACCAGTATATAATCAACAAAGTCATATTCCCCGGTGATGATGATAATAGCGATAATGACGACGGATACTTCAATGCAAACGAGGCTTATCAGCTCGAAAACATCAACGTCGTCGGCGGCATAATCGGCGGCGTCACGGAAAGCAAAGTTGGTAAAGATGACAAGACTATAACGGTAGACAACGTTTACAGCACGGGGAACATATTCGCGGGAAGGTTCGACACAGAGAACCAAAAATATGAAAAATCGACCAACTCAAGCGACCGCGTCAGCGCGATATGGGGACGCGGCTATACGAACGGAGACGGCCAAAACAACGTTGAGCTGACAAACTCGTTCTTCATAAAGCCGAAGGACAGCGAGTTGTTCAGCGAAGCCAAATACAACAGTAGCAGCGGCTACACGGAGCTGGATTGGGATGACAGAGCTGTCATTGACGAAGAAACCGAAGAAAATCATTATCGACAGCAAAATGACACAAATAAGTTCACTTTCTATGAAATTGACAAAGCGACCGAAGATAACAACTATGCCTACGGCTGGCGTTTTGAGGACGGCACGCTTCCCATTCTCTACACCTTCACGCCGGATAGCGCTAAGCATGAAGGCGATTGGAATACAGACGGCAAATATGACGTCCAGTTCGGAACGGCGGCCAATCCTCTGCTCACGATAATAAAGGGCAGCGAAAACGTCCAGCTCAACTGGGACAAGCTTCACATCTCCGGCGCGGGCGGCCTCGCGGTCTACGACGGCAACCTGACGATAAACAACTTCAGCACGCAGATGGGGCGCTATTACAACGGCATCATATTCAGCGACGGAAATCTCACGATAAACGCGAACGGCGATGGACGCTACAACCTCGGCAGCGGCGCGCACATCTACGGAGAAAACGTGAAATTCACAGCCGAAGGCGACACGACGATTTACGGCTCTGTCACCTCCACCAACGGAAATATAGAGATAAGCGGAAACAACGTCAGCGTCATCGGCGAGCTGACGGCGAAGGGCAAGGACGAGACGACGCCGGTCGGCGGCATAGCGCCGAACGCGGACGCGGCGGACAGCGAAGGCGTGAAAATCGACGAGAACGAGTTGAGAAACCCGAACGCCCCGATAACCACCGTTGACATGGCGTACTCGCACACGACGGACAAGGCGACGCATGACGGCAGCATCACCGTGACGGCGGACAAAAACGCCGAAGTCCTCTACGGCAACATGGGCGAGGGCAGAATAGAGACGGCGCTGGATTTCACCGTCAGCGGCAAAGAGAGCGTCTACGTGGACAGCGACCTGCACATCGGCAAAGATCTGAACCTCAAAAGCGACGGCGAAATAGTCCTCGACCTCTCGAACATGGGCGACATAAGCAAGGAGAACCTGCACGATAACTTCCTCGACCATTTCAAGAAAAATGACGCAGGCAAGAGCGACGGCGCAATCAACATCTACGGCGTAGACAGTGCGGTGAACTTGGACAACTTCATGATAGCGCTCGACATGTGGGACTATCAGAATAACAAATTCGACCTCAAAAAATACGATGTAGCGGCAGGCGATTATGAAGGAGCCGACGAACACGATTTGGTAGACGACCTCAACGCGCTGAACATAAGCGGCGTAACCAAAGCGCAGGAGCACACCTTCATCTGGGTAGACGGCGCAGAACAGCTCAAGGGCATACAGGCGTATAAGGATATGAAGGACGGCGAGCAAGAGGAGACAAGCATTCTCTCGTACAACTTCGCGCTCAAAGACGACATAGACGCCTCGCAGCTTGAAAACTACAAGGGAATAGCGGCCGACAAAGACGAAGTCTTCACCGGCACATTCGACGGCCGCGGCTTCCGCATCATCGGCCTCGACGCGAACAAAGGAAGAGATGAATACGGCAACGAGACGATTAACAAAGTAGACAACGCCGGAATCTTCGGCACAATCGGCGTAGCGCGTGACACAGGCGGAAAGATTACACAAACCGGCATTGTCAAAGACCTCAGCGTCTACTCCTCGCACTTCACGGGACAGGCGACCGCGGGCGCAATAGCCGGACGCAACGAAGGCGGCAATATAGCGGGCATTACGACCTTCGGGAACAGGATTGAAGTAACAGGGGAAAAGTCAGGCGCAAATATAGAGAGAGGTAAAGGCGCTGGCAAAGAAGCAGGAAAAGACATATCAGTTGCTGCTGCTGGCGGCATCGTCGGAGTAAACGCCGGTACGATAACTTCTTCCCGCGCTTCGGACACTGTTATCGCTGGAGAGACAACAAGTCAAACAGACGATGCAGCAGAAATGACTGTGGCTGGCGGCGTCGCTGGTATTAATATTGAACATAGCGGCTCAATTGGAGACGCCTATAACTATATGATCGAGCGCGGCGCTCCAGACGTTACAAGCACAAGCGCTGTGCTGACTAACACACAAAGTAATGCAAACAAAATTTTGCACGGCTTGGGAGGCATAGTCGGTATTAATGAAAATGGACTGACAAACGTCGCGTCGTTTGGAATTACAAACGGCTCGTATGGTTCTTCAAGTCATCCATCAAATGAATACGTCGGCGGTATTGCAGGCATAAACTATTTTGCAATTTATGGAGCATACAATGAATCCACAGTCACCGGTTCTTCAAACGTCGGCGGCATCGCTGGGAAAAACGACTTCCGGCTAGATTTTGCAGACGAAGTAACTTCTTACACTGGACCGGCAATCAACAACTCCGTCAACGCATCCAGCGTAACAGTCATAGGAACGGGTGAAAATGCCGGAGGTATCGTTGGAAGCAACTATGGAGCGATAGACTACGGCAGAAATACGGGAACCGTAACCGGCGCGGACTCTGTCGGCGGAATAGTTGGGTTTAACGATGCAGAAGGTAAGCTCAACACAATCTCCAACGCCGTAGCCGCGGAGATAACCGGCGAAATCAAGGTCGGCGGCATCGCTGGTGACAACAAAGGCGAAATCACAGCAGAGTCCAACCTCGTCAACGAAGGCAAGATAACGGGCGTCCAGTACGTCGGCGGCATCGCCGGAAGCAACAGCGGCGTCATCAGCGGCGGTACGCACGAAAGCGGCGCGGAGCTCACGAACAGAGCCAAAATCTCCGGCACGCAGTACGTCGGCGGCATTGCTGGGAAAAATGAAGAAGGCGGCAGAATAGTCAACACCAATGTTGAAAGCACGATAGAGGCGGAAAAAGACGAGAGCGGAAATATACCAACACAATACTTCGGCGGCGTCACCGGAGTAAACGCCGGAACGATTGAAAACGCGACGAACACGGTTGACCTCACAGTAGATGGCGGTTCTTATGTCGGCGGCATCACAGGGCTGAACGACACAGACGGCAGGTTTGAAGGAGAACTTGTCAACACCGGCAACATCGAAGGATATTCAAACGTCGGCGGCATCGCGGGAGAAAATAAAGAAGACGGTGTCCTCGTCGGAACCGTGGACGAAAGGCTCGTCGTCTCGAACTCCGGCACTGTCACGGCGACAAACGGCGGCGCGGCTGGAATATTCCACACCAATTCCGGCAAAATTGAAAACGCCGACATCAGCAACAGCGGCACAATCAACGGACGCGGAGATACTGGCACTGGAGAAGATACCGGCGGCCTGTTCGGCGAGAATAAGGGAGATATAATCAACTCCAATCTCACGAACAGCGGTTCCGTCACCGGCGGCAAGAACACCGGAGGACTTATCGGAAGCAATGAAGGTACAACCATTACCGGCTCGACGCTGACTAACATCGGCTATGTCGAAGGCGACGAGAACACCGGCGGCCTTATCGGCGTCAACAGCGCAGAAATATCCGAATCCTCGCTGATAAATACGATAAAAGCCTCTGTAAAGGGCAACGACAACACTGGCGGCCTCATCGGACACAATACGCAGACCGGCTCCGTCACCGGCGGACGCAACGAAGCCGGCACGATGTATGAGCACAAGATATACAACAACGGCGTCGTTGATACAGACCGTCAGGGCGATAACGTCGGCGGCCTTATCGGGAACAACGAAGGCACGCTAAGCGCGGGCTACAACACCGGCAGGGTCTCCGGCGTTAGCAACGTCGGCGGCATTGCGGGGACGAACAGCGGAAAAATCAGCGAAGTCTTCAACACGATAATGACCGGAGAAAAGACTGGCAACAGAGTCAGCGGCGCGGGCAATGTGGGCGGCCTCGTCGGAAACAACAGCGGCACGCTGACGGACGCGTACAACACGACCGCGGTCAACAGCCAGGGCACCAACGGCAACGCGGTAGGCTCGAACGAGGGAGATGTAACGAACGTCTACGCGACGAACACGAGCGGCAAGCTCATCGGCGGCGGCAGCGGCACGGCGGAGAAAGTCTACACCTTCTCGAAGGACGACAACAGCGCGAAGCTTATTTCCGGCGGCGCGCAGAACCAGAGCGGCAGCTACGACGGCTTCTTCGGCTTCGACTCTGCGTGGAAGAACTACGATTACTGGACTACGCCGATGCTTAAGGTGTTCCTGACGAAGGGCGAGTATAAGGACGGCGTTGTGACGGCGGCTGACGGCCTCGCGGCTTTCGGCAACGCCAATTCGCTGATCGTATTCGTGCCGGACCCCGCGACGGGCGGAATGTTCATGACTGTCTATTCGTCGCAGATAGCTTCGAGCCTGAATCCAGACGGCACGTTCAACCCGAATAATCTCGGCTATGACCTTGAAGGCTTCTCGGTCTACATGGGGATTAACAACGGCCATCTGCACAGCGACGGATGGGACCGTCTGCGCAATTTCCGCGAGCGCAAGGCGGAGCTCTATTTCCACGAAGGCGGCATGGAGTACGCGGAGGAGATGTAACCCCGCGCAGTAAAGCGATAAGCACGGCAGAGCCGCCCGCAATTAAGCGGGCGGCTTTTTTCGTCGCTTATATTCGATTAACTAAACGACAAACATTATGTCGTCCTCGCAATCTTCTGGCGAGGACCTCCCGCAATAAACGGCAGAGGTGACAGAAAGCTGTTTATGCTTCACTGAGCCTCTAATGGTTATTGTCGAAGACGCCAGCGAGCCTGCCCCGCACCATCGGGCACAGAAGATTACGGGAATGACATAATTTGTTTTGTTGTTTGGTTATAGTTTCTTAACTTCATTCAAGAAACAGCCACCTCGTCACCCCGCGCTCCGACGCGGGGTCCAGCGGCTTTAATTTCCAAACGTTACGGTGCTTGAAGACGCTGGATTCCGCGTCAAGCGCGGAATGACGATTAACAGGCGTTTTTTAGTTGAATGAGTAAAAGGCAGAAACGAAGCGCATAGAACACTTTGCTGCCTCTGACGTTTACCACGGAGATTCCCGCGAGCCTGCCCCGCACCATCGGGCGCAGAAGATTTGGGAATGACATAATTTGTTTTGTTGTTTGGTGGTTAAGTGACTATAAATTGGTTTTTCGTGCGCGCGGGGCTGAGGGGCGACGTTTTGGCTGTTTCTGTTCCGCAGCGGGCGTTTTGCCGCCGCGCGTGGCCTCCGCGCCGCGCCGCCGGAGAGGCGCGTGCGCGGCGCGGCTCTGTTTTCTCCGCCTCTCGCCGCCGGGGGCTTTCATGGTATATAATTTTCCCGTTGCGCGGGTTTTCCGCGCCTGTCAGTCAAATACAGAAGGGGATGGCGTGATGGGTACGCCGCTGGAACGGGCCGCCGCGTCCGTCTTTATGATTGTTCTCGGTTACGCGCTGAAACGCGCGGGTTTTTTTTCAAAGGGCGACGCGGACGCTGTTGCGAAGCTTTGTCTGAATATCACTCTGCCCGCAGCTATTATCACGGGGTTCGGCAGTTATAAGCAGGATTTTTCCCTTTTCGCGGTTATCGCGCTGGGCGCGGTCTGCAACGCCGTGGTTATCGGCGTTTCGTGGTTTCTTTCGGTGCGTTCGTCGCGGCGCGATAAGATTTTCCATATGTTCGCGCTGCCGGGTTATCAGATCGGGACTTTCACTCTGCCGTATATCGGCGGCGCGCTCGGGCCTTACGGCATTCTGGTTACCTGTATGTTCGATATGGGGAACGCGCTTTTCGCCTGCGGCGGGACTTACGCGCTGGTTTCGGCCATGCCGTCGCTGGGCGGCGGCGCGCGCCCGACTATGAGGGAGTTCGTGAAGCGCGTTTTTTCGACTGTGCCTTTCGTGGTTTATGTGGTGGCGCTGCTCTGGGTTTCTTTCATCGGGGGCGTGCCGCGCTGCATGGTGGCTCTGGCGGAGCCTGTCGGCGCGGCTAACACTTTCGCCGCGATGTTTATGATCGGGCTGATGATTGAGATTAAGACGAAGGGCGCGGAGCTGTGGACTGTTTTTTCGACGCTTGCGGTGCGCTACGCCGCGTCGGCGGCGCTCGCGCTGCTTTTTTATTTCTATACGCCTTTCCCGCTGGTTACGCGGCAGATTCTGGCGCTGGTAGTTTTTTCGCCCGTGTCGGCGCTCTGCCCCATTTTCACTGAGAAGTGCGGCGGCGATACGGGTATGGCCGGCTTCGCCGGTTCTATCTCGATTGTGATAAGCGTGGTCGCAATGACCGCCGTGATGGCGGCTATGGGGATTTAGCGCGGAGGGCTGTCAGACGGATAACAGCGCGCCCCAAATACGGGGCGCGTTTTTCGTATAAAACAGACAAGCCCCCGCTTGCGCGGAGGCCGTGCCGCAGCTTTGCTTTGACGGTAAACACGCGGCAGTGTTATAATCCTCTCAGGTAGTTAAGCTACCGGAGATACTTGAGCGCTAACTCAAGCAATCTCAGCAGTAGGCTCAACAGAGGGACGTAACGGAGTACCTGGTCGGCGAAGTTACGTCCCTCTCGCCTTTTCAGATGTCGCCATCCGCTTCGGCGTTGCCGAGAGGCTTTACCATCGCTTTCAGCCACGGTTTCACCTCCCTTTTGGGAGAAACTTCATACTTCGAGGCCCCTTACCTCGAGAGTCCGTCACTGAACATTATACAGCCTCTCCGGCGCGGCGGATTTTCGCCGCTCCGCTGTTTTTTGCGTACGCTATAAATTTTCAAAAAAATCATTTTCGCTCATGCTTTTATTCTGTTAAATATGGCTTTTTGCTGTTTTATATCGTTTTTGTTTGCTTGATGGGCTGGGTGCGCGGTGTTATATTTTTATTGCAATTAAGTTGCGATTAAAGTTTTCAGGAGGTTTCGTATGAACAACGCGCTTTTCAGATTCAGGAGGCCGGAGAACGAACGTTCGATGAGTTACGCGCCGGGATGCCCGGAGCGCGCGCTGCTGCGCGAGGCGATAAAGCAGATAGAATCGGAGACGGCGGAGATTCCGCTCGTTATCGGCGGCGAGGAGGTCTACACGGGCGACACGGGGCGCGTCGTGATGCCGCACGACCATGCGCATACGCTCGCCGTTTATCACAAGGCGGGCGCGAAGGAGATGGAGCGCGCCATCAGGGCGGCGATGGCGGCGCACGAGCGCTGGGCCGCCACGCCGTGGACGGAGCGCGCCGCCGTCTCGCTGAAGATCGCGGAGCTTATCGACAAAAAGTACCGCTATCTGCTGAACGCCGCGACGATGCTCGGTCAGAGCAAGACGGCGTGGCAGGCTGAGATCGAGGCGGCGAGCGAGACTATCGACTATTTCCGTTTCACGGTGCACTGCATGGACGAGCTTTACGGCGATCAGCCCGCGTCGGAGGAGGGCGTCATCAATTCCGTCGAGTACAGGCCGCTTGAGGGTTTCGTCTACGCCGTGACACCGTTTAATTTCACGGCTATCGCGGCGAATCTGCCTATGGCTCCCGCCATCATGGGCAATACGGTGGTGTGGAAGCCGGCGACTGCGTCGCTGCTGTCGAGCTGGTATCTGATGAAGATTTTCATGGAGGCGGGCGTCCCTGCGGGGGTGCTGAATTTCATGCCGGGGCCGGGCGCGGTTGGCAGCCGCGTCGTGCTGAACCACAGGGATCTCGCGGGAATCCATTTCACTGGCTCTACGCAGGTTTTCAACAGCCTGTGGCGCGGCGTCGCGGAGAATCTCAATAAGTATGTCTCGTATCCGCGCCTCGTCGGCGAGACGGGGGGAAAGGATTTCCTCTTGATGCATAATTCGGCCGACGCGAAGGCCGTCGCCGCGGCGCTGATGCGCGGCGCGTTCGAGTATCAGGGGCAGAAGTGTTCCGCGACTTCGCGCGCCTATATCCCCGCGAGCCGCTGGGACGAGCTGAACGCGGAGCTCGGCGCGATGCTGGCGGAGACGCGCACGGGCGACCCGCGCGATTTCCGTAATTTCGTCTGCGCGGTCATAGACGAGGCCTCTTTCGACAACTGCATGGATTATATAAATTACGCGAAGAATTCGTCCGACGCGGAAATTATTTACGGCGGCACTGGAGACAAGAGCGCGGGCTATTTCGTGCAGCCGACGGTGATTCGGACCTCCGACCCGCATTTCCGTTCTATGGAGGAGGAGATTTTCGGCCCGATTCTGACGGTCTACGTCTACGACGACGCGCGCTGGACGGAGACGCTGCGCCTCTGCGACGAAACTTCGCCGTACGGGCTGACGGGTTCCGTTTTCGCGTCGGACCGCGCCGCGATCGACGAGGCGAAGAGCGCGCTGCGTTACGCGGCGGGGAATTTCTATATCAACGACAAGACGACGGCGGCGAGCGTCGGCCTTCAGCCTTTCGGCGGTTCGCGCGCGTCGGGCACGAACGACAAGGCGGGGACGCGGCTGAATCTGAGCCGCTGGGTGTCGCCGCGGACGATTAAGGAGAATCTGCTGCCGCCGCGCGATTTCAAATATCCCTATATGATGGAGGATTAGCGTAAAATTCTTCCTTTTCCAGTTGACGCTGCGGATTTTTCCATAACCCGCTTCAACTCTCCCAACCTGCGCGCCGCGAGTAAGCGCCGCGGCGCGCGCAAAAAAACCGGCGTTTTCCGCACCGGTTTTTTGTGATGTCCGTATAACAAGCCTCCGCTTTCGCGGAGGCCGTGCCGCAGCTTTGCTTTGACGGTAAACACGCGGCAGTGTTATAATCCTCTCAGGTAGTTAAGCTACCGGAGATACTTGAGCGCTAACTCAAGCAATCTCAGCAGTAGGCTCAACAGAGGGACGTAACGGAGTACCTGGTCGGCGAAGTTACGTCCCTCTCGCCTTTTCAGATGTCGCCATCCGCTTCGGCGTTGCCGAGAGGCTTTACCATCGCTTTCAGCCACGGTTTCACCTCCCTTTTGGGAGAAACTTCATACTTCGAGGCCCCTTACCTCGGGAGTCCGTCACGGAACATTATACAGCCTCTCCGGCGCGGGCGGCGCGCGCAAAAAAACCGGCGTTTTCCGCGCCGGTTTTGCTTTTCGTATTTTTTCGCGCCGCGTCAGCGTCTCGGCAGGCGGCCTTCCTTCGGGAGGTATTTCATCGGGTCGAGCGGCGTTCCTTTTGCGTTGCGCAGCTCGAAGTGCAGGTGGTTGCCGGTGGCGCGGCCCGTGCGGCCTACGGCGGCTATTTTGTCGCCCTGTTTGACGCGCTGGCCTACTTTGACGTAGTTCGCCGAGTTGTGCGAGTAGAGCGACCAGAGGCGGCCTCCGTGGTTTATTACGATGACGCGCCCGTAGCCGCGGAAGCCGGGGCCGTTGTTGGAGACGACTTCGACGATGCCGTCGAGGACGGCGTATATGGGCGTGCCGCGCGGCGCGCTCATGTCGACGCCGTCGTGGCGGCGGCCCGTACGTTTGACGCCGCGCCCGAGGTAGCCGTCGCGCAGGGGCCATATTATTTCCTGCACGATGTCGGGTGCGCCGCCGGAGAGCATGACTTCTTTGTCCCACGCGGCCCCGTCCGGCACGGCCAGCTTGCGTATCGCCGTTTCAAGCGGGTCTTCCTGGAATTCCTGATAGTCTATATCGGCGGCGCAGGCCGCCGTTGCGAGGGCCGCGGCTATGAGCGCCGCGGCGGCGAATATTTTCAGCTTCATTTTCCGTCCATCAGCGAGAGCATTTCGTCCATTATCAGCGGGTCGTATTTCCCGCCGCGCGTTTTGAGCGAATGGTCGGCGCCCTCTATCGCATAGAATTTTTTGCGCTCTTCGGGGATTTTTATCGAGCCGAGAAGCGAGCGGCAGGCTTCTTCGGTGAATACGGCGTCTTCTGTGCCGCGGAATGCAAAGGCTTCTACGGCGCGCACCCTGTCTACCATGTCGGGCGCTACTGTGGAGCGGAGCGTGGAGAGCACCGGCATGGGCATCATGACGCTTTCCGCTTCCGGCGTCGCGGTAAGCCCCGTGCCGGAGAGGACGAGGCGGTCCGCGCGTACTTCAGGGCGGCAGGCGAGCAGCAGGGCGATGATGCCCCCGAGCGAGAAGCCCCATATCCAGAGTTTCGCGGGTTTCCGTTCAAGGACGAGGCGCAGCGCCGCGAGGCAGTCGTCGTGTTCTTCGCCGAATGTTTTTCCGCCGAAGGATTCTTCTATCCACGCGAGGGGCTCGTCGCATTCTTCGCGGCTTACGGAGACGCGGCTGGTCTCGCAGAGCCACGGCGTTACGCCGCGCGCGGCGAGGATTTCCGCGAGGTGGCGGAATTTGTTGCGGTGTCCGAGGTTCGCGCTGCTGTGTACGCCGTGGAGCAGCAGCACGTGCGTGCCGTCCGGCCTGTCGGGGAAGAGGCGGCTTACGCGCACGCCGGTGTCGCCGAAGGCGGAGGGGAGCACCGTTATTTCGTCTTTGAATCCGCAGTCCATAATAAAAAATGAAGAAGGGGGAAGGCCCCCTTCTTCGAGAGTTGTTCCGTTATTTCGCCTGATGCGCGGCGAGGGCGCAGGCCGTGGCGATGGAGAGGAGCTTCGTCTCGGGCGAGTCGGCGCGGCTCGTGAGGATGACGGGGGCCTTGGCTCCGAGGACGATGGCGGCGGTCTTGTTCTCCGCGAAGTAGACTATCGACTTCGCAAGGATGTTTCCGGCCTCGATGTTCGGCACGTGGAGGATGTCCGCGTAGCCGGCGACTTCGGACTTGATGCCCTTGTGCTGGGCCGAGTGCGGAGATACGGCGTTGTCGAGCGCGAGCGGCCCGTCGATGACGCAGCCTTTGATCTGTCCGCGGCGGTTCATCTGCGTGAGCAGCGCGGCGTCGATGGTCGGCGGCATGTCGGGGTTGACTACTTCGACCGCGGCGAGGGCGGCGACTTTCGGGCAGGCGACGCCGAAGGCGTGCGCGAGCTCGACGACGTTCTTGACGATGTCGACCTTGACTTTGATGTCGGGATACATATTGAAGGCGGGGTCGGAGACGAAGAAGATGCGGTCGTAGCCCTTGACCTGGTGGATGTAGACGTGCGAGAGCGTTTTTCCGCTGCGGAGGCCCTTTTCCTTATTGAGGACGCCGCGCAGGAAGTTCGCGGTCGCAACCATGCCTTTCATGACGATCTGCGCCTGCCCGGTCGAGACGAGCTCGACGGCCTTGAGCGCAGAGGCGGCTTCTCCGCCCTTCTCGTCTACTATCTCGTAGTTGGCGAGGTCTACGCCGAGCTGGGCGGCGACTTCTTTTATTTTCTCCTCGTCGCCTACGAGGACGGCGTTGGCGATTCCGGCCTTGCGGGCGCTTTCGACCGCTTCCATGACTTCGGCGTCTTCGGCGCGCGCGACGCTTATCTTCATGGGGCCGACTTCTTTCGCGTAGGCGAGAAGCTGATCAAGATTGCGAATCTGTTCCATTGTAACAATGACCTCCCTGTGGTTTTACGGCCCCTCCGGGCCTTCGTTTATAAGGTTCCCACTGCAATTATACACGGAATTTTCGAGTTGCCGCGTTTTTTCACGCAATTTCATCACGATTTTACTCCAAGCGAAATTATCATCGTGAAGGCCTTTTCCGGCGGTATGTCGAGATATTCAATGTCTTTCTCGTCGAAGAAGAGGACGAAGCCCGTCGTCGGGTTCGGAGAGGTCGGCACGAAGACCGTTACGTGGACGGAACCGTCGGGCAGCTCCTCACGCTTCGAGACGAAGGCGATGACGTAGCCTTTGCCCACGGGGATCTTCACCGTGCCGAGGTAGCTCGCGCCGCCGCTCGCCGTGAAGGTCTGCAAAATGTCGCGGAATGTCGCGTACCAGCCGCCGATTACGGGGATTTTCGTGATTACGAGCTGTTCGAGCAGACTCAGCAGCGAGCGCTCGCGCCGCCGCAGCTTGCGCCCGATGTAGACGAGAAGGCAGACGAGGAAGACGATGATGAGCACGGTCGAACGGCGCGACTGCGTGAAGCCGAAGATGACCGCGCCGAACATTTCACAGAGATAGATAAGATAATAAAAGACGAATACGAAGAGCGCGAGCGGCAGCAGCGCGACGCAGCCGAGAAAGAAGTCGCGCCCGAGAGTCCGCAGGAAGCCCGCGTCTCCGCCCTTTTTCGTATTTTTCCCTTCGTCCGCCATGACGGGCCTCCCACGCTTGTCAACCGCCCCCGCGCGCGTTATCCTATCGGGAGAAACGCTTTAGGAGGAAGCAGAAATGAAGTCTGACAGAAACTGGGTCTACTGCATAACCCGAATTATCGTCACAATATATTTTACACTCTATCACCGCCTCTCGGTATACGGAAGGGAAAAGATACCCAAGGACCGCCCCGTCATCGTCGCGTCGAACCACGCGAGCTATCTCGACCCGCCGGTCGTCGGCTACGCCTTCTTCCCGAGCTACCTGAAATTCATCGCGTGGGATAAATTATTCCGCTTCCGCCCATTCGGCGCTTTCCTGCGCGCCATGGGCTCCGTCCCCGTATCGCAGGAGGACAAAAACAGCTCCGCGGCGCTGCTGCGCCTCGTCATGGGATTCATAAAGGAAGGCTACAACGTATTCATCTGCCCCGAAGGCCACCGCACCGAAGACGGGCGGCTCCAGCCGCTCGAAGGCGGCGTCGCCATAATGTCGCTCAAGACCGGCGCGCCTGTCATCCCGACCTACGCGGCGGGCACGTGGCGCGCGCTCGCGCCGCACATGCGCTTCCCACGCCCGTGCAAACTCACAGTAACCTTCGGCGACCCGATAGACCCCGCGCAGCTTCCCGAAGGGCTGAATGAGAAAGAGAAACGCCGCTACATCCTTGCGAAAATCGAGGAATTCTACAAAGAGCAGGACGCGCTGGACAAGGCGAAACACCCTCTGCCCGGCGAAGGGGCGGCGTAAAAGCGCGCGCCGCGGTATAATTTACAAAACGTCATTCCGTTCCCGGGGAAATCTCCGCGGGCAGGGAAAAGCACGGCACAGAAACAGACGGGCCTTTTCTCTGGAAGAAAAGGCCCTTTTTATATCCGGGGGGATCAGAAGATGGAGGAAAGCAGAATCGGCGTCGCCGCCATAATCATCGACAATCCAGACAGCGCGCAGGAAGTCAACGAAGCGCTGCACAAATTCAGCCGCCTCATAGTGGGCCGCCTCGGCATCCCGTACCGCGAACGCGGCGTCGCCGTCATATCCGTCGTCCTCGACGGCACGACCGACGAAATAAGCGCGCTCACAGGCAAACTCGGAAAAATCAGCGGCGTCACAGTAAAGGCCGCCGTCTCGAAAAAGTAAAGGAGGCCGCGCACAATGGCGCTCACAGACACGCCGCGCTCGAACAGGCTGCACATAGCATTCTACGGACGGCGCAACGCCGGGAAGTCGAGCCTTATCAACCTCGTCACTGGCCAGCAGACGGCGCTCGTCTCAGAACACGCCGGCACAACCACCGACCCTGTCATAAAAAGCATGGAGCTGCTGCCGCTCGGCCCGATAGCGGTAATCGACACCGCGGGCCTCGACGACGAAGGCGACCTCGGCGCGCTCCGCATAGGGCGCTCGAAAGAGATGATGGACAGGACGGACCTCGCCGTCCTCGTCGTAGCCGCCGAGACCGCGCGCGACACGTCGCGCGAACGCGAGTGGCTCGCCGAGCTACGCGCCGGAAAGACCGCCGTAATAGGCGCGCTCAATAAAACGGACAAACTTGCGCCTGACGAAGCCGAAGCGCTGCGCGCGAAACTCGAAACAGAACTCGGCGTCCCCTTCACCGCGCTCTCGGCGAACGACAAAAGCGACCGCGCGAAGCTGCTCTCCGCAATAGTCAAAAACGCGCCGTCGGACTTCGAAGCCCCGGCGCTGACCGGCGACCTATACGAGCCCGGCGCGAAAATCGTCCTCGTCGCGCCGCAGGACATACAGGCCCCGAAAGGCCGCCTCATACTGCCGCAGGTGCAGGTAATCCGCGACATACTCGACAACGGCGGCAGCGCCTTCGTCTGCACCGCAGACAGATTCCGCGAAACGCTCGACGCGCTCAGAGAACCGCCCGCGCTCGTAATCACAGACTCGCAGGTCTTTGCGCAGGTAGATAAAATCCTGCCGCGCGAAGTGCCGCTCACCTCGTTCTCGATAATCATGGCGCGCGCCAAAGGCGAGCTCTCCGTCTTCATCGAAGGCGCAAAGGCGATAGAAAAACTCGGCCCGCACGACAAAGTGCTCATAGCCGAAGCCTGCACCCACGCCCCCCTCAACGAAGACATAGGCCGCGAAAAACTTCCGCGCTGGCTCCGCAAAAAAGCCGGAGAAACCCTCACCACAGACATCTGCGCCGGCCCCGACTTCCCGAAAAACCTCCGCGAATACGCGCTCATCCTCCACTGCGGCGGCTGCATGTTCACGCGCAAACAGCTCATGTCCCGCATAATCGAAGCCCAGGAAGCAAACGTACCCATAACCAACTACGGCGTAGCAATAGCCCAGCTGAACGGCATACTCGACAGAGTGACGGAAGTTTTCAGGAAATAACGGCGCGGGAAGAAATTTCCGCGGCAGACGCACAACGAGAAGCGCGGCGGATTTTACGCCGCGCTTCTCGTTGTGAGGAGATGAAAGGGGGGTTAGGCAGCCGGCCTTGCGCGGCGGAAGCGTGCCGCCGCGCGAGGCGTTTATGGATAAGCGGCGCTGGTTTGCGGAGTTCCGCGCCGCCGCGGCTCATTTCAGGAATATCGGATTCGTCCAGGCCTTTCTGCCGTATATGTCTATGCATTCGGCGCGGACGTAGGTCTCGCGGCCTTTGAGTTTGTATTCGCCGCAGGTGAGTTCGCCGGCGAAGGGGCTGCCCATGACGGTCGTGCCGTCGCCGACTTCGCCGCCCGCGATGAAGTTTATGCGGCTGACGCGCGAGCATTCGACGTAGGCGCGGCCGCCGCGCACGCCCCAGTCGTAGATTTCGGGCCCAGACGACGAATAGAAATTCCCCGCGAGCAGGTTTTCTATTATCGCGTCGTGCGTCAGCTCGGGCGCGCGCACCGTCACCCAGCCGCCGCAGGAGTCGTCGAAGATTCCTTCGTTGTGGTTGTCGTCGGTCGCAGTACCCCAGACGCGCCGCCCGGCGCGCAGCATGACGTCCCAGTGCGTCGTGTCGAAGCCCGTGCCGCTTTCGTTCTCCGTGTCGTAGTTGAATATTTCGAGCGCGAAGATGCCCGCCTCGCCCGCGAACTCGTATTCGGAGACGCGCGACCAGACTGGGTGGTTGTACATCGCGATGAAGCCCATGCCGCGCATACGCTCGACCATGTCGCGCAGCACCGCAGCGCCGTTCCATTCTTTGAAGTAGACGCGCTGCGGCAGGAATTCGAGGTGTTCTGGCAGCGGCTCGCGCGCTTCGCGCACCATGCGCGACGTGCCGAGCAGCGCGTTGACGTGGTGGACCTTGAGGCGCTTCTTGAGGCCGAAGTCCTTGTAGAGCACCGCCGAAGCTTCGTAGCCAGGTATGATGATGAAGTCGCCGCCGTCGAAGTCGGTGCGGTAGTCGCTGTACCTGTCGTGTTCTGTAAAGGCGAGGAAGCTGTAACCGTGGTCGCGGAACATGCGCACCGACTCGGCAGGCGTCAGGTGTCCGTCGGAGTTCGTCGTGTGGCTGTGCAGGTTGCCCTTGTACCAGTTTCCGCGCTCGGAGAATCCGCGTATATCTTCCATGGCGTTACAGCCTTATGCAGTTCCTGTCCATTATCGTGATGTGGACCGTGTCGCCGTTCGCAAAGAGCGCCTTGCTGCGGAAGAGCGTGTCGGAGAGTATCTCCTGCCCGTTCGCGAGTATGCGGTAGCGCAGCACGTTGCCGCGCGGCGTCTGGTCTACTACTTTCCCGTCGAACTGGTAGGCTCCGTCCACAGGCGCATAGTCCTGCGACAGCTCCACCGTTTCGGGGCGGACGGCGACTTCGTTCGATTCAGAGTAGGATTTTCCCGTAAGTTCGGAAAATGCGCGGTCTGACAAAATGTTGTAGTTGCCGATGAAGCTTGCGGCGAAGGTGCTCGCGGGCCTCGTGTACATCTCTATCGGGCTGCCGGACTGCTCTATGCGCCCAGCGTTGAAGAGATGTATGACGTCGGACATCACCATCGCCTCGTCCTGATCGTGCGTGACGAATACGGTCGTTATGCCCATGTCGCGCTGTATGCGGCGGATTTCCTTTTGCAGAGATTTGCGCAGCTTCGCGTCTATCGCGGAGAGCGGCTCGTCGAGGAGCAGAACCTTCGGCTCGGTTACGATGGAGCGCGCGAGCGCGACGCGCTGCTGCTGTCCGCCGGAGAGTTCCGACGGCATCGCGTTCTCGCGTCCTTCGAGCGCGACCATCTCGACCGCTTTTTTTACCTTCTCGGCTATCTCGTCATGCGGCCTCTTCTTCATGCGCAGGCCGAATGCGATGTTGTCGAATACGTTCATGTTCGGGAAGAGGCTGTACTGCTGGAAAACCATGCCGATTTCGCGCTTGCTCGGTTCGGTGTAGGTGATGTCCTTCCCGTCGAGGAAGATGCGTCCGCCGCTGACGTCCTCAAGCCCCGAGAGGCAGCGCAGCAGCGTGCTCTTGCCGCAGCCGGACGGCCCCAAGAGCGTTACGAAGTCGCCGCGCTCTATTTCGAGGTCTATCCCCTTCAAAACCATGTTGTCGCCGAATTTCTTAACTACGTTCTCAAATTTTATATAGCTCATTGAATTTATCTCCTTCCCGCGGCGTCCTCGGTCTTCGACTTAAAGAAGAACACGGCCGCCGAAATCAGCAGAGTTACCACAAAAAGCACCATGATGACGGCGCTTGTCAGCTGGCCTGAGATGAACATCTTCTTCAGAAGGTACATCTGCGCCGTAGAATAGTAGCTTCCGCCTATCGTGTTGACGATTACGAAGTCCCCGAAGATGAGCGCTATCGAAAGCATCGAGGCTATGACGACGCCCGAGAGCATACAGGGGACGATTATCCTGAAAAACGCATAAAACTTGTCCGCGCCGAGCATCTCCGCCGCCTCCGCGAGCCGCGGCGCGTCTATGCCGGCGAGGCTGTTTTTTATCCCTTGATACATATAGGGGAGGATTACGACGCAGTAGGTGAGCACGAGCATCACTATGCGGTTCGAGAAGGGCGCGGGCGCTCCAGCGTAGAGCGAGAGGACGCTGACCGGAAGTATGACGCCCTGAATCGCGTAGGGTATCGTGCATATTATCTGGAGATATTTATCGAGCCCCGGCATATAGAGCACGACCGCGTACATCGCAAGGAGCAGGACGACGGCCGTGATGAACACCGGAATGAACGAAATCACGACGGTGCGCGCGAGCGAGGCCCAGAATATCGGGTCCGCGAATATCTCCGCGTAGTAGCGCAGCGTGAAGCCCTTCGGGAAGATGTCCATCCACTCCGTGAAAAGCGAATATATCAGCGTCAGCACGAGCGGGAGCAGAAGATAGGCGATTATAAGCCCTATGGCGAATTTTCCGCCGGATTTTGATTTCATATTCCGCACCTCACTTCGCTTTCTTCGTCTTCATTTTGAGGATTCTGTCGTTTATCGCTATCGTCGCCGTCATGAGGAGCATCAGCACGACCGCGAGCGCGGAGCCGAATTCGCGCCGCTGCACGACGTCGCCGACGAACTGCTCAGTTATCTTTATCGGCAGCAGGGCGAAGTTGTTCTGCATAAGCGCGTAGGCAGTCGCGTAGGCGGCGACCGCGTTCGCAAAGAGCACGCTGAATGTGCCGAGTATGCTCGGCAGCAGGTTCGGCAGGCCGACCTTGAGCCAGTAGACCGTCTCGCTGCCGCCGAGGAGCGCGACAGCCTCGCGCCATTCTTTCCTGAGGCCGTCGAAGGCTGGGATGAGCAGCAGCGTCGCAAGCGGAATCTGAAAGTATATGTAGCAGAGCAGCAGCCCCCAGATGCTGTAAATGTTGAAATCCGCAAGCGCCGCTATGCCGTGGTGCTTGCCCAGCATGACGAGCACGCCGACGTTCCCAAGCAGGATGATGTAGGAGAAGGCGAGCGGGATGCCGGAGAAGTTGGAGGTCATGTTCAGCACGCTGAGGAACATGTTGCGCAGGCCGCCGTTCGCCGATTTATAGGCCTTCGCGCCCCAGAAGGCGACGGCGAGGCCGATTACCGAAGAAAGCACCGACACCCAGAGGCTGTTGACCAGAGCCGTGCGGTAAAGTTTTTTCGTAAATATCGCGGAGTAATGTTCGAGCGTAAATCCGCCGCCGCCCTCCGCGGTGAAGCTGCGCATCACAGTCGCCGCCACCGGCATCAGCTCGAAGAGCAGCACGATGAGCGCGAACGGCAGCAGCGCGGCGAGATAAAGTCGTTTGCTGTTTTTCAATAGAATATCTCCAATCGTAACGAGAAAAACGGAGCCAGCAAAGTAAAATCTGGCTCCGCAGACAAGCGCTCTACTTCGCGTAGGCCATTACCTCTTCCTGCCATTTCGCGCCGAGGGTCTTCGCGGCCTCCTCCCAGGCCTTGAAATCCTGAATCGGGCGCGCCTTCGCATACTGCTCCTTCGGCAGCATCTTCGCCTTCACGTCGTCCGGCAGCTGCACGTTCGAACGTATCGGCGTCGCATATCCGCGCGCGAGGTTTATCTGCCCCTCGTCGCTGAGTATGTACTCGCGGGCGAAGGCCGCTGCGTGCGGGCGTTTCGTGTAGGCGTTGATTATCGTCGCATATCCGCTCTGCACAGAGCCGTCGGCGGGGATGCAGACGTCGTACTCCGCGTCGGGGTTGTTGGCCTTAAACTGGTCGCGGTAGCCGAGCGCGTTGTAGTCCCATACGAAGTAGCAGGCAATCTCGCCCTTTTCGAGGCGCGCGACGTTCGGCTCGCCGCGGTCGATGCGCCCCTGCTCCGCGAGCTTGCGGAAGAAGTCGAGGCCCGGCTGGAGGTTCGATTCCGAGCCGCCGTTCGCAATCGCGGCGGCAAGCAGCGCGTTCTGCGCCTGCGTCGCCTGCGCGACGTTGCCCGGCGTCACCATGTAGTCGCCCTCGAGAATGTCCGCGAACGACTTCGGCGGGTTCGGGACGAGCTTTCTGTTCGTGATTATCGCAATCGTGCCGTAGTAGCCTATGATCCAGTCTCCGTTATCATCTTTCGCCCAGGCCGGAATTTCATCCCAGTAGCTCGTCTTATAGGGCAGCGTCAGCCCCTTGCTCTCGGCGAGCGGCCCGAAGGACTGCCCCACGTCGCCGATGTCCTTCGTCGCGTTGTCCTTCTCGGCTTCGAATATAGCGAGCTCCTCGGCCGAGGTCATGTCGACGTCGGCGTGCTCTATTCCATATTTATCCTTCAGGTCGGTCCATGTCTGCACCCAGTTCGCCCACGAGTCGGGCATTCCGACGGAATCGACGCGTCCCTCTTCCTTCGCCTTAGCGAGAAGCTGCTCGACAGTCAGCGAGTTGAGGTCGATTTTCGCCGCGGTTTCAGTTCCGCCCTTTTCTCCGCCGCCCATCATCGTAAAGGCGGCCGCCGCTATCACTACGACTATCGCGGCAATCATCAAAACTTTCTTGTTCAAACCCAATCTCCTCCAATGTTTTATACTTCGCTCGTTCAAAGCGGTTTCATTATAGAAATTTCAGGTAAAGGCAAGCTTTTGCCAAAGTAACGGAAGCGCAACGGCAATGCAAAATTCATTCAGGGTTTTCAGGGAGGAGAAAAATTTGAAGAGCCGCGCCGCCGGACGGACTTTCAGCACGGCGGCGCAAAAATACGCCAAAGGCCGCCCTTGTGCGGGCGGCCTTTAATTTTATCCTTGCGGCTTGACGCGCGCTTATTTTGCCGCGCGCGCGAGGCGTTCGGCGATTTTCGCAGCAGTGGGCGCTTTGCCGAGGCCGCCGTAGGTGCAGCGCAGTTCGGGCGGAAGCTTCGTGCCCACGTCGTACATCGCCGCTATCGTCTCGTCGAGCGGGATTACCTTGTCGTAGCCGGCGAGCGCCATGTTGGCGCAGGAGAGGGCGTTTGAGCCGCCCATGACGTTTTTGC
>MHCFR05601__coassemble_777_pt1 | contig 42405 bp, 41 predicted proteins | sample MHCFR05601__metabat2_low_PE_003 | metagenome-assembled genome bin MHCFR05601
CGCTGAAGGAAAGAGGATATTCGGTGAAGGTGTTCGCTACCGGTGCGGAGGCAGCGGCCTACCTCGACGGCGAAATCGACGGAACGTCGGTCGGAATAGGCGGTTCTGCCACAGTGCAGGATCTCGGGCTCTACGAGCTGCTCGGGAAGCACAACACGGTGATATGGCACTGGAAGCAGGAGGCCGCCGAGGCACGCAAAGCGGCGATGACGACGGACGTCTATCTGACGTCGGCGAACGCCGTTGCCGAGAGCGGGGAAATAGTCAACATCGACGGCGTTGGCAACCGCGTAGCCTCGACGCTCTTCGGACATAAAAAGGTGTATTTCATAATCGGGCGCAACAAGCTGACGCCTGACTATGAAAGCGCCGTCTGGCGCGCGCGCAACGTCGCCGCGCCGCGCCGCGCGCAGCAGATGGGCCGTAAGACGCCCTGCGCCGCAGAGGCCGTGCGCTGCTTCGACTGCTGCGCCGCCGATAAGGTCTGCCGCGGAATGGTGACGCTGTGGGCTCCGATGATGGGCGCTGAGGCAGAGGTTATACTTATAGACGAAGAACATGGGCTGTAAGTCGAAGATTAGCGAAGAATTGTAGAAATTCAAGCCGCGCCGCATGACGCAAAAACGGGAAGAGCCGCCGGCCCTTCCCGTTCAACGTTCCAAATGAACCGTCAATCGTCTAATGTTCGTAGACTTTTTCGACGTACTTGGACGTGTAGGCGCGCATAGTGGAGAAATAGCCCAGGACTAAATTGACGGTATCGCCCACTTTATAGTTACGCTCGCTGTCCGTCACGTCTAAAATCAAATGATCCGAACTCGCTCCGAGAATGATGATTTTTTCATCCTCCGGCGCGGTCGTCTCAAGGTCGAAATCCTGTTTCCCGAGGGCGCATATCGCTTTCAGACGTTTGTCCCCTCTGTCTACGAAGCTCGGGCTGTGTCCATACGAGTCCACACCGATTTTGCCCCACGGCAGAGAGGGCTTCTCTTTCAATTCGATGATCTGGCATTCGAGGATGAACGCGTCTTTGTACGTCTCCGGGATGTACGTATATCCGGCCCTTTCCTTGCCGAACAGCAGAGACTCCCCGAGCCTCAGGTCGTTTATGCCGCACGGGATGCCGTTTTCGAACATCAGCTTGAGCGTTGCGGAATTACCGGCGCTTATTACGTTTATTTTCCTGCCTAACGCCGCGCCTATTCTTTCCGCAATTTCAAGAAGCTTCGTCATCTTTGCCGTATCCGACTGCACGAACGAAAAACAGGTTAAATTCGTCCCTATGCCGTACAGCTCGATATTCGGCAGTTTGTCAGCTTCGACGGCGGCGCGCAGCATATCGTCGTAATCCACGAAGCCTTCCCTTATATCGCCGAGGTCGGCCATCAGTATCACTTTATGTTTTCTGCCGTAATGCGCCGCGCGATCGTTCAGCAGGCGTATTGTAGAGAGCTCCGAGTTCACGGAGGCGTCCGCCCAGCGTACGACGCCGTCTATCTCGCATTCCATCGGCGCGCGTATGAGCCACTTTTCCGCCGCCACGCCGTGCTCAGCCAGAGTTTTCAGGTTTTCGACGCGGGAATCGCCAAGCATCTTTATGCCGGCTTTTACGTAAGCTCCCGCGATCTCCGGCGAGCCGCACACGCATTTTGTGACGCCGGTAATCTGTATGGAATGCTGTTTGCAGAGCCCGATTAAGACCCTTGCGTTATTTTCTATCTTATCAAGATGAACGTGTAATAATGGGTACATAGCAAATATCAGCTTTCTCTCAGAAGCAGCTGCCCCTTAAATTTCTTTGTAAAAGACTTGTCTTCGTACACCTTTTCTCCTCTGATCCATACGGAATGGATGCCGTCCGTCAGGGAGTTTGCGTGAGCGTAGTCGGCCGTGGCGTGGAGCTTGTCTTCGTCGAAAAGAATAAAGTCGGCGTCCATGCCGGGCCTGATGAATCCTTTTCCGGCGAGGCCGTATATCTCCGCCGTTTTTCCAGTCATTTTGTAAATCATTTCAGACATTGAGAACAGGCGCTTGTCCTTGACGAACCATTCTATCGCGTGCGGGAAAGTGCCGAATGCTCTCGGGTGTCCAGCGCCTCCGCTTCCCAGACAAATTCCGTCAGTTCCTATTACGCATAACGGGTCGCGGATGAAGTTGGAAATATCGTCTTCTCCGATGCAGAAATATACAGCTGCGCCTTCAAGCTCGTTTTCCATGAGCAGGTCGAAATACAGATCGAACGGGTCTACGCCCTTTTCCGCGGCGTATTCGGCTATCCGCCTTCCCTCCGCCGCTGGAGACTTGCGGGCCTTTGCGACCAGTATATTTTCAAATCCGCGGCAGCTGATATAGTTGTTGTCATATTCCTGGTCTGGATCGCTTATCGCAGCCTTCAGCTCGGCCCTGAACGATTTGTCCGCGAGCCGTTCCAGAAGCTTTTTTCTGCCGTCCTTAAAAAATTGGGGAGGAATGCAGACGTTCAACATCGTGCTGGTCGCTTTATAAGGATAAAGGTCCATTGTGACGGATACTCCGTCGCGCCGCGCCGCCTCTATCTCTTCGAGGATGCGCTCGGACAGCCCCCAGTTGTCCATCCCCATCACTTTTATGTGGGAGATGTTAAGCGCCGCGCCGGTCTCGCGCGCTATGCCGACGGCTTCCTTCACGGCTTCCACGACATGCTTCGATTCGTTTCTCATATGTGTGGTGTAGATGCCGTTATATTTGGCTACGACTTCGCACAGAGCCTTCAATTCTTCCTTCTGGGCGAAAGCGCCGGGAGGATAAATAAGTCCCGAGCTTAATCCCAAAGCTCCCTGCATCATGGCTTCAGCTAACAGACGCTGCATTCCTTCCAGTTCAGCGGGCGTAGGCCGGCGGTCTTCTTCTCCCATGACCGCCAGCCTGAGAGCGCTGTGTCCTACGAATACGCTTAAATTCAGAGGGAGCGGAATGCTCTCGGCATATTCTTTGAACTTGGAAAAGCCGCAAAATGTACCCAATGCGTCAGGGAAATGATCCGTTCCGATTGAAAGCAGATTTTTCGCTTCGCCTGCACGCTGTTCCGCTATCGGGAACATGGACAGGCCACACTGACCGGCTATCTCGGTTGTAACTCCCTGAGACAATTTAGCTGCGGCGGCCGCCGCGTCTCCTATGACCAGATCTCCGTGCGAATGGGCGTCTATAAAGCCGGGGCACATGGACGCTCCGCCCGCGTCGACCACAGGCGCGTCTGCGTCGTTTATACCAGCCCCGACGGCCGCAATCCGTCCGTCCGAAACGGCGACGTCCGCGTAAAATGGAAGACTGCCGCTCCCGTCATAGATTTTCACATTGGATACAATCGCGTCGTACATTATTACATTCCACCCAGCATATTGCCGACAAATACTCCGAAGTAGTTACCGATGATATATCCGTATATACCGACCAGCATTCCGGGAACGATAAGTGCGTTCCAGCCGTTGCTTATCGCAAGGGCGGCAGCTGTCGGCGGTCCGCCTATCGCCGCGATGATACAGGCCATGATCTCTTCCATGCTGATTTTAAAGAATCTGCCTACGGTGAAGGTAATGAGGCTCATCACCACGAACGCAATTGCGAAGAATATCAGCGTCAGCGCGCCGTACTTTATAATCGGGGCGATGTCGCATCCGCAGCCGATGGTTACGAACCAGATCAGCATCATGACGTTGCCTATTTCATCAGAACCGCCGACGTTGTTGAAATATTTCGGGAAGCTCGTCGCGGCTATAACTGTAACAAGCGTTATCATTAAGAAAATGTTGCCGAAAAGCTGATGGATCAGCGACGGAACGGCGGCTGCGTTGACCAGATTGCAGATTACCTGCGATACGCCGACTATGGCGAACGTCGTGGCGAGCGCCTTGGCTATATCGAGCAGGGAGACGTCCTTCCTTTTCCAGAAAAGGGCCGACTGCGATTTGCCGCTCGCAAGATCTTCTTCAGATATTTGCGCGTAATAGGCGTCCATGTAAGGATGTCTGAAGTTCTTCTGCATTACCTTCATGTGGGACATCTGCGAGAAAATGAAGAGCAATGAGACCGCGGTGAAGTTCGCAACCATGAGCAGGCTGCTCAGCATGTTGTCGTCCATGCCGAAAATCTTCGACAGCGCGACGATGTTTACTGTGCCTCCGATAGCGCCTCCGCAGTATGCGGCGGCGAAGCCCACGATTCCGTCAACGTTCGAGCAGATGAGCGCTCCGATGAACGCGGCGATGGTCGCACCTATCGCGCACACGTGGAAAAGGAGGAAAGACTGGCCGCTTTCCTTGTAAATCTTCCGCAGGTCGGATTTGAAAAGAAGCAGCGGAATGGCCAGTATCAGCACGTAGTTCCCGACGGCGTCGTAGACCGGAGATTTCATCGGGATGACCTTCAGGTTGGCAAATAACAGCCCGCCTAAAATACAGAGCGTGCAACTGTTGATTTTGGATGCCCATTTCCATTTCTGATCCATGGCAACGGCGCAAGCCATAATAACAATAATAGCCGCCCAAACCAATAAACTGTTGTCAGAGGGTATTAAAGACAACTTTCACACCACCTTACACTTTATGGAGATTACTGAAGCCTCATGTATTCTATGTTTGTGAAAAATTCCTGTCTAATATATATCTTTTATTACAGATGTGAAAAAATACATATAATTTGCTGCGTGTAGATATGAAGTATAATAGGAAAGATAAAAAATATTGCCAATCTTTGCGCGGCAATGGTTTTTGAAGTATTGTTGTGATATTGGATTCTTTTTACCGGCGGTGGTGCAGCGGATGGATATAAAGACGGTTGAATTGGTAATAGAAACGGCCCGCTTGGGGTCCTTTAATAAAGCCGCGACATATTTGCATCTATCGCAACCAAACATCACATACGCAGTGAAAACCCTTGAACTTGAGCTGGGAGCGTCGATATTCATCCGTTCCGGCAGCGGCATAAATCTGACAAATTTCGGGCGCGAGTTCGTGCAGCACGGAACCGCGCTGCTGAACCATTACAGGCAGTTCTGCGACATCTGTCAGGAGGCCGCCAAATCGGATAAATTGTCTCTGTATATTTCGACGGCGCAGCTGAAATTCGTAAGCAATGTGTTCGCGGATATTTATCTGGAGTACGCTGAGAAAAACGTCCTCTTTTCATCTCTTGAAGAAAAAGCTTTTCAGAAGACGTTCAAGCACCTTGAGAGCTCTGTCTCAAATATCGGCGTTATATTTTTCTCGTCGTTCCAGAGCAAGAGGTGCCTGCGCCTGGCTATGATAAAACAGCTTGAATATCACAGGCTTTCGGTCGAAGCGCCTTTTATAATAGTCGGAGAGAATAATCCGCTTTACTCGCAGGATATAGCGGACGTCGATTTGAACGATATGCTCGAATATCCATATATCAACAGTTACGACGGGATTTTTGAGGACTGCGGCGAGCGTTCCGTAATCGCGCGCCATCTTCAGGCCCAGCGCGAGAAAAATACCATATCGGTCTCAAACCGCGCCATGCTGTACGATCTGCTGCACAAAACCCCGGCTTACACCATAACTTCGAATAATCTGAACGCGTATGACAAATATCCCGCCTATGACAGAATAAAGCCCATCCCTATAAGGGATCCGAATTTTTATTTTGAGATCGGATGGCTTACAAGGAAAGGCCATGAGCTTTCGCCGCTGGAGTCGCAGTTTATCGACGCTCTTAAAAACGTCTTGAAGAGCGGCGACGATTCCTCGGAAGCAGTGTAATTTATCTGACGAGTTTCGGCAGAGCGTCGATCAGCGCCTTTGTGTACGAGTGCCGCGGGGTCTGCATTATTTCGCGCGAGGGGCCGCTTTCGCATATTTTCCCGTCTTTGAGGACGATTATGTTTTCTGCCGCAAAGGCGGCGAGGCGCAGGTCGTGCGTGACGAATAGCATCGACATGCCGCGGTCCGTGCGGCGGCGCAGAGCCTCGATTATCTCGCCGCGCGTCGAGGCGTCCTGCATCGACGTCGGTTCGTCGCAGAGCAGGAGCTCCGGCCCGAGCATCAGCGCGCGCGCCAGCTCCACGCGCTGGCGCTGTCCGCCAGAGAGGCCGACTGCGCGCGATGCGAATATCCGTTCGTCCGTGAGGCCGAACTCGGCTAAAAGCTCCTTCGCCAGTTCGCGCCGCTCCGCCTTCGCGCGTTTGACGCCCGCTATTATTTCCGGCTCCATCACCGCGTCTATGACCGACAGCCCCGGCGGCAGCGCGCCGTACGGGTCCTGCGGCACGTAGCCGCAGCGGCGGCGCAGCGCGGTGAGTTCGCGTGCCGGCGCGCCGTCCAGTTCTTTGCCGAAAAGTCTGACGCTTCCCGCTTTCGGCGGGACGAGCCCTATCGCCGAGCGCAGCAGCGTGCTTTTGCCGCTGCCAGATTCGCCTACTATCGCAAGCGCAGCGCCGCCGCCCGCGAGCGAGAGGCTGACTCCGTCGAGCGCTGTGTGGCTTTTCGCGCCGCGCGACTTGAATTCGACCGTCAGTTCGTTTATCTCAAGTATTGCTTCCGCAGTCATTTTCAAATCCTCATAACATCGAAGCGACGAGCGCCTTTGTGTGCGCTTCTTTCGGCGCGCGTATCAAATCGCGCGGCGCGCCGCTCTCTATCAGCCGCCCGTCCTTCATCACGAAAAGTTCCGAACAGGCCGAGGCCGCCATAGGCAGGTCGTGCGTCACGAGCAGTATCGTGAGGTTTTTCTCGCGGCGCAGCTTTTCGAGAAGGCGCAGAATCGCCGCCTGCGTTATCACGTCGAGCGCCGTCGTCGGCTCGTCGGCGAGCACCAGCCCCGGCTCGCAGGAGAGCGCGAGCGCTATCGCGGCGCGCTGTTTCTGCCCGCCGGAGAGCTCGTGCGGATAGCGGCGCGCTATGTCCGCGGGCAGCTCGACCTCGCCGAGCAGCTCCGCGGCGCGCCGTTCAGCCTCTTCGCCTTTTATCCCGAGATGCACTTCGAGCACCTCTTTTATGTGGCGGCCTATCGTCATGACCGGCGTGAATGAGTTCAGCGCCCCCTGCGGCACGAGCGCGATTTCGCGCTGGCGAAGGGCCGCAAGCTTGTTTTCGGGCAGGCCGAGGATGTTCCGCCCCTTGTACAAAATTTCGCCGCGCGCCTCCGCTCCCGCAGGCAGCAGGCCGAGCAGCGTCATAAGCACGGTGCTTTTGCCGCTGCCGGATTCGCCTATGAGGCCGCAGAAGGAATTCTCCGCGACGGCGAAGGATACGTTCTTCACGGCCTCGTTCGCAGCGCCGCGCGCGTCGTATGTTACAGTTAAATTTCTGACTTCGAGCATCATTTTTTGCCAAGCCTCGGATCTATCTTTTCTTCGAGGAATTTTCCTATGTCCATAAAGATAAGGCAGACGGCGACTATCCCAAGGCCGGGCGGCAGCAGCAGCCACCACGCGCCCTCCGTGAACGCGCCGAATGAATGCGCCTCGTGCAGCATACGCCCCCATGAAATCAGCCGCGGGTCGGAGAGGCCGAGGAATGCCAGCCCCGCCTCGGCCAGTATCGCGCCGGGCACGCCGAGCGCGATGTTCGCAAGCAGCACCGGCGCAGTCTCAGGCACGAGATGGCGCGCGAGTATGTAGCTGCGCTTCGCGCCGAGCGCGCGCAGAGACTCCACCCACTGGCTTTCGCGCAGCGTCAGGACGAGCGCGCGCACGGAGCGTGCCGTGCCCATCCACGAGAATATCGAAAGTATCAGAACGAGCTGCCACAGCCCCTTGCCCCAAATCCCCGCAAGGACCATCAAAATCGGCAGAGTCGGGATGGACATCAGGATGTCGACGGCGCGCATGATGAGCGCGTCGCAGAGACCGCCCGCGTATCCCGCCGCGAGGCCGAGCGACATTCCAAGCAGACTAGCGATGAGCGTCGCGCTGACGCCTATTATCAGCGAAGCTCGTATGCCGTATATCAGCAGCGTGAAAACGTCGCGCCCGCGCTGGTCGGTGCCGAGCAGGCCGCAGCGTTCGCCCTGCATTGAAAGGTGCAGCGATACGGAATCTGCGCCGCGAACGAGCAATTTATATTCTCCCGTACGTGGAAAGAGATAGTCGACGCTCCTGCTTATAAGCGGCAGGCCGAGCGTCTGCTTGAAAATCATGTCGCGTCCGTCGAGGTTCAGCCAGTATTCGGACTCTCCCTCAAGCTCCGCAAGCTTATATTCGCGCTCCGGCGTCTTCCAGATTACATCGACGCGCGACTCGGGGCGGGCCTTTACGGCTCCGGCGAGCGCGAATATCGCGGGCGGCTTTTTGTTCCAGCGGATTGAAGTTTCCGCATTCGTTATATTGTACGAGACGTTTGTGGGAAGTGAGCCGGAGCGCCACCATACGGGCCGCGCGAAGGGCGCTCCCGCGAATTCGTACGGCGAGCGCGGCAGCAGCGCGGGGCCGAAGAGGCCGAGAAGCGCGAGCAGGATGAAGGCGATGACGCTTTTACGCGACAAAATGTCTTTCATTCTTTACGTCCCTCGATTCTCACGCGCGGGTCTACGAGGCCGCAGGCAATGTCTGCAAGCAGGTTGCATGTAACCGTTATCAGCGCGAGCAGGTAGAAGGCCGCGCCCGCGCTGGGGTAGTCGCTGCCGGAAATCGCCTCAAGCAGGAAGGTCCCTATGCCGTGCAGCGAAAAGACCGACTCTGTGATGACCGCGCCCGAAACTAGGCCGGGGACGGACATGAGCAGAATCGTCACGACGGGCGGCAGAATCGTGCGGAAGGCATGCCAGACGACGCGCGGACGCGAGAGGCCGCGCGCTCGCGCCATCAGCGCGAAATCCTCGTTCATCGCGCGCACCATGAGGTTGCGCACGTAGAGCGCCCAGCCGCCGAAGCCCATCAGAGAGAGCGAGAGCACCGGCAGCGCCATGTGCCAGATATAGTCCGCCGCGAGCGCGAATCCGCCCGCGGGCGGAGGCACGGAGAGCGTGCCGCGCAGCGGGAAGAGCGGCAGAGCGCGCGCGAATATCATAAGCAGCATGAGCTGGACGAAAAATCCCGGGAAGGAGGAGGTCAGCGCGGAGGCGCGCAGCACGAGCTTCTCTGCGAATTTCCCGCGGTTGACGGCGGCCTTTACGCCGAGCCACGTGCCGAGCAGCGACGAGATGAGCATCGACGAGACGGTCAGCGTCAGCGTCACGGGCAGCCGCGAGAGAAGCTCGTCCCAGACGGGGCGGCGGCTCATGAAGGAGAGGCCGAAGCTGAATGTCAGCATCTGCTTGATATATATGACGAACTGCTCCCAGAGCGGCCTGTCGAGGCCGTATATCGCGCGCAGGTTCGCCTTCGCCTCAGGCGAGAACGACGGGTCTATTATCGAGCTGACGGCGTCGCCGGGCATCAGGCGGAAGAGCAGGAAATTCAGCACCAGCACCGCCGCGAGCACGACGAGCGACGAAGCGATGCGGCGCAGCAGCCAGCGGCGGCTCACCGGAGGCCCTCCAGAAGCCTGTAATGCGGGTTGCGCCGCATCATGACGTACTCGCCCGGCTTATAGCTTTCGAGCGTGAAGGGCCCGCAGCCGAGCAGCCCGCGCGGGCCGGACTTCGCTTCGTCCGACAGAGGGTCCCAGTTCTGCCAGTCCGTCACCCTGTCGAGCACCTTCTTCGGGAAGCAGGGCAGACCGCCTATGTTGTCGAGATACCAGTAGCTGACGCCCTCCATCACGACGCGCAGGGTGTAGTCGTCAGGCGTCTCGGTGCGGCGCACGTTCTTGACGCTGTCGAAGAAGCGCGGCAGCTTGTTTGACTTGATGAAATCGACAGAGGCCTTCATATCGCGCGCCGTCAGCGGCGAGCCGTCGCTCCATTTGAGGCCGCGTTTTAATTTGAAGACCAGTTCCGTATGGCGCGACGCACCCTCGCCCGCGGTGCGCACGCTCCAAGATTCGGCGAGCGCCGGCATATCTTCGAGCGTGTACGGATCAGTGCTGAGCATCGTCTCGTAAATCATTCCGAGCACCTGCCACGAATAGGCCGACGAAGCGGTGAAGGGGTTGAGATTGCGCGGCTCTTCCGAGAGCAGCATACGCAGCGGGCGCATTTTGCCGTCCGCAGGTTCAGCGGTCAGCAGCGTCCACATATTGTCGGCGGTGATTTTGTCGGTCGTGAAGATGTTTTTCCAGCGCGTTGAAATCGCGGCTACCGAGATGCGGCTGTATATGGGCACGGAGGGCATGAGCTCCGCGAGAAGCTCCTGCGCTTCGCGCGAAGCCTCGCGCGCCGCCGCCTCGTCCGGCGCGAAACGCAGCCGTTCGAGCGCCGCGTCAAGCCTAGAATCGCGCACGCCCGTCATGTTGTAGCCGCCCGGGAAGTCCATCGAGCTGTGGTAGAAGGAATAGAGCGAATCCGGGTTGCGCCCCATGCCCCACGCGAGCACGGCCATGTCGTAGTCCTTGCGGTCGAGGCGCGCTATCATCGTCGAAAAATCCATCGGCTCCGTCTCAGCAGGGAAGCCCGCGGCGGTCAGCGAATCCGCTATCAGCTCGGCGAGCTCCGCCGTAGTCGGTGCAAGACGCGCGAGCGGAGTCAGTATCGCCATTTTAGGGAAAGGACGTCCGTCGGGCGAGCGCAGCGCGCCCGCCGCGTCGCGCCTGTATCCGCGCTCTTCAAGCAGCTTCGCCGCCCCCTCAGGGTCGTATATGTCGCGCGAACTGTTTGCGAGCGCCCACGGCGAGACCGGCGGCAGCCATGAATTTATCGGCTCGCAGTAGCCCGAGAAAATCATGCGCACGATAGCTCCGCGGTCCACCGACATAGCCGCCGCGCGGCGCACGGCCGCGTCGTCCCACGGGAATTTTTTGTTGTTGAGAAGAAGGAAGAAGGCGTGCATTCCGCGCGCGAGAGACATTTTCAGCTTTGGGTCCGCGCCGAGCCTGTCTATGTCCGACGGGCGCGCGATGTCGCTGAGTATGTCCAGCTCGCCGGCCTCTGCGGCGAGTATCTGCGCGTCGGGGTTCGTTATTATGAGCATCGAGAGCTCTTCGAGCTTCGGCCCGCGTATTGAGTTTACGTCTATCCGTTCAGCCGCGCGCGCCTCCGCCGCGATGAAGAGCGAAAGCGCCGCGAGCGCCGCAAGCAGAAATTTTATAGCGCTCAGTCCTCTTTTTCGGGGGCCTTGAGCCGCAGCTCCTTTCCCGGAACCGGCTTGCCCGCGATGATTTTCAGCAGGAGCCTCGCCGCGAGCACGCCCGTCTCGAACGACGGCGCGCCGCCCTCCTCCATCACGAGCGAGTGAAAGCCCTCGCGCGTGAAACCGAAGCAGAGCGCCGGCATCGAGAGCGCGCCCGGGAAATTCTCCCCGTCGCACCAGATTACCCCCTCCGCGCCGAGTCCGTCAAGCGCTTCGGCGGCCCGCTTCGCGCGCACCGCAGCGCCGTCCGTAGATTTCAGTATTACGTCGTAGCCCGAGTTCGACAGCGCGCGCTCGAGCCCCGCGACGAAAGCGCCGGCCCACGGCTCAGTCAGCCCGCGCGCGACGACTCCCGCGAGGCCGCTGCTCTTCGTTGAAAGATTGCGCGCGTTGCGGTCAAGCCGGTAGTCGAGCGCCCGCACGCTCTCCATAACTTTTATTTTTGTTTTTTCGGAAATTCTGTGATCCCCGCGAAGCACGCGGCTCACCGTGGCCTTGTCCACCCCGGCGCGGTCCGCCACGTCCTGCATAGTGACCTTCATTGCGACACCTCTTATGCAACCGATTGAATGAATTATAGCAGAGGCGGAAAACTGTGTAAATAAAAGCGGCGCTCCGTCGGGAGCGCCGCGCGTATGAATTTCTATTTCTCCAGCCACCGCGAATAGAGTTTCGCGTATTCCGTGTCGTCTTCGATATGCCGCAGTGAGTGGAGGAAGGCGCGGCCTTTTTCGGTCTCGACTTCCTGCGTGAGGCAGCGGACGCGCGTGCGCGGAATCGGGTGGAGATATTCTCCTTCGGCGAGCGCCGGCTCCATCAGCTCCGGCACTTCGTCGGGCACGGTGTCGAGCGCCCAGCTGAAGTAGACTGCGTGGTTTGTATGGTCGTTGACGTCGAGATCCTGCCAGCGCACTTTCCACGTTTCTTCTATCGACGGGGCCGTGACCTCGGGGATTTTCACGTCGGTGGGCAGCACCTCGCTGACGCGCTCATTGAAGGCCGTCATCAGCTCGCACTTGTCGAGGCGCATCGGGCGCTGTTTCGCGAAGTCGAGCAGCACCCACCAGGTGTAGGCCGAGCCGATGAACTCTCCGCGCGAGTCCCATAGCTTGAAGGAGCGCAGGGAGAAGAGGTTGCGGCACGGCTCCGCATAGGTCTTGATGTGGATGTCGCCGCTTTCCTTCGTCGGGTATTTTTCAAGCTCTATGCGGTACTTGCGCAGAACCCACGTGATGTTGTGCTCCAACGTCTGACGGACGGAGAGGCCGTATTTCGATGCGTCAACGTCCGCCATCTCTTGGAACATCTCAAGCAGCACGGAAAATTTCACCCGCCCGCGCGGGTCTATGCCGCTGAATGGGACCGCGAGGTCGAGCTCAGTCATCGAGGTAGTTGTCGAAGTAGCCCTGTATGTAGACGACGGGCGTGCCTTTGTCGCCGGAGCCGGAGGTGAGGTCGCAGAGCGAGCCTATGAGGTCGGTAAGGCGGCGCGGCGTCGTGCCGAGCGTCGAGTGGCCGAAGCGGTCGAGCTCGCCCTTCGCGCGGATAGCCTCTTCGACGGCCTTCGCGGGGTCTTTGCCCTCGGCGTTGTCGGCTACGTATTTGAATTTAATCTCTTTGGGAAGCCCGACGAGGCCGTCTGTGAATCCCGGAGATACGACGGGGTCGGCGAGCTCCCATATTCCGCAGACGGGGTCCTTGAAAGCGCCGTCTCCGTAGACGAGCACCTCGACGTCGCGGCCCGTGCGGCTCTTCATCTCGGCCTGAAGCTTGCGGACGAATTCTCCGCAGCCGCGCGGGAAGAGCTTCACGGATTCGTCGTTCGTGTAGTTCGAGCCGAGGACGCCGTAGTCAGGGTTGAAGCCCGCGCCTTCGCGCACCGGCGAGGAGCATATCTGGTCGAGTGTGACGACCTTTTCGGCGCCGCCCTTTTCAAGTATGTCGCGGTGTATCGCGCGCGCATGGATGCTTGCGACTATGACCTGCTTCGCAAACTTGAGCGCGGAAAGCGGGTTGTTCGAGAAATGCACGCTTATGCGTTCCGGGTCGATGCTCTTGTAGAGCTGAACGTAGTCGACGCCGGTGAACGGGTGCTTGTACTCGCCGAAGATTTTATAATACTCCTCTTCGCTGAAGCACTCGCCGGAGAGCTTGCCGCTGTTGAGGTAGTAGTTCATCGGCTCGATTATCTGGTTGCCGACCTCGTCTGACGGGTAGGTGAGGACCACGTGGATCTTTCCCTTTATGCCCGCCGCCATGCCGCGCAGCAGCTGGTGGAAGCGGTTGCGCGAGAGTATCGGGCTTATGATCGCGACGTCGCCCTCGGGGAACTTGAGCGCTACGTCGTCAGATATGTCGCGCAGCGTGACGTAGTTGCCCTGCGAGCGCGCGACGAGCGATTCCGTGACGCCTATCACATCGCGGTCCCTTATCTCAAATTTCTCTCTTTCCGACTCCGAGGCCTTTATGATGTTGTCGGTTATTATCTTTACAATGTCGTCGCCCTTTGTGACGACCGGGAGGCGTATCCCTCTCGAAACGGTTCCAACGTAACGCATTGAATCGTCCCTTTCAGCCGAAGATTTTTTAGCAGCCTGTCTATTTTAGCATTAAGGGCGGCGTTTTGTGAAATCCGCGCGCTTGGAAAATTTTTCACGCAAGCGCGCGGCGCAGAGCTTCAAGCTCCGCGCGCGCGTCCTGGCATGACATCAGGCCGCTCATGACGCAGGCTCCGGCGGCTCCCGCGTTTCTGACGGAGGCGATGTTGCCCGCCGTTATCCCGCCTATCGCGTAAACCGGTATGCGCACGGAACGCGCCGTATCTTTGAGGAAGCCGAGGCCGCGTCCGGGCAGGCCGCTTTTGCAGGCCGTATCGAATACATGTCCAGCCGTTACGTAGTCCGCGCCGAGAGCTTCCGCGCGTTTCGCCTCTTCCGGCGAATGGACGGAGACGCCGAGAAGCTCCGCCTCGCGCCGCAGATTTGGATTGTTTTCGAGAACAGCGAGCGGCAGGTGGATTCTTGGCAGGCGGCGCAGGAGCTGCATAGCGCCCGTCCCGTGGATGACGAGTTTGCCCCCGCATACGGCGAGCGCGCGTTCCGCCAGCTCCGCATATTCCGCTTCGGATAAATCCTTTTCGCGCAGTATCACGTAATCCGCGCCGCCGCGCGAAATTTCCGAAAGCCGCGAGATGAAGTCCCCCGCGCATAATTTCCTGTTCGTTACGCAGATTATCCGAAACATCGCCTAGAGGTAGATGTAGTCGTTCGTCACCGTGCTGAGGCCGCGTTCGCGCGCCGCCGCGGTAACTTCCTCCACCGTGCGGTCGTCGGCTATCTCGAACTGGTCGTCGCCCTTTTCCTCGCCCGTGTGCCCGCCGATGCCCGTCGAGACGCCGGCGGAAATTTTCGTCGCCGCGATGTCCATCACGTTGTCGCGGAAGCCCGCGCGCTCGCGCGTCGAGACTGTGATTCCCGCGTATGGCATGAAGAGGCGGTAGGCGCAGAGTATCTGGAGCAGTTCGCGCTCGCCTACCTTGTCGGCGGGCTGTATGCCCTCGCCGCCGACGATGGGGCGCAGCCGCGGACAGGAGAAGGAAATCTCCGCGCGCGGATATTTGCGCTGGAGCAGATAGGCGTGCATCCCGACCGCAAATGCGTCGCGGCGGAAATCGGAGAGGCCGAGCAGCGCCGCGAAGGCGACGCCGCGCATCCCGCCCATCAGCGCGCGCTCCTGCGCCTCGAAGCGGTAGGGGAAGACGCGCTTGTGGCCCGAGAGGTGCAGCTCTTCGTAACGGTCCGAGTCGTAGGTCTCCTGAAAGACCGTGACGTAGTCGACGCCGCGCTTGTGGAGGTAGGCGTACTCGTCCGAGTTCATCGGGTAAACCTCGATGCCGACGGTCTTGAAATAGCGGCTCGCCAGCTCGCAGGCGTCGCCGATGTACTCGACGCCGCTCGCGCTGCGGCTCTCGCCTGTCAGTATGAGAATCTCTTCGAGCCCCGTTTTGGCTATCGCCTGAAGCTCTCGCTCGATTTCCTCCATGTTGAGCTTCGCGCGGCGGATTTTGTTGTGGCAGTTGAAGCCGCAGTAGACGCAGTAATTTTCACAGTAGTTTGAAATGTAGAGCGGCGTGAAGAGATATACGTTGTCGCCGAAATAGCGGCGCTTTTCCTCGCGCGCGAGGCGCGCCATCTCTTCAAGGAAGGGGGCCGCGGCGGGGGAGAGCAGCGCGGCGAATTCGCGCGGGCCGCGCGACGAGGCGGATAGCGCGCGCCGCACGTCGCCCGCGCCGAAGGCCGCCGCGTCGTAGCCGTCGCGCGCCTCTATGACCTCGCGGCGAATCGTCGGGTCTATCTGCTCCATGCCCTCCATGTAGGCCATGTGGTCCGTGCGCCGGGATTTTTCGATAGTTACGGACATTTTCGCTGCCTCCTAGTCGGCGAGGAAGCCCGTCAGCGGCGACGAGGCTGCCGCGCCCTTTTCGATGACGCGGCCGAGCCCCGCGAGGTACGCCTCGCGCCCCGCGCGCACGGCGAGGCCGAAGGCGCGCGCCATCGCGGGCACGTCGCCCGCCGTCGCTATCGCGGTGTTCGCCATTATCGCCGCCGCGCCCATCTCCATAGCTTCGCAGGCCTGCGAGGGCCGCCCGATGCCAGCGTCCACGATTATCGGGAGCTCTATCTCGTCGATGAGTATCTGGATGAACTCGCGTGTTGCAAGCCCCTTGTTCGAGCCTATCGGCGCACCTAGCGGCATGACGGCTGCGGCTCCGGCGTTCACGAGGTCGCGCGCCGTGTTGAGGTCTGGGTACATATATGGCATGACGATGAAGCCCTCTTTAGCAAGGATTTCAGTCGCGCGCACAGTTTCACAGTTGTCGGGCAGCAGATACTTGCTGTCGCGCATTATCTCGATTTTGACGAAGTCTCCGCAGCCGCACTCGCGCGCGAGCCGCGCGATGCGCACAGCCTCGTCCGCCGTGCGCGCCCCCGAGGTGTTCGGAAGCAGCGTCACGCCCTGCGGGATATGCTCCAGTATGCTGTCGGTTCTGGAGTTGGCGCGGCGCAGCGCTATCGTGATAATCTGCGCGCCAGCCTCCGAGACGGCGGCCTTGATGAGCTCCGGCGAATATTTGCCGGAGCCGAGAATAAAGCGCGAGGTGAATTCGTGTCCTCCGATGATGAGATTGTCGTGTTTACTTGTCATTATGACGATGCTTCCTTTCCATTGAACTTTGCCGGTAAATTTATTATTTTATTCAACGCAACAAAAAACTAAAAACAAATAACAGCAAAATAAAGAACCGTAGAGCCTGTGCCGCCCCTTTTTCGGCGTGGCCTCCGGTATGGAACGCGAGGCGTAATCTGAGCGCATCGGCGTTGTTTTTGGCTCACGTTGCACTTAGAAGGCCGCAGGCGGTAACGCCGCCTGCACCAGCGGCGGCCTATGGCAATTCTTTATGTCCGCTGCGCGGACAGGATGCCGCGTCGCTGAACAGAATCTTTTCAGGGCGACGGCTTTATAGATTTTTTGTCTTTCGTTTTACGTGCTTCACCTAGTTCCCAAGCCCCAGTAATATTCGTAAAACCGCCGTCGCCTGGTGCGCGGCGCACAACGCCGCCCTTGGGGCCGCGACCGGCAGGCCGTCTTCCACGCCGCTCTCGAAATCGCCGCAGACGTAGAGCCTTTTCATGCGCCGCTCCGTGCGCATCGCGTTCGCTGGGCCGAAGCCCGCCATACCGGAGGCCGCCACAAGCACGGCCTCCGGCATCGAACCCAGCACCGCCTCAGCGAGCATAGCCTTTTCCTCTGCTCCGTCGAAGGCCTCGCATACGACGCGGCAGCCGGCGAAGATGCGCGGAGCGTTTTCAGCCGTCACGCGCGTCTCGTGCGTCTCGTACCGCAGATAGGGATTTATCCTCCGCAGCTGTTCCGCTAGCGCCTCGCATTTGGGCCGTCCGACGTCGCTCAGGTAATACTGCTGGCGCTGGATGTTGGCGAGGTCTACTCGGTCGAAGTCCGCCAGCACGAGCCGCCCGACGCCGAGCCGCGCCAGAAGCACTGCGATATGCGAGCCGAGGCCGCCGAGCCCCGCGACGCCCACAGAGGCCTCGGCGAAGATTTTCTGATTCTCCGCGCCGTGACGCAGCGCGAGTGCTCTGTAAATCTCCTCCTCGCTTACCATTAGCCGCCTCCCACGAAATGCACGAGCTCCACTTTGTCTCCGGCGCGCAGCACAGCGGCGCCGAAATCCGCGCGGCGCGCAATCGCGCCGTTGAGTTCCGCTGCGACGCGCTCAGGCTCGAAACCGCGCGCCCGTATCAGCGCGAGCAACGTCGTCCCCTCCGCGCAGTCGAACGGCTCTCCGTTGAGTTCTATCCGCATTCTTCTCCCTCCCGCAAAAAAACAAAAAGGCGTCACGAAGATTTACACCCGCGGTGGTGTACCCCTTCGTGACGCCTTTCGGAATCACTCTGCCGGTTAAATTATCACCGCGCGCCTGCAATGTCAAGCGCGCGGCACGCTATCCGTGCAGCACGTCCCAGAGAATTTTCATCATCAGCATGGAGAGCACGCAGAGCATCATCGGCCTGATGAAGCGCGCCCCCTTCGCCAGAGCGCAGCGCGAGCCGAGATAATTCCCCGCCATGTTGCAGAGCGCGGCGGGAATCGCTATGGAGAAGATGACGGCGTCCGCGTAGATGAAAGTGATGAGAGAGGCGTAGTTCGACGCGACGTTGAGAATCTTCGCGTTGCCCGACGAGGTTTTCAAATCGAGGCCGAGCAGCATCGAAAATGCGATAATCGCAAAGGTCCCCGTGCCCGGGCCGAACAGGCCGTCGTATCCTCCGATGAGCACGCCTATGACGGCCGAGAGCAGCGCGGCGCGGACTCTGGAGATTTCCCGCGCGCGGCCCTCTTCGCCTAAATTGCGTTTGAAGAGCACGACGAGCGCGACGCATGGCAGGATGACGAGCAGCGACTTTTTTATCGCGTCGTCGCTCAAAAGAAGCGCGATATGCGCGCCGAGCGCAGAGCCGGCGAACGAGGCCGCGAAGGCGATCGCCGCGGAACGCGGCTCGACTGCGCCGCTGCGCCAGAATTTTATAACTGAGAGCGTAGTCCCGCAGGCGCTCGAAAGTTTATTGCTCCCGAGCGCACAGTGCGCCGGCATCCCCGTGAACAGATATGCCGGAATCGCAATGATTCCTCCGCCGCCTGCTGAAGCGTCGACGAACCCCGCGAGAAAAACCATAAAACAGACGAAGGCCAGAGCCGGAGCAGAAACAACAAAAGCGTCCGCCATAATAAAAAATCCTCCCCAGGCGGCAGTCGCCGCCGCCGCTATTATAGCTGTGCGCCGTGGAAAGAAAAAGCAGGAGGCGGCTACGCGCGATGCAGGAGGACCGAACGCATGAAATAATCTTCTCCGGGCAGCAAAGGATGGACGGGGCCTGCTCGCCGAAGCTGATGACGTCATCCTTCGCGTTATTTTGCTTTCCAAAATCTTTTAAGATTTGTGATTGGGTTTTGCCTGCAAAGATTCCGGCATCGCCGCCATGTGCAGGCGTATTTTTCAGCAAAGAGACGCTGCTCTTTCTTTTCCCTTAATTAATTTCAAAAGCGGCTGTGCTTTGCCAAAAAAGGGGCCTTGCGGCCCCCTAAAATTTTCAGCTTTTGTCTAACGATTCTACTTCGCTTCGCGGCAGTGGGCCATTAAGTACGCGTCGGCGTATTTGCCGTCGAGCGTGCGCAGCCAGTCGCGCGCGACGCCTTCGACGCGGAAACCTGCCGACTTACAGAGTTTGAGCGCGCCGACGTTCTCCGTCGGAATCTCAACCTCCACGCGCTCTATCATAAGCTCGTTGTCGGCGAGGTCGATAGCCGCCGCGGCGAGCGCCTTTCCGAGCCCCTGCCCCTGCCATTTCTTATCGACGATTATACGCAGCGTCGCCAGACGGCGGCGGTATATCTGCGGGCTGACGCGGAGCAGAGCGGCGGCGCATATCTCAAGCGGCGGCGTCTCCGTCTCCAGAACAAGCAAGTGGTCGAACTGGGTCAGCCCCGCGATAAGTTTTTCCGCGTCGTCGAACTGGTGGCTTGCGATATTGCTGAATATGTTCTGCGTCTGGACGTTCTCGTTGATGCGGTTGATCGCCGCAGCGTCGCCGGGCTTTACGGGACGTATCCTCATTTCGCCGCCTCCTTCGCGCGCAGGCGGCCCATGAGGTATTCGTCGACGAAACGTCCCCTTACCACCGCCGCGTGATGCTTTTTTGCCTCGACCTCGAAGCCGTGGCGTTTATAAAGTTTTATCGCCTGCTCGTTGTCCGTCAGAACAAGCAGCTCCAGGCGGTGGAACGCGAGCTCGCAGTCGGCGCACTCCGTGATGCGGGAAAGCAGCCGGCCGCCTATGCCGCGCTGGTGGAAGTCCCTGTCCACCATCACGGCGAGCGCCGCGCTGTGCGCGCGGCATTCCTCTTTGTTGGCGATCATGACGGCGAAGCCGACTATCTCGCCGTTCTCGACGGCGACGAAGCCCCTGTCCTTTTCGCCGAACGAACGCAGGAAGTTCTCCGTCACGCTTACCCGCTCGCTCGAAAGGCCAAGCACGCCCTCGCGTACTCCGTCCTGCCTTCTGATTTCAGCTATTGCCTCGGCATCCCTGATTGTTACCGGTCTTATTTCCACTCCGGCACCTCCCGGAATCAGTTATTTAAGTGATCACAAATATTTTACCCCAATTACCGCGTCAGTCAAAGCGCGAAGAGCGGCGGCTTTTGCGTTCCGGCGTGTTATCATCATGTTAAGAGAGGGAGTGGTGCGTCTCATGAAACATGGAAGCTCCGATTTGCTTGGAAATGTGAATTTTGCAGAAGTCCGCGCGCTGTACAAATCGATGGGATTTTCGCAGGATGAGCTGCGCGGGCCGGTTATCGGCATAGCCAACGCGTGGAGCGAGCTGGTGCCGGGACACTACAATCTCAGGCAGGTTGCGGAATTCGTGAAGAAGGGAATATACAGGGCCGGTGGCACAGCGGTCGAGTTCGGCGTCATAGGCGCCTGCGACGCTTACGCGAGCGGGCACGAAGGAATGAAATATATCCTTCCCTCACGTGAGCTCATCGCTGCAAGCGTCGAGACGATGGCGTGCGCGCATCTTGTAGACGGCTTGGTAATGCTCGGCTCGTGCGATAAGATAATCCCCGGTATGCTGATGGCGGCGGCGCGGCTCGACATTCCGGCCGTGCTAGCAGTCGGCGGGCCGATGCAGGGAGGCGCGGAGTTCGACGGGCGTAAGAGCGATTCGACCTCGGTCGCGGAAGCAGTCGGAATGCTGCGTACTGGGAAAGTGGACGAGCGCGAATTCCGCCGTCTTGAAGATACGGCCTGTCCCGGCTGCGGCTCGTGCTCTTTCTACGGGACGGCGAATTCGATGTGCGCGCTTGCCGAGGCGATGGGGATGTCTCTGCCGGGTAGCGCGCTGATCCCGGCCGTTTATGCGGATCGTATGCGCAGCTCGGAGGCGGCGGGCCGCGCGATAGTCGAGCTTGTCAGAAAAGGCGTTACCGCGCGCCGCGTGATAACGGAAGAAGCTCTTGAGAACGCGATTGCCGTAATGCTCGGCACCGGGGCTTCGACGAACTGCGTCATGCATCTCTGCGCGATTGCCGCGGAAGCCAGGCTCGACCCGAAGCGCATTTTTGCTAAGATCGACGAACTGAGCGAAAAAATTCCGCTCGTCGCCAAGGTCAACCCCGCATCCGAATTCGACATGGAGGCTTTCTACCGTGCTGGCGGAGTGCCGCAGGTCATGCGCGAGCTGAAATCTTTCCTGCACACCGGCGCTGTGACTGCGACTTCGCGCAGCGTGGCTGAGAATCTCGAATCTGCGGTGAATCCATACGGAGAAGACAGGCGCGTGATAAAGACTGCGGATGAACCATTCAGCCGGGAAAAAGGGCTATGTCTCCTGCGCGGCAACCTTGCCCGCGACGGAGCAGTGGCGAAACCGGCCGCAATGGCGCGCGAGATGTTCAAGTTCACTGGCCCTGCCCGTGTCTTCGACTCTGAAGAAGAAGCCAACAAAGCGATACTTGACGGCGTCGTTAAGGCCGGCGACGTCGTCGTCGTCCGTTACGAGGGGCCGAAGGGCGGACCGGGTATGCGCGAGATGTTCCACGCGATGAAATTCCTTTACGGCATGGGGCTTGCGAAGAAGGTCGCCCTGATAACCGACGGGCGTTTCTCCGGGACGAACAACGGCTGCTATGTCGGGCATATATCGCCCGAAGCCGCCGAAGGCGGCCCGCTTGCGGCGCTGCGCGACGGCGACGCGATAACGATAGACATCGAGAATAAAACGCTCTCCGTCGCGTTAAGCGAAGAGGAGATCGCAGAGCGCATGAAAGACTGGCGTCCGCCTCATAAGGAAATTCCAGACGGTTGGCTCGGAGTTTACGCAAAACTCGCTTCGTCTGCTTCCGACGGCGCCGTCATGAAAATATGAACTTTCATAGTATAATGTAAAGGTCAGATTTTGCTTGACTTTCGCGCTGAAAGGGCTATGATATTGATAATGGTTTTTATTTAGAATATCAATGGCAGAAAGGTGATCAATATGGTAATCGACGCGAAGATGGAACAGGCTCTTAACGGACAGATTCAGGCGGAGTTTGAGTCCGCGTACCTCTATCTCTCGATGGCGACGTGGTTCGAGGCCAACGACCTTCCCGGATGCGCCCACTGGATGCGCAAGCAGGCCGGCGAGGAGCAGGAGCACGCGATGAAGCTTTTCGACTACGTCGTGGCCCGCGGCGGACGCGTGACGCTCGGAGCCATCGCCGCCCCGCGCAGCGAATGGCAGAGCGCGACTGAAGTTTTTGAGCAGACGCTCGGTCATGAAGAGAAGGTTACTCAGCTTATATACGGGCTCGTCGAGCAGGCCGAGGCGATGAAGGATCACGCTACGCGCGAGATGCTCGGCTGGTTCGTCAACGAGCAGGTCGAAGAGGAAGAGACCGCGACGGCGATTCTCGCCAAGTTCAGGAAGCTCGGCGAAACCCCAATTTCGCTCTCGATGATAGACAAGGACCTCGCGGCTAGATAAATCCAGCAAAATTATAATAAAGTGCGCGGCGCACGCCGCGCACTAATTTTATACGGGGGGTGCGGATATGGAACAGGTTTTGGATATGAAGGCGCTTTTTTCTCTCACTTACGGTATGTACATTGTGAGCACGGCGGAGGGCGGCAGGCTTAACGGGCAGATAGCGAACACCGTGATGCAGATAACCTCCGAGCCGCTCTGCGTCGCCACCTGCCTCAACAAGGCGAACCTGACGACGGAGCTTATACAGAAGAGCGGAATATTCTCCGTCGCAGTGCTCGAAGAAGACGTTCCCATGACCTTTATCGGACAGTTCGGCTTCAAGTCCGGGCGCGACATCGACAAGTTTGCGAACGTGCAGTACGAGCCCGGCCCGACCGGCGCGCCGCTCATAAAAGACTGGTCGATAGCCGCATTCGACGCGAAGGTCGTCCAGACGCTTGAAATGCCGAGCCACGTGCTTTTTGTCGGCGAAGTGCAGAGCGCGCGGTGGTTCAAGGAAGCCGCGCCGCTTACCTACGCGGGCTACCACCTCGTGAAGAAAGGCAAATCGCCCAAGACCGCGCCGACGTTCGGATTCAACGCGCTCAAGTAACGCCGTGAAGCCGCTTGAAACACGCGAGTCCCGCATAGCGAGCCGCGGCATTTTTGAAAAAATCTACGAAGATTACAACCGGCGCGAATACGTCTCGCCCGATCCGCTTCAGTTTTTATACGATTACGAAGATACGGTCGACCGCGAGGCCGTGGGGCTCATCGCATCCGGCCTCGCCTACGGCCGCGTCGCGCACATACTAAAAAGTGTTTCGCGCGTGTTGGATACGCTCGGCCCGCACCCAGCGGAGTATCTGAAAGGCGCGTCTTACCGCGACCACGAGGCTGCGCTCTGCGGCTTCGTCCATCGCTTTACCGGCTGCGCGGAGATATGTTCGTTCCTCGACGCGATAGGCGCGGCGCTGCGCGAGCACGGCTCGATAGAAAATCTTTTCCTCTCGGGCTGGCGCGGAGATATGGCGGAGGCGATGGAGAATCTTGCGCTCGCCTTCTGCCGCTACACTGGGCAGGACAACCTGTATTTACTGCCTCGCCCGTCGAAGGGCAGCGCCTGCAAGCGCATGGCGCTCTTCCTGCGCTGGATGGTGCGGCGCGACGGCGTAGACCCGGGAGGCTGGCAAAACGTCTCTCCCGCCGATTTGCTGATACCGCTCGACACGCATATGTTCAACATATCCTCGACGCTCGGCCTCTGCTCTATGAAGAGCGCCAGCGGAAAGGCCGCGGCGGAGATCACGCGGAACTTCAGGGACGTTTCGCCGGACGACCCCGTGAAATACGACTTTGCGCTGACGCGATACGGCATCCGCGAAGAGATGACGGTCGAGGAGCTTTTTGCGAAGTGGCACATGGAACGATAGATGACGAAAAGGCGCGCTGCGGCGCGCCTTTTTCATACGCGCCGCCGTTCCGCGCGATTTACCGCGCGCGCCGCAGATGATATAATCGGCGTAAGTTTATAAAAGGAGGCTGCGGCAATGGTTAATTCCGTTCTTCCATACTGGGACCAGAACATAGACCTCGACATCGCGCCGTGGGTTCCTTACGGCAAGGATTACTCTCCGGTTACCGTCAATTCGCTTTGTAACCCTACGCTCGGCGGCCTCGCCGGGCTCGCGCTTGAAATGAAGAGCGAATTTCTCTACATGAGGAGCTTTCAGAACGGCAGCATCGGCACGATGGCGCGTCAGAACATAATCGACCCAGTCAGGAACAGTTCGATAGAGCTGGGCTTTACGATGGTCTTCGCCTATTCGGAGCAGCTTGAGCAGTCCGTGCTGCGTCTGCTTCACAAGTACCCCGGGCTGATGGCGGGGCTGACTCTCTGCGATATATGGCGCGAGAACGTCCTTGTGGACGAGTGCAAGGTGCTCATGCTGGTAGACGAAGACCCGTTCTTCAACGAAACAGACTTCATAGAGGCGCTTTACAAAACCTTCCAGAGCGCGGCGGGACGCGCAAACTCCAACCTCTCCTTCTTCGCGGAGAAGTTCGGCTATAAACGCTTCTCAATAAGCTACGAGACCGACGACCTTCTGCAGATGCGCATAACGCAGGCTCTTTTCGATCTCGAACTTGAAGCTACAAAAGAAGTCGTCGGCCCCGTGCCCGAGCTTAAAGTCCCGCCGATGCCGTCGCTGAAGTAGTGCCGCGCGGAATAGCGGAATATATGGACAAAGATTCTGACCCTATCCTCAAGTCTCTTGGAGTGTACGGACGTCCCGGCACGTGGAAATTCCGCATAACGAGCGCATTTTTTCTCATAAGGACGCTGGTCGGTTTGCTGTGGTGCGTCGTCCTCATGGGTGCATATGTTGTGCTTGGACTTGCGGCGCTTGCAGTGCTGTTTATCATTATTTCTTCTCTATCTATTATCTAGCTACGATGCTATACGGTGCTGAGAACCGCCGTACAAAAGATATTGCACTAATTAAAGAAGATATACAACAAAAGCCCCGCAAACGCGGGGCTTTGCTGTTTGTCCGAAATTTATGCCGCGCAACGCTTACGGCTTCACCGCGGTAATCAGCGCGCTTGACGAGACTCCCTCTATCGCGGCTATGTCTTCGTCGGTGAGGTCGTTGACTGTGCTTTTGACGACTTCTATGTTTATCTCGTGCGGCTTCGTTATTGTTACATTCACCTGCTCGAAGCCCGCGCGGCGCAGCTTCGCGGCGTACTCTTCCGACGGAAGAGCGCCTGTTATTCAGCCGGACCACGCGGCGGGGCTTTGTTTTAATTTTTCCGGGACCGGCTTGTTGAGCACCACGTCGGAGACGCAGAAGCGGCCGCCGCGCGTCAGGACGCGGAAGGCCTCCGCGAAGACCTTGTCCTTATCGGGCGAAAGGTTTATGACGCAGTTCGAGATGAGCACGTCGGCGCTGCCGTCGTGGAGCGGTATGTCTTCGATGTAGCCGCGCAGCAGCGTCACATTGCGCAGGCCGAGGCGGTCGATGTTCTTCCGCGCGCGGTCAAGCATCGCCTTCGTCATATCGAGGCCGTAGACGTGTCCGTTCGGGCCGGTGCGCTTCGCCGCTAGGATAAGGTCCATTCCAGCGCCGCTTCCTAGGTCGAGCACGCGCTCACCCTCTTTAATCAGCGCCGCGCGCACAGGGTCGCCGCAGCCGAAACTCACAGCGCCGGTCTCGCGCAGATCCTCGTCGCTGTAATTGCCGGAGGTCATGTCGCTTATGTCCACGCCTCCGCTCGACGCCGATGTAATCGCCTCTGCGTAGGCCTGCCGTACCTTTTCCCTAATGTCGTCCATCATAGGCACCTCCGCGCTTTTTGCACCTTTTTGCATGATTTTACACAGGCGCGGAATTTTTGTAAGAGAGCAGGTCTATTCGCCGCGGCTAATTATATTCTTTGAGTATCGAAAGCAGCCGCTCTTCGTCGATGTTGCCGCCGGATATGATTATTCCGGTCCTGCGTCCGTTCACAGGGGCCTTGCCTGCGAGCAGGGCCGCGACGCCTACGACGCCCGCGCCTTCGACCTGCTGGTGGTGTTCGCGGTGCATGAAAGCTATCGCCTCCGCTATCTCGCGTTCCGTAACCTGTATGATTCCCGCGACGCGCTGCTTCGCGAGCGAGAGCATGCTCTGCTGTATGGCTCCAGAGAGGCCGTCCGCAATCGTCGGCGCGAGGGTGAATTCGTCCTGCACGACGCCGCTCTGCCAAGAGACCACCCACGGGTTCGACGCCTCCGACTGCACGCCCCAGACTTCCGCTTTCGGCGCGAGCGCCGAGGCCGCTATCGCCGTGCCGTTGAGCAGCGCTCCGCCGCCCGCCGGTACGAGCAGCAGCTCTATGTCCGGCTCGTCGGAGAGCAGCTCTATTCCCGCCGTGCCCTGACCGGCTATTACGTCGGAATCTTCGAAGGGCGAGATGAAGGTCATGCCGCGCTCCGCAGCGAAGGCGCGCGCCTCTCCTTCGGCGAAATCGTAGTCGCCTTCCGCGACTACGAGCTCGACCCATTCTCCGCCGTAGTTGCGTATGGCGCGTTTTTTCGTCTCGGGGCAGACGTCCGGGACGAATATCCACGCCTTTGAGCGCAGCTCCGCCGCAGCCTTTGCAACGCCCTGCGCGTGATTGCCGCTTGAGCAGGTTACGACGCCGCGCGCAAGCTCTTCGCGCGGAAGCGAGAACATTTTGTAGAAAGCGCCGCGCACCTTGAACGAGCCGCACACCTGCTGGTTGTCGAGTTTGAGAACGACGGGCGCGCCCGCGATTTCGCTCAGAGCGAACGAGTATTCCGCCGGAGTACGGCGCACGCGGTTACGCAGAAATTTGCTGGCTTTCATAACGTCGGTAATGGTCGGTTCGACCGGAAGTCTTTCCATGCTTTCATCTCCTTTTGAGCGTTTGTTATATAATATTATGCCGACGGTTTTATTGTATCACGGCGGGCCTTGCGGCGCGCCGGTAATCTCGCCGTCATATTTTATTCGGGAGTGTTTCGCATGTCGGGGGAGAATGAAAAATACCCGCTGCTTAGAGTCAGTACTGACAGGATAGAACATAACGGGCGCAGGCTGGTCGCAGACTGCGCGGCGCACGGCGTGAGCGCGTGGGGCGTTTCGAAGGGGATTTCGGCGTTCGCCGAAGTCGCGCGCGCCTTCGAGGCTGCGGGGATAGATACGATTGCGGACAGCCGCGTCGCGAACATGCGCAAGATGCGCGAGGGCGGCGTGCGCGCGAAGTTCGCTCTGATACGCATACCGATGTACTCCGAGCTTGACGAAGCGGCGGAGTTTTGCGACTACGTCCTCGTTTCAGACGCCGGCGTGACGGCGGAGCTTGCGCGTATATGCGAGGAGAAGCGCAAAAAAATCGACGCGGTCGTCATGTTCGACATGGGCGACCTGCGCGAAGGATATTGGTTTGAAGATGCGGGAGAGGCCGCGCGGGAGCTTGCTCCGCTCGACGGAGAGTTTCTGCGTATCGCGGGCGTCGGCGCGAATTTTTCATGCGCCAGCGGCGTGCTGCCGTCGGAGAAAAATCTGACGGCGCTCGTAGAGTGCGGCCGCGCCTTTGAATCGGCGCTCGGGCGCAGACTTGAGATATATTCCGGCGGCGGCACCTGATCGTTCGTGCAGATGCGCCGGGGCCATCTTCCTAAAGAGATAAATAATTTAAGATTGGGCGAATGTCTGCTGCTGGGGCGCGACATGGCTTTCAACGTGGACATCGAAGGGCTGTCGCAGGATACGATGCGGCTTGAAGCGGAGCTGGTCGAGGTTCGCGCGAAACGCACTCTTCCGGTCGGCGAAATCGGCCACGACGCCTTCGGCAACGTGCCGGTCTTCCACGACCGCGGCACGCGCAGGCAGGGAATCCTCGCGGTCGGCAAGCAGGACGTGAACGTCCTCGGGCTGACGCCGCTCGACGAGGGCGTGAAGATAAAAACTGCGTCGAGCGACCATCTGCTCGTCGACATCGAGGAACGCCCCGACCTGAAGGTGGGCGACGTGCTGAGCTTCCGCCCGGACTACACTGCCATGCTCTCGGCTTCGACCTCGGAGTACGTGACGAAGGTTTTTGAAGGCGGCGAGTAGCGGCGGAAAGCGGGACGTCGCTGATGAGGAACGTTAAAAAAGAGGAAGGGGAAATTTATTCCCCTTCCTCTTTTTTCTTGCTCTCTTCTTTTATGAGCTCCGTCAGCTTTTCTTCGGCGCGGATGAACGGCGCGAACTTTGCGCGCACGCGGCGGACTATAGTGAAGCTCTGCCATCTGCGGTCGAGCGCGGTCTCGGGCGGCGCGTTTTCGGGCTTTTCCCCGGCCGGCGCCTCCGCCTCCGTTTCGCCGCCGCGCCGCAGCGATTTCAGGACGGCGCAGATGTCTTCGACCTCTTCGTCGGAGAGCGATTCGAACCTGTCGAGCTGGCGCTGCACCGCCGCGACGTGCGGGTTCTGCTGCTTCTGGTTCCCGCTGCGCGCCATGATGCGCCCGGCGATGATGCTGGTGAAGGCCGTCGTGCAGGCGACGCCGAGTATCATAAGGCAGACGCCGGTGATGCGCCCCATGTCCGTCTTCGGAACGATGTCGCCGTAACCCGTCGTGCTCGCCGTGACGAAGGCCCACCATATCGCGTCCTCGTAGCTGCTCTTCTCCGAGTTTACGAAGAACATAGCCGCGGTGACGATCGCGATTATCGTCACGCCGCCCGCGTAGTGCAGCATATTGGTTTTGAAGAAGCGGCTCTGCGTAGTGAAGGCGCGCCCCAGATAGGCGATGAACTTGATGAAGAAAACGGCCTGCACGTAGACGGAGGAGACTGTGTCCCAGCCCAGACGCTCGAACACATAGTTGAGCGCGATGAAGGGCACGACGGGGACGACCGCGACGAACTCCGGCAGGCGGCTCAATATGAAAGCGCGCAGGCTCCCGGCGAAGCAGAGGCGCACGAGCAGGTCGGCGGTGAATACGAGCCATATCGCGTGGTCGAGCAGATAGATGAGCAGAGGCTGCCGCTCGGGGTGGAAGTAAGACGAGCCGAGCGCGATAAGCGTGACGAGCGAAAAGAGCGCCATCAGCGGCAGCGACACCTCGTAGGCGAACATCAGGCGTTTCTTCATAAACGGTTTCAGGTCCATGTACATCAGCCTGCCTTTCCCCGCTTGCGTGAAAATTTTGAAATCTCGCGGCATCCGGTAATTCTGTTCAGCGTCTCTATTATACATTAAACCGGCGGAGAAAATCGTCCGCTCCGAACGTGCGGAAACGCACGAATTTGAAATATCCGTAAAAAGAGGAGGCGCGCGGAAAAAACGATATGCAGCGGCGCGGCAAAGGTGATATTATATCCCTGAACGGAAAAATTGAGTTCAATTCGGGAGGAAATATAAATGTACATCAAAATCCAGGATGAGAATTTCAACACTGAATCGCTGCCTGTGATAGCTTTGCTGACGGCGGAGAGCGAGCCGGAGACGGTGTCGCTCGACCCGCTGCGCGGCGAGATGCGCGACTTTTGCCGCCGCGTCGTTATAAACGAAGGATTCCGCGGCGAGGCTGGCAAGCTGCTCGTCGTTCCGGTAGCCGGAAAGACCGTGCGTTACGCCGTCATCGCGGGGCTCGGCCCCGAGGATAAAATCACACCGGAGCGCGTGCGCGTCGCGGCCTTCTCTGCGGCCCGCGCCGCGGCTTCGCGCGGATGCGCCGAACTTTCGATAACGATGCCGAAAGCCGGAGACGCGGATCGTTCGCGCGCCGCGGCTGAGGGCTGCGCCCTCGCCTCGTACCGTTTCAACAAGTATCTGGCGCGCGACGAGAAGGACAGATTCACCCCTGTCGAGGCTGTGACGGTCTTCGACGGCTGCGAAAAGGCGCTCGAAGAGGGACGCATCCTCGGCGAGTCGCAGTGCTGGACGCGCGACATAGCGAACGAGCCGGGCTGCGTAATCAACCCCGAGGTACTTGCGGCCAAAGCGCAGGAGCTCGCCGCCGAACTCGGCCTGAAGTGCGAGATATGGGACGAAAAGCGCATCGCCGACGAAAATATGGGCGCGTACCTCGCCGTCGCCTCCGGTTCGGCGAATCCGCCCCGCTTCATACATCTGACATACGAGCCGGAGAACGCGAAAGGCCACATTGCGCTCGTAGGCAAGGGGCTTACCTTCGACAGCGGCGGCCTCGACATAAAGCCCTCGGAGTACATGCTCACGATGAAGGGCGACAAGGGCGGCGCCTGCGCGGTGCTCGGCGCAATACGCGCGGCGGCCCTGATGAAATTGCAGTGGAAGGTTACGGCGATCGTCGCCGCCGCCGAAAATATGCCGGGCGGCTCCGCTTACAGGCCGGACGACATACTGCGCGCGCGCAACGGAAAGACGATAGAGGTCAACAACACTGACGCCGAAGGCCGTCTGACGCTCGCCGACGCGCTCTGCTACGCCTCGGAGCTGAAGCCCGACATGATAGTGGACATAGCCACGCTGACCGGGGCCTGCGCCGTCGCGCTCGGCTCGACGACCGCTGGGCTCTTCACGAACAACGACGAATTCGGGGACAAGGTGCTGAAGGCATCCGCCGCAAGCGGCGAGCGCTTCTGGAAGCTCCCGATGGACGACCCGAACCTGCGCGAACTGATAAAATCGCCCTTTGCGGACCTCGTGAACAGCGGCGGACGCTACGGCGGCGCGATAACGGCGGCGATGTTCCTCGAAGCCTTCGTGGACAAGGACATCCCGTGGGTACATCTCGACATCGCCTCCGCCGATTTCGTAAAGACGCCCTTCAGCTACTATGTGAAGGGAGCCACGGGCTTCGGCATGAGGACGCTCGCCGAGCTCGTCAGGGAACTGTAAGAGAAAGAAGGAGCTGCATCTCCGAATGGCAGACGGGAACCGAAACGATTCCATCGCTCTCATCAACGCAGTGATATACCCGATGGCCCACCCCGGACGCGCGCAGGCGCTCTTTGCGCGTGGCGGGGTCATCGAGGCCGTCGGCAACGACAAGGAAATACTCGCAATGTGCGACGCGAGGACCGTCGTCCTCGACATGAAGGGCAAGTACGTCCTCCCGGGCTTTACCGACACTCACAACCACCTGCTCGCTGCTGGGCGCAGCCTTGAGACGCTCGACCTCAGCGGCGCGCGCTCGATAGACGAGATGATCGGCCGCGGGCGGCACTTCCTCGCGGAGAACGCGCTGCCGCCCGGCGGCTGGTTCTTCGCGCGCGGCTGGGACCAGAACAAGATGGCGGAAAAGCGCTTCCCCAACCGCCACGACCTCGACCTCATATCGACGGAGGCCCCGCTCTTCTTCGAACGCTCGTGCGGGCACATAGCGGCGCTCAACAGCGTCGCGCTGAAACTTCTCAGGATAGACGGCGATTTCAAAATCTCCGGCGGCGTGGTGAACACCGACGCCGCAGGCGAGCCGAACGGCGTCATCAGCGAAGCCGCCGTCAACTGGGCGCGCATGAACATACCGGAGCAGTCGCGCGAAACGCTGGAACACTGGTACGGCCTCGCGGTCGACCGCATGATAAAGTACGGCGTGACCTCCGTCCAGACCGACGACCTTGAAATGGCGGGCGGCGTCGAAGGCGTTTTCGACCTCTACGAGTCGCTGGAGGCGCGCGGCAAAATGCCGATGCGCATAGCGCAGCAGTGGCATCTGCGCGGCGACGGCGAGCTCGCCGAATTCATTGAAAACGGCGGATGCTCGCGCGGCGGGAAATTCTTCCGCTCCGGCCCGCTCAAGATACACGTCGACGGGACGCTCGGCGCGCGCACAGCAGCGCTGCGCGAAGAATATTCCGACGACCCGGGCAACCGCGGCGTCTACGCGCACTCGCAGGAGGAGCTCAACCGCCTTGTGAAACGCGCGCAGGAGGCTGGGATGCAGGTCGCCTTCTACGCGATCGGGGACGGCGCGATAGAACGCTGCCTCAACGCCGTCGAAGCGGCGCGCAGAGGGGCGAACGCCGGAATCCGCCACAGGATAGTCCACTGCCAGATAGGCGCGCAGGATCTATTTGCGCGTATGACGGATCTCGGCGTCATGGCGGACATACAGCCCGCCTTTGCGACATCGGACTGGCCGATAGTAGTGCCGCGCCTCGACACTGACCGCGCGCGCTGGAGCTACGCGTGGAAATCGATGTTCAACTGCGGCATACCGCTCGGAGCCGGTTCCGACGCTCCGACCGAGTCGCTGAACCCGTTCGTCGGCATACGCGCCGCGATACTGCGGCAGGACCTCAACAACGAGCCGGAACACGGATGGATGCCGGTGCAGCGGCTCGACCGCGTGGAAACCTTCTCGATGTACACGAGCGGCGGCGCGCGCGTCTGCGGCGAGCTTTCGTGGCGCGGCACGCTCGAACCGGGCAAGGCGGCGGACTTCACGGCGTTCCTCGAAGACCCCTTCCAGACGCCGGACGACGACCTGCCGAAGCTCGAAGCGGGCCTTACTGTGGTCGACGGCAAAATCCGCCACATAGAGTAGGCGCGGAGCTTGAACGGCGAAGAATCGAAAATTATAAAATCCCCCGCCCTCACGATAGAGCTTCAGGGACAGGCGGAACACATAGTCTACCGCAACGCGGAGAACGGATACACCGTTCTCCGCCTTCGCGTGCGCGGCTATCCAGACTTCGTGACGGCCGTCGGCGTCATGGCGGAGCCCGCGGCTGGCGAAATGCTCTCGATGAAAGGGCACTGGACGGAAAACAGCCGCTACGGGATGCAGTTCCACTTTGAAAGCTGCGAGAGCGCGCTGCCGTCGACCGCCGGAGGCCTTGAAAAGTTCCTCGGCTCCGGCCTCATACGCGGCATAGGCCCCGCGACGGCGCGGAAAATAGTCGAGAAATTCGGCGATGAAACTGCGCGCATACTCGACGAAGAGCCGATGCGCCTCGCGGAAGTCAAAGGAGTCAGCAGCGCGAAGGCCGAGGCTGCGGGGCAGTCGTGGCGCGAACAGCGCGAAATGCGCGAGGTCATGGTCTTCCTTCAGGGCTACGGCGTCGGCGCGGGCTACGCCATGCGCATATTCAGGAAGTACGGCTCAGCCGCCCTCGAAGTTATGAAGGCCAACCCGTACCAGATAGCGCTCGACGTGCAGGGCATCGGCTTTGCGACGGCGGACGCGATAGCGCAGAAGCTCGGCGTGCCGCATGACTCGCCGTACAGAATCGCGGCAGGCGTCCACAACGTCCTAAACGACCTGGCTGGCGAGGGGCACGTCTACGTCCCGCGGAAAATGCTCGCCGCGCTCGCCGCGGAAAAACTCGGCGTCGCGGAAGAAACCGCGGCGGAGGGCGTAGAGCAGGCGCGCATGGCTGGAAACATCGTCGTCGAGGAAATTTCCGGCAAAGAGGGAGAAGAAGACGAGGCCGTCTACCTCCCAGCCTTCCACTACGCGGAGACCCACTCGGCGGAAAACCTGCGCCGCATCGCCGAAGAGCCCTACAACAGCAAAGCGGTAGACACCGAAGCCGCGATACCGTGGCTCGAACGCGAGATGGAAATGACCTTCGCAGAGGCGCAGCGCGAGGCGATAACGCGCGCCGTCAACTCCAAAGTCATGGTCATAACCGGCGGCCCGGGCACAGGAAAAACGACGATAATCCGCGCCGTCCTCCGCCTGCGCGAAGAGGGCGGCTACCGCGTGATGCTTGCCGCGCCGACGGGGCGCGCCGCGAAGCGCATGACGGAGGCGACGGGCCACGAGGCGAAGACGATACACAGGCTTCTCGAATATTCGAGCGGCGGCGGCTTCTCAGGCGATTCCGCCGGAGGCGCGAACTCTCAGCTGGGTTACGGCTTCATGCGCAACGAGGAGAACAAACTTGAATGCGACCTCCTCATCGTAGACGAAGCGTCGATGATAGACCAGATACTCTTCCACCACCTTCTCAAAGCCGTGCCGCGCGGCGCGTCGCTGATATTCGTCGGCGACGTGAACCAGCTGCCCTCCGTCTCGCCCGGCAACGTGCTGAAGGACATAATAGACTCCGGCGTCTGCACCGTCGTCATGCTCAACGAGATATTCCGCCAGAGCGGCGAAAGCCGCATCATCACCAACGCCCACCGCGTCAACCGCGGCGAAATGCCGCTTGAGCCGGAGGGCGAAGCGCTGTCGGACTTCTACTTCATCGAGCCGAAGGTCGCCGCCGGCGGAATCTCGGAGGAAGAATACAAACGCCTCTTCGACGACAAAGTGCTCGCCACGATAAAAAAGCTCGTCACTGAAAACATACCGCGCCGCTTCGGCTTCGACCCAGTCAACGACATACAGGTGCTCTGTCCGATGCACAGCGGCGTCGCGGGGACGCGCCGCCTCAACGCAGAACTTGAAAAGCTGCTCAACACCGGGAACGGCGCGCGCGTGCAGCGCCTCGACCGCGTATTCCGCGCCGGCGACAAAGTCATGCAGATAAAGAACAACTATGACAAAGACGTCTACAACGGCGACATCGGGACGATCGCAGCGATCGACGGCGAAAACGCGCGCCTTACGGTAAAAATGGACGCGGGCATAATCGAGTACGACTTCACCGAGCTAGACGAACTCGTCCACGCCTACGCCGTATCGATACACAAATCGCAGGGCTCGGAATACCCCGCCGTCGTCATCCCGCTGCTGACGCAGCACTACGTAATGCTCCAGCGTAACTTCCTCTACACCGCGATAACGCGCGGCAAAAAGCTCGTCGTAATAGTTGGCACAAAAAAAGCCCTGCGCATCGCCGTGGCGAACGACAGGACGAAAAAAAGATACACGCGCCTCGCGGAACGGCTGCGGGGCGCGAAGTAAGGCTCAGCTTCGCGTAAGCCGCAGCACATTCGGTTCGCATTGCGAAATTACGTCAATAACGTGGTTCTGCGTATATATGCCGTAATGCGTCCATTTCACGGGATAGAAACTTCCGTCGGCGAAGCGGCAAGTATCCGTCGAAATTGTAAGATATTCCAGCAGTTTTGATTTTTCAAAAATTATCAAAAATTTACCGTGCCGAATCTCCTGCGGGTCGTATGAACAAAACGATTCATTGCGGACTTGGTATATGATGTAGCTCTCAAATGTAATTTCAAACGCAAGATTTTCGTCGGATTCGATAGGACGGCATTGAGACAATATACGCCCTAAAGCCGTGCCGTCGAATGTACCCACGGCGCAGTCTCCGATTTTTGCACCGGCGACTGTAATGCGTAGCTCGTTGTCCTCGCATTCCTCAAGACTGCGAAGGAACGGCGCGGCCTTCGGCTTGCTCAGAATTTTATCTGTTTCCGCAAAAGATACTCTCCAGCCCACCTGCGCGCTCCTTTCCCGATTTTCAAAATTTTAGCCTGCCCGTTAAATTCCGTGTCAGAGATACAAAAACGCGCCCTTCGCTAAACGGAAGGGCGCGTCTACGCTTTACGCTGTTAGAAGTATCTCGTGCTGCTTCTGTAGATGTTCTCGCGGTGGCCTTCCTGGCCGTCCTTTTCGGAGGCGGCGAGGCGTCTTTCCGTGTAGCGCGAGAAGCGCACGAAGGGAAGGCCGATGAGGAGGTAGATTATCGCGACGAGGATTCCGGGGCCGAAGTAGTCGTAGTAGGTTGCGGAGACCTGTCCGTAGACTTTCGTGAGGTCCACCATCGTGATGATGGAGACGAGCGAGGAGTCTTTGAGCAGCGATATGAAGTCGTTGTTTATCGGCGGGATTACGACGCGGATGGCCTGCGGCAGAATTACCTCGCGCATCGCCTGCCAGCGCGTCATGCCGAGCGCGAGCGCCGCCTCCCACTGGGTGCGCGGTATCGCGAACAGCCCCGTCCTGTATACTTCGGCTTCGTAGGCCGCGTAGTTGAGGCCGAGGCCAATCGCTCCGGCCCAGAAGGGCGAGAGCTTGATGCCGACCGAGGGCAGCCCGTAGAAGATGAAGAAGAGCTGTATCAGAAGCGGCGTGCCTCGTATAATTTCGACGTATGCGGTCGCGAGCGCCGCGGCCCATTTCGGCGCGAAGACGCGCGTGACGGCGAGCGCGAGGCCGAGCGCCATCGCTATGACCATCGATACTATCGAGACCTCTATCGTGACGACGGCTCCGCGAGCGAAGAGCGGCGCGGCCTCCCAGTATCTTTCGAGCCGCTTCTGGAGCGTCAGCTGCGGCCTGTGCGCCTCGGCCCATTCGTTGTAGCGCGCGGGCTCCACCTTCGGCGGGTCGTAGTCGTTGAACTCCTCAGCCATGACCGGCGTCCAGAGGTTCCAGCGGTCGTATATCTCGCGCAGCACGCCCTTGTCGCGCATCGCTACGAGCGCGCGGTTGACCTCGCTCGTCAGCTCCTTGTCGCCCTTGCGCATCGCAATCGCGTAGATTATTTCGCCTATCGGCTCGCCGACGAATTTTATCTCGGGGTTGAAGCCCGCGGAGTAGAGCGCTATCGGCTGGTCGAAGAGCGCCGCGTCGAGGCGTCCGTTGGCGAGGTCCTCGTAGGTGTTGGCCTCGACGATGTAGGTGCGTATCTCTACGTCGCCGACCTCTTCGAGCACCATCTGCGCGTAGCTTTCTTTAAGCGTTCCGGCGATCTTGCCCTTGAGGTCCTGAAGGCCCTTTATCGAGTCGTCCTCGCGGCGCACGGCGAGCTGGAGGAATGTCTTGTAGTATGGAATCGAGAAATTTACCTCGCCCTCGTGCTCCGGCGTGACTTCAAGGCCGTTTATCGCAATGTCGTAGAGGTTGCGGTCGAGCCCCGGAATAAGGTTGTCCCACGCGTTGTTGACGTAAACGGGAGTGCGCCCCATCTCCTCGGCGAGAGCGTTGACGATGTCGACTTCGAAGCCGATGAGCTTCTTTGGGTCCTGCGGGTCGGGGAACATATAGGGGAATCCGCCCTCGGAGTCTCCGCCCCAGCGCAGCACCTTTTCGCCCGCAGCGGGCGCGGCGTCGTCGGGCGACGGAGTCGCGGCCTCTTCCGCGAAGAGCGCGGCGGGCGCGCAGAGCATAAGTATAAGCGCAAAAATTGCAATGAGCTTTTTCATCAGCATGTCACCCCTGCGTTTACAAAATGGCGGAGGAAGGCGCGGGTGCGTTCGTTCTTCGGATTGGCGAAGAGTATGTCCCCGTCCTCGTATTCGACTATTTCTCCCTTGTCCATGAATATGATGTAGTCCGAAGCGTCCTTGGCGAACTTCATCTCGTGCGTGACGATTATCTGCGTCATGCCCTCCGCGTCGAGCTCCTTCATGACGTGTAGGACTTCGCCTACGAGCTCGGGGTCGAGCGCGGAGGTCGGCTCGTCGTAGAGCATCACGCGCGGGTTCATCGCGAGCGCGCGAGCTATCGCGGCGCGCTGGCTCTGTCCGCCGGAGAGCGTCGAGGGGTATCTGTTGGCGAAGCCGGCGAGGCCGACCTTCTCAAGCATCCTCATGCCGAGGTCGCGCGCCTCTTCTTCCTTCATCTTTTTCACGACCATGGGCGCGAGCATGATGTTGTGGAGCAGGTCCTTGTTCGGGAAAAGGTTATAGCTCTGGAAGACCATTCCGACCTCGGTGCGCAGAGCGTGGACCTTGGCCAGCATTTCATCCGTCGGCTTCTCGCCGGGTTTGCGCGAGACTGTGACGCCGGCGACCGTAACGGAGCCGGAGTCCATGAGTTCAAGGCAGTTGATGCAGCGCAGGAAGGTAGACTTGCCGCAGCCCGAGGGGCCTATGATAGTGGCCAGGTCTCCTTCGCGTATGGTGAAGCTGATGTCCTTGAGGACGACGCCGTCCTCGTAACTTTTAGAGAGGTGTTCGATAACTATAAGCGGCTTGTTGATGGTGTTCATATCCGTACCCCCTTGAAATTTTATCTTTAAGATAGATTTTCAAAAGGGTAGTCATATTCGGAGATATTCGCCGCATATCGCATGGGTCGGAAGAGCCGCCGAATACGCGGGAACTGGAAGAGCCGCCGTGAAAACACGCCGCGGCCTGCGCGCGTTGGAAAGCATTGCTTCGTGTCTGTCACACCAGACACCAGTGATTTTTTTCAATTTTCGTCTCACGTCCCTTCCGTGTAACGACATAAACGCCGTTAGTGTAATGGTTTTGGCGTGGGATTGCAAGAAGCTGTTCAATACTTTTACGCAAAGGAAACGAAAAGGCCGCGGCGTTCCTCCGCGGCCTCAGCCTCACTCTTCGTAGCCGAGCTCCCGCTTCGTCTTTGCGATGTCGGCCTCTGTCTCCTTTATCCAGCGCGCGAGGACCTCGGGCTTCACCTTCTTCGACTTCGGGTCGTTCAGCAAAGTGTCGAGCTTCTTCTCCTGTATGCGCAGCCACTCGACCTTCGCCTCGCGGAACTGAATGTCGGCTACGGCGTTCCCGCGTTCGCCGTCGTCCTCTTTTACAAATGCGCGGCTCAAACTGCCGTTCCTCCCTTCGCGCGGCGTTCGCGCGCCGCGTCATGCTTTGTTTCGAAAGTTTTACGATATTATAGCAAACGCGCGCCGTTTTCAGGATTTTGCGCGGCGCCGGGATATTGACGGCGTGCCGTGGGCGCGTATAATTAAGCGTCGTTATAGTAAGTATGCTTAGTGTTTGGAGGCAACTATGGAACCGCTGCATTATTTGTTGATGAAAACGCACGGCGCAGTGAAGCGCGCGATGCTCGCCGAGGGCGCGAAACTTGGACTGACGCCGGGACAGCCTAAAATTCTGGAATTTCTTATGAACAACGGAGAGAGCGACCAGAAGACGCTCGCAGCCGACTGTGAGATAGAGCAGGCGACAGCGGGCGGAATCCTGCTGCGCATGGAGGAGGCGGGGCTCATCGCGCGCCGCCGCAAAGATGGCAACCGCCGCTCGCTCTATGTCTCGCTGACGCCGCGCGGCGCCGAGATGGCGCGGAAGATGGACGAAGCGGCGCGCGAGGTCGACCGCCTCGCCGCGTCGCTGCTTTCGGCGGACGAGGAAGAACTGCTTAAAAATATGCTCGCGTCGGTGCGCCGCGCGATGACTGAAACGGAGGAGAAATAAATATGAAACAAAGCGATTACGTGCTTTTGATGAAGCGCTATATATTTCTCTGCTTCGGCCTCGCGCTGATGGCGCTCGGCATAGGCTTCTCGGTCAAGGCGAAGCTCGGCACCTCGCCGATTTCGAGCCTGCCCTACGTCGTGAGCCTTTTCTCGCCGCTGACGCTCGGTCAGGCGACGATAGCGATGCACTGCGTGCTTATCTCCATGCAGATTGCGCTGCTGCGCCGCCGCTTCGAACCAGTGCAGCTCGCGCAGCTGCCGATCGGCATAATGTTCGGCTACATGATAGACGCGGGGCTCTGGGCGCTCGGCTGGATCGACTGCTCCGCATACTGGCAGCTCTGGCTGCTCGTCGCGGCAGGGATAATTTTCCTCGGCATTGGAGTGGCTTTCGCCGTCGCTTCTGGAGCCGTGCCGCTCGCGGGCGAGGGCGCGGTCGTCGCTGTCTGCCGCGTGCTGCATGTGAGTTTTCCGCGCACAAAGATAATCTTCGACGCAAGCCTCGCAATGTCCGCAGTTCTTCTCTCGTTCGCCGTCGCCGGAAAAATCGAAGGCGTCCGCGAAGGCACTCTGGCCGCCGCGCTCTGCGTCGGCCTCATGGTAAAGGCCGCGAACAAATTCGTCGTGCCGATGGCGAAGCGGTTTATTGCGTAGAAGCGCGCCGTTTGAAGTATAAAGCAAGAGCCCCGGACCTTTCGGTTCGGGGCTTCGCTGCGTTCTTGGTGCGTTTCTTTTACTTAGTCGTCGTAGTTCTTGCCGTCGTTGCCGCCTTTGCCGGGGGCGTTGTCTTTTCTGAAGTCTTTGCGCTCGCAGAGGACTTTGCGGTCCGGCGCTGCGTTGTGGTCGGGGCGGGCGGCCATGATTTCGGCTACCGCGTCTGCCGTGCCCTCGGCTCCGAAGGCGTCGATGAAGCGTCCGGCCCACCACTCAATTTCGTCGACGATTCTGTCGATGATAGGCTGCGGCTCGGCAAGGATCATCTCGGCGAATGGCAGGTTGAGTTTCTTGTAGTCTCCGCTCTTGCGGCTCATGCCCTTTTCGTCGGCGGCGGCTACTATTTTCTCCCAGAGCTCGACGGAGATTCCGCGGTCGGCTTCCTTCGTGTAGGTGCCGCCTTCGGTTATCGCGTTGCCGGTGTCGGGGTCCATCTTGATTCCGAAGTAGACGTTCTGGAAGAGCGTCGCTACGTTGCCCTTGCGGATGCCGTACTTACGGAAGGTCGAGACTTTGTCGAGCGGCGTGCCGGAGATGCCGTGCTGCGCTATCGCTACGCCGTAGGGGGCTATCGCGTCGGCTATTTCCTTCGTGCGCGTAAGGTCGATGCCTTCCATCTGGCCGACCGCCGGGTCGTATGTGCCGTGGAGGCTTCCGTTGGAGATGGCGAGGTAGTCGGGGAAGATCTGCCACGCGTTGAGGCCGCCGATGTAGTAGGTCGCCTCTTCGACGGTCGAGAGTTCGCCGGGGCCCTTTATCTCGCCGACTTCCACTTCAAGGCCGAGTTCGGGCGGCAGCCAGCCCGCAAGCGCGCGCGTCGCGGCGAAGTTGTCGTAGTCTTCGAGGTGCGAGGCGTCGATTGCGACGGAGGTGAAGCCGCTGTTCAGTATCTTCGTGAGGTGGCCTACTCCCTTGAGAACGTCCGCTTCGCTCTTTATCGCGTAGTGGTCTACGTGAAGTCCGAAGACGGCTCCGTGTCCGAGCTCCGCAGAGTACTTCAGCGCGTAGTCGGCGAGGTTGTCGTAGGTCGAACCGCAGTAGGTCGACTCCGACTTCGCGAGCTCGATGAGCACGGCGGCGTTTTTCTTCTTCGCCGCGCGGAGCACGCCCTTCACGACGAGCGGATGGCGCGCGTTGGCCGCGAGCACGATGGAGTCGCACTTCTTAGCCGCCGCCGCGATGTCGCGTCCGCTGACGAGCCCCATCTCTTCGTTCGCAAAGCGCGCCTGCACGTTGAGCGGGCGCTTTTTCAGAAGTTCCTGGTAGGCTTTACTCTTTACATCCATTGGAATCTCCTCCTGATGTTTTTAATATAATGTCCGTATCATTATTGTAGCCTTTATGACCTGATATTGCAAAGATAATTTAATGGGGCGGAGCGTTTTGCCGGCGGTTTTGCAAAAATTTCGCGGCGTCCTCGCTTTCGCACGCGCCGCGGTCTTTCAGCCTTTTAAGAATTTTTTCTCGATGAATTCCGCGCGTCCCTCCGCGCCGATTTCCCGGTAGGCGCGCGCGGCCTCTTCGGCGTAGCGCGCGGCTGGGCCTTCGAGCGTTCCGTCGAAGACCGCGCCGTCGAGGCGGCCTTCTTCTACTGCGGCGGCGGTCCATGCCTTAGCCATGTACTGCGCGGCGTGCCAGCTTTTCTTGCCTATCGCGGAGAGGAAGTCGGCTTTTTTGAGCGAGTCGAGCGCGGCGGCCGCGTCGCCTTTCTCCGCGTCGCATATCGCCTTCAAGCTGTACAGCAGCGAGGTGCAGTGTCCGCCCTTGGAGCTTTCAAAGAGCTCCGCGCCTTTGCGCACGTGCGCTTCGAAGAGCGCGCGGTCGCCAATGTCGAACGCGGCGTCCGCGGCGTGCGCGTGGAAGTGGCTGCGTCCCCAGAAAAGGCCGCGTTTCTCGCATATCGTCACGCATTCCTCGAAGCAGCGCAGAGCCTCCGCGGCTTCGCCGCGCCGCTGGCGCATCTCGCCTATGTAGCATTTCGGCGCCAGCATGTTGAGCGTATAGTAGCGTCCCGTGAGCGCGAGATTTTCAAAGACTTTGACGGAGCGCATGAATATCTTCTCCGCGCCGTCGAAGTCCCCTTCGATCTGCTTCGCCATACCGAGGAAGCGCAGCGCGAGCCCCGCGTGGTTTTCCTTGCCCAGCTCGCGCGATAACGAAAGCAGTTTTTCACCGGTCGCGCGCAGCTTTTCGCCTTCGTCGGTCTGGAGATAGAAGTGCGCTATATCTTCAAGCGCGTGTATGTAGGTTTCGCCGACGGAGTTTTCTTCGGAAATTTTCAGCGCGCCGGACAGAAGAGTCATTCCCTTGTCGTATTCGCCCCAGTTTATGAGATAGCCGCCGTACAGCTCGAAATATGCTGCTTCGAGCGCCGTCAGCTCCTTTTCGCTCTCCGGCGCCGAGGCGCGCAGCCCGCCGATCGTCCGGCGCATCCGTTCAAATTTCTCCTCGGTCTCCTCGCGGCTGCTGTACGGTACGGAGCAGCGGAGAAGCACGCCGTCCTCTATCATTGGGAAGAGTATATGGTTCAGGTTGATGTGGAAGAGCATTTCGGAGACGTTCTGCCGCAGCACCTGCATATTCAGCCCCGCCGCCGTGTAATGGTGGCAGAGTTTCGCGCTGAGCGCCGGGTTCCATACGTGCGGCGACCAGCCTTTTGACAGGACGGCCGCTATTTTTGCGTGGAGCTGTTTTCTGCGGAAGGCCGGCATAGAGTCGTACAGACATTCGCGCACGTTGGCATGCAGGAAGTCTATCGCCGCGTGTCCGCCGTCGCTGGTCTCGCGTATCATTTTTTTCTGGAGCAGCGCGTCGAGCGTCTTTTCCGTAGCTTCGGGCTCTTCGCCAAGCACAGCCGCCAGCTCCTCCGGCTGGAACGGAAGTTCCTCCATCATTTTCTCCTGAGC
>MHCFR05601__coassemble_783_pt1 | contig 41455 bp, 41 predicted proteins | sample MHCFR05601__metabat2_low_PE_003 | metagenome-assembled genome bin MHCFR05601
GTCCGTCCTCTCCGACAGCGAGCGCAAGGACAGCAAGCACGACTTCGGCCGCGACATACTGCCGCGCCTCTTCGGCACGCACAAGCTCATGGCCTACGACTTCTCGACCAACGTGCTGCCGGGCGACGACAAGCCGTACTGGAAGGACGTTGGAAGCATCAAGGCCTACTGGGAGGCGCACATGGACCTTCTGCGCCACGAGTCGCCGCTTTCGCTCTACAACCCGCAGTGGCCGATAAGAACGGTCTCCTACTCCGACCCGCCGGGATTCACCTATCCCGACAAGGACCACTCCTGCTCGGTAGACGGATGCCTCCGCGCCGAAGCGAGCCGCGTCCTCGGAGCATACGTGCGTAAGAGCGTCCTTTCGCGCAACTGCATAATCCACGCCGGCTCCGTCGTCGAGGAGTGCATCATCGGACAGGGCGTCGAAATCGGCGAAGACTGCCGTCTGCGCCGCGTCATCGTCGACGCGCACAACAAAATCCCCGCGGGCACGTCGATAGGCTTCGACCCAATCGCCGACGCTGAGCGCTACCACGTCGACCCCGCCTCGGGAATCGTCGTCGTCGGTATGCCACAGATACAGCTCCGCAAACGCCAGGACACGCCCGGAAACTATGAAGGTCTTCAGAACGCCGAGGACATGGGCTTCTAATTACGGACGAACGCATAACGCATGAAAAGCCCCGCGCTTCGCGGGGCTTTTTTCGTTGACGCGCGCGCGGCGCGCACGCTAGAATTTTTCGTGAAATTACCGGAAAGGGCTGAGCTTTATGGCGAGATGCAGAAGATGCGGAACGATTTACAACGACGGCGCGCGCTACTGTCCGAAGTGCGGCGAGCCGGAGCGTGCGGAACGCGGACTGTTTCGCGCGCCGCGCCCTGATTCATCGCCCAGCGGAGAAAACGACGAAGGCACGCGGAAACGGCGCGGCGTCATCTTCTCCGTGCCTCTACCCTTCGCCGTGCTCGTCGTCGGGATTTTGATGAACCCCTCCACAGCACAGTGGATTTTCAAAATATATCTCTTCGCCGCGCCCGCGCTCGGCCTCGACGCCTCTTCGCCCTCGCGCGCCGCGATATGGGCAATGAGCTACGCGCCGTCGGCAGTCGGCATGTGCGTTGCCTGTGCCGTGCTTGAGTCCTCGATACGCCGCCACAGGGGAAGCCGCCTTCTGCGCATTGCGGCGGTCGTGATTTTCATGCTGACGCTCGCGACGCTCTTCTCTACGCTCGTGAACTCCTTCAAATATATTTCCCTGACCGGCGCGTTTTAGTCCTCCGTCTCGTAAACCTCGCCCGTCTCGCGCGCTTCGTCGGGCGCTACGATGAGCGCGCGGCTCATGTTTTCAAGCAGCGTCTTGCCTCCCGCGCGGTACCACGAGGCGAAGCGCGCCGCGTCGCCGCTATCTACGAGCCTGCCCATCTCCGTAGGCCAGTCGGAACGCTTCTCCTCGTTCAAGACGTCCAGCGCGACGTAGCCGCGCGCTATAACGACGGCGACGGAACGCCGCCCTCTGTACTCTATCGTTACAAGTTTCATCATCATAACCTCCGCTCAGATTTTCACTTCGCCTGCTAATTATAGCGCGCTTCGCTGGCGCGCGCCTGCGCCGCGAAGCTTCCGCCGCTTCCATGCGCGCGCCCCCGCGCCATAAGCCGGAGACAAAGAGGCCGAACCGCCGAGAACGCGGCGGTTTTACGGCTGCGCGCAAAATTCACGCCGCCTCCGCAAAACCGCCGCGCCCGCGCGAAGCTCGCGCCGCCGCCCGCGCGCGGCGGATTTTCCGCCGCTTGTTGACAAAGGCCGCCGCGCGTAGTAATCTTCACTAAGTTGATAGAGAAGGTGATGTTTATGGCGATCACACAGAAATGCCAATATGCGCTGCGCGCTATATACGAGCTTGCCCGGCGCGGCGAAGGGCCCTGCAAGATTGGGGCGGTCGCCGAGGCGCAGGGCATTCCGGTGCGCTTTCTCGAAAACATACTGAACAGCCTGAAGGGCGCGGGCTTCGTAGATTCCGCGCGCGGCAAGGACGGCGGATATTTCCTCGCGCGTCCTGCATCTGCGATAACGGTCGGCGAGGTCATCCGCTTCGTGCAGGGCGACTTCCGCCCCGTCGAATGCGGCGACGAGGACGACGTCTGCTCCGTTTACGGAAGCTGCGTCTTCCGCCCGCTCTGGGAGAGGGCGCAGGAGGCGCTCGAAGCTGTCTATGACGGAACGACCTTTCAGGACCTGCTCGACCAGTCGGAGGAAAACCGCCACGGCCCAGAGTGCCGCTGCGGGCGAAAGGTTAAAATACAGAAAGCATGATGAGGTGACTGAGATGGAACCACGCGAAGTTTATCTTGATAATTCAGCGACGACGAGGGTAGACCCCAGGGTGACGGAGGCGATGCTTCCCTACTTCTCGGAGCGCTACGGCAACCCGAACAGCCTGCACAGGCTCGGGCGCGAGGCCCGCGACGCTGTGGACGCGGCGCGCGCGAAGGTCGCGGCGCTGATAAACGCGGAGCCGACGGATATAATTTTCACAGGCGCGGGCAGCGAGGCCGACAACCTCGCTATTAAGGGCGCGGCATGGGCGCTGCGCGAGCGCGGCAAAGGAAACCACATAATCACGAGCGCGATAGAGCACCACGCGATTCTCGACACGGTCAAATGGCTCGGGAAGATGGGCTTCGAATACACGATACTGCCAGTGGACGGCCGCGGCATGGTGTCGCCCGAGGAGCTCGAAAAGGCCATCCGCCCCGACACGATACTCGCGACGATTATGGCGGCGAACAACGAGATAGGGACGATACAGCCGGTCCACGCCCTCGGCGAAGTCTGCCGCGCGCACGGCGTCATGTTCCACACCGACGGCGTGCAGGCCGCGGGGCATATAAAGATGGACGTGAAGGAGCTGCCAATCGACATGATGACGATGGCGGCTCACAAGATGTACGGCCCTAAAGGACTCGGCGCGCTCTACGTGCGCCGCGGCATAAAGCTCATCCCGACGCTGCACGGCGGCGGACAGGAGTTCGGCCTGCGCTCCGGCACGGAAAACGTGCCCGGCATCGTCGGCTTCGGCAAGGCCGCGGAAATCGCAAAAGAGCGCCTAGACAACGGCGAGGACAAAAAGCTCGCCGCGCTGCGCGACTATCTCATCGACGGCGTGCTCTCGCGCATACCGGAGTCGCATCTGACCGGCGCTGCGGGCTGCGACCGTCTGCCCTTCCACGCCAGCTTTACGATAAAATATATCGAAGGCGAAGGGATGCTGCTGCTGCTCGACGCGACTGGCATCGCGGCGTCGAGCGGCTCGGCCTGCACCTCGGGCAGCCTTGAACCGAGCTACGTGCTGCTCGCGACGGGGCTCGACCACGCGACGGCGCACGGCTCCGTCCGCATGACGATGAGCCACGAGACTACGAAGGAAGATATAGACTACGTGCTTGAGCAGTTCCCGAAAATTGTCGAGAAGCTGCGCGCAATGTCTCCGTTCTATAATAAAAAGTAACGGGGCGAGGAGGAGGAAAAGATGTATAACCAGAAAGTAGTAGACTATTTCATGAACCCGCGCAACGCGGGACGCATCGAGAACGCCGACGCGATAGGCGAGGTCGGCAACCCGAAATGCGGAGACGTGATGAAGATTTATCTGAAGATAAATCCGCAGAGCGAAGTTATAGACGACATCAAATTCGAGACCTTCGGCTGCGCCGCGGCGATAGCGACCAGCTCGATGGTGACGGAGCTTGCGAAGGGGCGCACGCTTCAGAATGCGCTGAAGATAACAAATAAAGAGGTCGCCGACGAGCTAGGCGGGCTGCCTCCGGCGAAGCTGCACTGCTCGCTGCTCGCGCAGGAGGGCATACAGGCCGCCGCGGCCGACTATTATATGCGCCGCGACGGGAAACTGCCGGAAGGGCTGACGGTTCCCAAGACCTGCATAGCCTGCGGCTGCGAGGCCGAGGAAGAAGAGGAAGAAAGGTTTGTGAGCGAACATGACAGAGTTGCAGAATAACCACGCGGCGAAGGGGCGCATCATAGCGGTATGCAGCGCCCCGAAAAAGGGCATGATCAAGCACGACATAGGCGAAGGGACGCTCATTGAAGGCATCGGCCTAGAAGGGGACGCGCACGCCGGATTCATGCACAGGCAGGTGAGCCTCATCTCGATGGAGGACATCAGGACGATGATGGCGAAGCTGCCGAACCTCGTGCCGGGGAGCTTCGCTGAAAATCTAACGACCGAGGGCTTCGACCTCGGCGCGCTGAAAATCGGCGACCGCCTCAAGGTCGGCGAGACGCTGCTCGAAGTCTCGCAGATCGGCAAGGAGTGTCACTCGCACTGCGAAGTATTCAAACAGACCGGCGAGTGCATAATGCCGAAGAAGGGCATCTTCACGAAGGTGCTCAAAGGCGGGCGCGTGAAAAAGGGCGATACGATAGAATACGCGGAATAAGGCAGGGGCCGCCGGAACGGCGGCCTCTTTTTTACGAGAGGCTTAATCATGGGCGACGAACACGAACACAATCATAAACACGAAGATGTGGAAGGATGCTCCTGCGGCTGCGCAGACGGCAGCGGCGGCGGGCAGGCTCACGAACATGAGCCGCACGGCGGCGAAACGCGCGGACATACGCATGAACATGAACATTGCTGCGAAGAACACGGGCATTCCCACGAGCATAAAGAGGGCGAAAATTGCAGCTGCGGTCACGTCCATGAGCACGGCGGCGAAACGTGCGGCTGCGGACATGACCACGCGCACGGACATACACACGAATGCGGCCACGAGCATCATCACGCGCACGGACACGACGACGGCTGCTGCTGCGCCTCATGCCACGCCGCGGAGCGCATCTTTCAGGAGACGGAGGAGGACGAGCGGCGCGCTGGCGCGGCGTTCCGCCGCGAGATAACTTTCCTCGCCGTGACTGGCGCGATATTCTTCATCGCATTCGCTGTCGAAGAGCTGCACCTTTTCCATGACGAGAGCACGCACAGCCTGCTCCACGCCATATTCGCCGTCCTCTACATAATAACGGGCTGGCCCGTGCTGAAGACGGCCTTCAAAGCGCTGCTGCGCGGCGACGTATTCAACGAATTCACGCTGATGGGCGGCGCTACGCTCGCGGCCTTCGCGATAGGCGAGACCTGCGAGACGGTCGGCGTCATGCTCTTCTACCGCCTCGGCGAAGCTTTTCAGGAACGCGCGGCGTCGAACTCGCGCCGCTCGATAAAGGCGCTGCTCGCGGAGAAGCCAGTGACGGCGCGCCTCGTCAAGGACGGCGAGACGATAGAAAAAGAGCCGCAGGAAATCAAAAAGGGCGACGTCGTGCAGGTTCTGCCCGGCGAGATAATCCCGATCGACGGCATAATCGTCAGCGGCGAGTCGCAGCTCGACTGCTCCGCGATAACGGGCGAGTCCATGCCGGTGCCGGTGAAGGCCGGAGCGCAGGTGCACGGCGGCGCGCTGTCGCTCGACGGCCTGCTGCTCGTCGAGGCGGCGGGGCCGTTTGAAGACTCCACCATCGCGCGTATGCTCGAAATGGTGCAGAACGCCGTGGAGCGCAAAGCTCCGACGGAGCGCTTCATCACGAAATTTGCGAAATGGTACACTCCGGCGGTATTCTTCGCCGCAGCGGCGGTGATGCTCGCCTCGCGCTTCGCTGGCGGCGCGGACTGGCACGAGTCCATATACCGCGGCCTCGTGCTGCTCGTCATATCGTGCCCCTGCGCGCTCGTAATCTCGATACCGCTCGGCTACTTCGGCGGCATCGGCGCGGCCTCGAAGCACGGCATACTGGTCAAGGGCGCGAACGTATTCGACGCGCTCGGCAAGGTAGAGAGCGCGGTCTTCGACAAGACCGGAACTCTGACATACGGGCGCTTCCGCGTTTCAAACGTAACGCCAGCCGAAGGCGTGACGCGCGAGGAGCTGCTTTCGACCGCGGCGCTCGCGGAGAGCGGCTCGCCGCACCCCGTCGCAAAGGCGATAGCAGAGGCGGCGGGCGCGAAGCTCGCGCCCGAAGGCGCGGCGATAACGCAGTTCCCGGGGCGCGGCATGGTCTGCAAAACCGGCGGCGACACCATAATTTCCGGCAACGCCGCCCTGCTTGAGGAATACGGCGTGACGCCGCCGCCGGTCGAAGAGCAGGGCACGGTCGCCTACGTCATGAAAAACGGGCGTTACCTCGGCGTGATAACGGCCTCAGACGCAGTGCGGCCGGAATCGGCGGAGGCCGTCAGGGAGCTGCGCGCGCTCGGGATCAGGGGCGTCTATATGCTCACGGGCGACCGCGAGGAGACCGCGGCCCGCGTCGCAAAAGAGCTGTCGCTCGACGGCTGGCGCGCGGAGCTGCTGCCCGGCGACAAGGTCGAAGCGCTCAGGGAAATCTGCGGCGGCGACACGAAGAAGACGGTATATGTCGGCGACGGCGTGAACGACGGCCCCGTCCTCGTAACCTCCGAGACGGGCATAGCGATGGGCGGCTTCGGTTCGCAGGTCGCCGTCGAGGCGGCGGACGCCGTCATCCTCGACGACTCACCCGCCAAGGTCGCGGACCTGCTGCGCATAGCGAAGAAGACGCGCGCGATAGTCTGGCAGAACGTCGCCCTCGCGCTCGGCGTCAAGGGCGTTTTCCTCGTCCTCGGCGCGTCGGGCCACGCTGGGCTCTGGGAGGCCGTATTCGCGGACGTCGGCGTCGCGCTGATGGCTATACTCAACGCCACGCGCGCGACGCGGCTCAGATAGCGCGCAAAAATCGAATAAAATCTCAGCGGAGCGGCGCGCGGAAGCCGCTCCGTTTTTTTGCGCCCGCGCTTTACTGCCGCGAATTTTTTGCTATAATCTACCGCTGTTTGATTTTTACATAAGGACGGGCATCATGAGCAAAATCTACACACTCAAACTCTCACACATTCCGGTAACCCAGATAAAGCTGAATCAGGCCGTCGCGGGCGCGATAGAGATACGCACGGCGAAGATAGCGGCCTTCGTGCGCCTCAACGGCGAGATACTGCGCCAGTCCGGCGACGCGCACATGACGACGTGCCTTCGCCCGTGGGGGCTCGGCCTCTCCGACGAGGAGATGAACACCTTTGCGACGCAGGAGGTGCGCGGCAAGACCTACATCAACAGCATATATGTAGACGCTGACACATACGCCGACATACAGGCGCTGAACCCAGAGACGATGTACTCCCTCTGGTATGAACTCGGCCTCGTCCACTACGCGCTGACGGCTGGCGAGACGATGAACCACATCCGCGACGCGCGCGAAAAAGCGGTTGAATCCGGCGAACTCAGCGCCGCTTCGCTCGACGCAGAAAATTTCGCAATACGCCACACGAGCGCACAGGCCGCGCTCAAGGCGCTGAAGGCGCTCAGCGAAGAGAAGCAGCCGGAAACCTGCCTCGCCGCGAAGGAATACCCGCTGCGCATAAAAGCGCTCGAAGAGCTGGCCGCCGCGAAATAAAAGCCTCCTTTTCTGAAATATATCTAGTTTTTATAGAACGAAAACTTGATTCTCTAAAAATATTGCATAAAATAACTCATGCAAAATTGACAGAGAAGGAGAAATCTCAAATGAATCTCAGCGCACGCAACCAGCTTAAAGCCACAGTAGCCGCGGTCAAAAAAGGCGCGGTCAACGACGAAGTCTCGCTCCGCCTCGCGGACGGCACCATGCTCACCTCGATAATCACAGAGACGAGCTGCGAGAACCTCGGCCTCAAAGAGGGCGTCGAAGCCTACGCGGTCATCAAGGCGACGAACGTCATGATCGGCGACCTCGACGACGGCGGCCTCAAGCTCTCCGCCCGCAACCAGCTCAAAGGCACAGTCGAGGCAGTCAAAGACGGAATGGTCAACTGCGAAGTAGACGTCGTCCTCGCTGGCGGCGAAAAAGTAACCTCCGTCATCACGATGGCGAGCGCCAAACGCCTCGGCCTCGCCGCCGGCAAGGAGATCCGCGCCATCATCAAAGCCTCCGACATTATGGTCGGAGTCAAGGCGTAAGCCCGGCCGCAGCAGGCAAAGCAAAAGCGAAAACGCCGCGTCACGAACGACGCGGCGTTTTTTGTACCCGCGCGGGCGTTATAATATAGCGCATAACCGCTGAAGCGCAGGAGGGAAAGCCATGCTCGACATACGCGCCGCGCGCGCCGGAGAATTCGCGGCGGTCCGCGGCTTTTACCACGAACTCATAGATATGATGGAAGGCTCGGAATTTCACCCGCGCTGGGAGAAATGCGTATATCCGTCGGACGATTTCCTGCGCTCGTCGATAGAGCGCGGCGAACTTTACATTGGGCTGACCGGCGAAGAAACAGCCGCGGCGATGGTAATCAACGGCGAAGGCGCGGATGGCTACGACGGCGCGCCGTGGAGCGTGCGCGCCGCGGACGGAGAATTTTCCGTAATCCACGCGCTCGGCGTGCTGCCATCGCACCACGGGCGCGGCTTCGCGCGCGAACTCGTAGCCGCGGCGAAGGAGATCGCGCGCAGCCGCGGGCACAGGGCGCTGCGCCTCGACGTGCTCAACGGCAACATTCCCGCAGTCAGGCTCTATGAGTCGGAGGGCTTCCGCTTCGTCTCGCGCGTGAAACTCTTCTACGAGGACACGGGGCTGACCGATTTTCTGCTCTACGAGTACGCGCTCTGACGGCGGCGCGGCGCGCGGCATCTGACTATATTTGACATTTTCGCGCGCGGCGGCTAATATTCACTCGTGATATAGACGTGGGCGCTTGAGGAAGGGCGCCCGTTCAATTTTCAATAAAAGGAGATGCGCTTAATGGCACAGGAAAACTGTTCGCACGACTGCGGAAACTGCCAGCAGAAATGCTCCGAGGCGGAAAAGCCCGATTTCCGCGTCGCGGCGAACGCTCTGAGCGACGTTAAAAAAGTCGTCGGCGTCGTCAGCGGCAAGGGCGGCGTCGGTAAATCGCTCGTCACCTCGCTGCTCGCCTCCGCGATGCAGAAGAAGGGACGCCAGTGCGGAATTCTCGACGCGGACATCACGGGGCCGTCGATACCGAAGATGTTCGGCGTAGACGCGATGGCTGCGGCTAACGAGTCCGGCATACTGCCCTGCCGCACGAAGGGCGGCATCGACATCATGTCGGTGAACCTCCTGATGGAGGACAAGGCGACGCCGGTCATCTGGCGCGGCCCCGCGATTGCGGAGGTCGTCAAACAGTTCTGGAGCGACGTAATCTGGAGCTACGAGGATTATCTCTTCGTCGATATGCCGCCGGGAACGGGCGACGTGCCGCTGACGGTATTCCAGTCGCTGCCCGTCGACGGCATCATAATAGTCGCCTCGCCGCAGGAGCTCGTCTCGCTCATCGTCGAGAAGGCGCTGCGTATGGCGAAGGAGATGAACATCCCCATCCTCGGCGTCATCGAGAATATGAGCTACGTCCAGTGCCCCGACTGCGGCAAGAAAATAAAAATCTTCGGCGAAGGGCGCACCGCGGAGACGGCGGCGAAGTACGGCCTCGACTTCCTCGGAGAAATCCCAATCGCCCCGGAACTCGCGGCGCTCTGCGACGCAGGCAACATAGAATACTACGAGGCGGACTTCTTGGACAAAGCGATAGCGAAGATAGAATCCGCAGGCAAAAAAGAATAAAAAACGTCCGGCTCCGCGCGAGCCGGATTTTTTATTATCCGCCGCTGCGCTATAATTTTAAGACGAACGCAAAAGCGCCTGAAGCGGCTGAAAACAACGGCGCGAAAGAGGCGGTGCTATGAACAAGAAAAATCTAAAAATGAAGCCGGTCGGAAGCGAGTACATGGAGCAGTACAACGCGCTGCTCCGCTACGTCTTTCAGGTGACGGACCAGGAGCTGCACTCCGTCGGCTGGCAGGAGAAGGAAATCATCCACGCGAAGTTCCCGACGATGAAGAAGGCCGACGTCATAGGCTGGTTCGACAACGATATGCTCGTCTCGCAGGCCGCGGTCTACCCGATGCAGGTGCGCGTCTTCGACAGGACCTACAAGATGGGAGGCCTCACGGGCGTCGGCACATATCCCGAGTACTCGAACATGGGGCTGATGCACAAGCTGCTCGAACAGGCGCTCAAGAACATGAAAAAGCGCGGACAGTACATTTCATATCTTTATCCCTATTCCATCCCCTATTACAGGCGCAAAGGCTGGGAGATAATCTCCGACAAAATTTCGTATGAGATTGAAGACTACCAGCTTCCGAAGAGCCGGCAGGTCGCTGGCGACGTGCGCCGCGTCAAGACCGACGGCCCGGAGCTGAAGGAGACCTATGAGCGCTACGCGATGCGCACGCACGGCGCTGTGCTGCGCGACGAGCTGGCGTGGAACGAATATTGGCTCTGGGACCCCGACGACATAATGGCGGCGGTCTACTACAACGAGCACAACGAGCCGGACGGCTACGTCATATACTGGATTGCGAATGAAATTTTCCACATCAAGGACATGATTTTCAACAACGAGGACGCGCGCACGGGACTGTGGAATTTCGTCTCGGCGCATTTCTCGATGATCGACCAAGTACAGGGCGACACGTACACGGACGAGCCGCTCGCCTTCCTGCTTGAGGACGCGAGCATAAAAGAGACAATCTCTCCCTATTACATGGCACGTATCGTAGATTTCCAGTCTTTCATAGCGGACTATCCTTTCAAGGCCGACATCGTGGACAGAGAATGGAAGTTCACCCTCTCCGACCCGATTATGGAATGCAACCAAGGGGCATTCCGCCTTTCCATATCGAAGGAGGGCGTCGGGCGCGCAGAGCGCATACCGGAACAGTGCGCCGACGAGATAAACATACAGACGATGACGACGATGCTGATGGGCTACAAGCGTCCCGACTATCTTGCGAAAATCGGGCGCATACGCTCGAACGACGAAGTAATAGATATGCTCGAAGACGCTATCGAGCAGCAGACGCCCTACATATCCGACTACTTCTAACCTTAAAAGGAGGAACTTTTTCATGCTTCTGCTCTGCTACCCTTCGTGAAGCACCTGCAAAAAAGCCGCGGAGTGGCTCAAAAACAACGGAATCGCATACGAAGAGAGGAACATCAAGACGGACAACCCGAGCGCGGAGGAGCTGCGCACGTGGCACAAACTTTCGGGGCTGCCTCTGAAAAAATTTTTCAACACCAGCGGCAACGCCTACAAAAATCTCGGCCTCAAGGACAAACTTCCCACTATGTCTGAAGAGGAGCAGATAGAGCTGCTCGCGACGGACGGGATGCTCGTCAAGCGCCCGCTGCTAGCGACGGAGAGCCGCGTGCTGACGGGCTTCAAAGAGGCAGAATGGAGCGAGGCGCTCAAATAATGGAGATACCGCAGAAAATAATCGAAGAAATGACGGCGCGCCGCCGCGATTTCCATAAATACCCCGAGCGCGGATGGACGGAATTCCGCACGACGTCAATATGCGCTGACGTGCTTGAGCGGCTCGGCTGGCGCGTGCGCTTCGCGGATGAATTTATAGAACCTGATAAAGTTATGGGGCGCGACGTAGACGTGCAGGCCGAAAAGCGGCGCGCGCTTGAACAGGGCGCGCCTGCGGAAATGCTCTCTCGCATAGGCGAATACACCGGACTTTGCGCCGAACTCGACTGCGGCAACGGGCCGCTTACAGTCATGCGCTTCGACATAGACTGCGTCGAGACGGCCGAAAACACAGAATCTTCGCATCGTCCCGCGGCGCTCGGTTTCGCATCGGTCAACGCCGGGCTTTCGCACTCCTGCGGACACGACGGGCACGCAGCTGTGGGGCTTGCGCTCGCCGAGATGCTCATAAACTCGCGTGAAAATCTGCGCGGCACGATAAGGCTCATATTCCAGCCGGCGGAAGAGGGAGACCGCGGCGCCTATCCGATGGCGGCCCTTGCGCGCGGCGCGGACTATTTTATAGCGGCGCACCTCGGCCTCGGCCTGCCCACTGGATGCGTATGCAGCGGCACCGGCGGCTTCCTCTGCTCCACGAAGTTCGACGCGGAGTTCACCGGACGCGCGGCTCACGCGGGCGGAGAGCCGGAGCGCGGGCGCAACGCGCTGCTCGCCTCGGCGCAGGCGGCGCTTGCCATACACTCAATCGCGCCGCATTCCGGCGGCGTCATGCGCGTCAACGTCGGCGCGCTGTACGCGGGCGAGGGGCGCAACGTCGTGCCGCCGCACGCTCTGATGAAGATAGAGACGCGCGGCGAAAACAATGAGGTCGCCGCTTACGCCTACGAACGCGCGGTACAGTCGCTGAAAGGTGCGGCGCAGATGTACGGCGCGGAACTTTCCGTAAAGAAACAGGGCGAGACGATAACGGCGGAGAGCGACGAAAAGCTCGCGAAGCTTGTAGCGGACGAGGCCGCTTCCATCCCCGGTGTGACGAAGACGACGCTTTACAGAAAAATGCCCGGCAGCGACGACGCCTGCTGGTTTATGCGCGAAACGCAGCAAAGCGGCGGCCTCGCGGCATATATATGTGTTGGTGCGGACACCGCGGCGGGACATCACAACGGAGCCTTCGACTTCGACGAAGCGGCGCTGCCCATAGCGCTCGAAACATTACACAGAGCGGTCATGCGTATAAATAGGGCGTTATAGTAGATTATAATAATTTGCCAACATAAGAGAGACAACGTTATCCCGTCATGCCGCGCTTGACGCGGCATCTAGCGTCGTAAAATACCGTAACGTATGGGAGTTAGAGACACTTCATCGGCGACAACGCCGCCGATGCTAGGAACGGCCTAAAGAGTTTTTTATGTCCGCTTCGCGGGCAGGCCGTTCCGTCGCAAGCGCGGGGCGACGGTAAGGGGGCGGCGTTCCCCTACCGTCGTCCTGAGATGCCTCTGCTCAGCGACGCGCAGCGCGGTTCGCGCAAGCGGACGCTATCAATTTTCCTCAGCGCTGCGCTAGTGCAAGGCGCGCTTTGCCCTGCCGACGCGCAGCGCGGTTCGCGCAAGCGGACATAAAAGTATAGCCGCTTAAATTAAGACAGAAACGACAAAAACTCGTCATTCCGCGCGCCGGCGTAAGCCGGCGACGCGGAATCCAGTTGTCCAAACCCCCATAAGTTACGGTATTTAACGCACTGTGCCTCGCGTCATCGGCGACAACGCCGCCGCCCCGAGAATTATCTGCGCCGCCTGCCCCGGAAATTTTCTGTCTAAGGGAATCTCCACAATAGAACAAAACCGCTTGCTTTATGAGGCTGCATGAATATCCGCGGGAGGTCCCCGACAGAAAATTTCGGGGACGACGGGAAGGGGGCGACGGTGAGGAAACGCCGGTAAGGGGACGGCGGCTGTGCGGGCGGCGTGGGTTGCCTTGGATTGGGGAAGGGAAAAGCCGGAGTGGGGAGGCCACTCCGGCTCAGTCTATGCTCCGCGCATGGCGGAGAGGGACAGACTGCTGTGTTATTTGCTCTTTGCGTCAAGGCGGACTTTGAGGGCCGCGTTCTCGGCTTTGAGCTCGTGCAGGGCCTGACGTACTTCAGCGAGCTGCGCCTGGACTTCGTTCATATCCTTCGGGGCGAGGGCTTTCTTCTTGTCTCCGCCTCTGCCGACGGTGAAGCTGATACCAGCGCGGCCCATGAGGTCGCCGTCGGAGCAGATCGACGCGCCGAGGTTGAACAGAACGTTCTCGCGCACGTAGTGGAATACGCCGACCGCGACCGCGTATTCGTCACGGTATGTGCCTATCGCGGCGGAGAGCGTCGTCGGCTCATAGGGGTTGTAGTCGATCGGGTGCAGGCCGGAGAGAGCCGCGGCGTGCGCGCCGACGATGTTGATGCTTTCCTGCAGCTGGTCCATGCGCTTGTAGGCCTGCCAGAGCTGGTTGCCCGTCACCGCGTCCGTGCTTCCCATGTAGACGCCGCCGTCCGCGAGGCCGGTGAGCCTTCCGGCTCCGCCCATGTTGAGGGTGTTCGATACGCCGTCGTAGGTCATGCTTCCGACCTTCATGGCGTTCTCCCTGAAGTAGGCGCTGTTGTTGTTGATCGAGACGGACCCGTTGTTGATGACCGTGCCGTTTGTACCGCCGACCGTTATCTGGTTGTCAACGGTTACCGTGCCGCCGTCGATGACGGTCTGGTCGCCTTTTGTTGAGGCGAACGTTCCCTTCTGTCCGTCGATACTTGTCGTGCCGTTGGCGTTGGTGAAGGTGCCGGTTCCTTTGTCGATTACGGTCTGGTTGTCGCCCGTGCCGACGGTCACCGTGCCGGCAGTCCCGTCGATGACGGTCTGGTTCTCGCCTGTGCCGACGGTCACCGTGCCGGCAGTCCCGTCGATTACGGTCTTGTTGTCGCCCGTGCCGACGGTCACCGTGTCGCCGTCGATTACGGTCTGCTTGCCGTCCGTGCCGACGGTGACTTTGTCATTGGCGGTTATGGTGTCGGCTGTTACGCTGTCAAACTTCGGGTTGTCGGAGACGCTGATGCTTAGGTCCGCGTCGCCGTCGGTGGCGCCGTCTCCGACGATTACTTCGATGTTGCTTCCGGCCTCAACGTTGAGGGAGCCGCCGGGCTTTACGGTGCTGCTGCCGTTGCCTGTGCCCGGAGTGCCTGTGCCGCCGGTTCCGTCCGCGCCGTTGATGTCCCAACCCTCTGCGAGCTTTTCGATGGCGGCTGCAACGTTGGTGTACTCCGTGCCGTTGATCTCAACGCGGAAATCGCCGATCGTTATGCCGCCTGTGTAGTCCACGCCGAGTTCGCGCGCGATGGATCGAGCGAGGCTGTAAAGCTGCGCGCCGTTGACCGCGTGTGTGCTTGTCGCGTTTACGTCTCCGGCGGCTACATTGCCGATTTGAACCCGGTCTCCGCTGTTGTCGGTGAGCGTCAGTTCGTTTTTGTGCCCCGTCGTGTATTTCACGGCGTTCGCGTCGAGGTCGTCAATGTCATCGTCTATCGCGGTGAACACATCCTGGACGGTCGTCGTGGTCGCCGGGGCATCGTCTCTGTACTTGAATCCTTTGTTGGTTATCGCGCCGTTCGTCGAGTTGACTTCCGCTATGGGGTTGCCGTCAGCGTCGGTGCCGAATATGCCGAGCGTATCGTTGAGCTGGCCGACGTTCACGGCATCGGTGTCGGCCCGGCCCGCGGCCATGTTGACGAGGCGGCGCTGGGTAAGACTACTACCGATTGAAACTACATAGTTTTCTGTCGCATTTGATCCGGAACCCAGCGCGATTGAGCCGCTAACCCCTTCCCTAACAGCTGCATTCTTGCCGATGGCTACGGATTCATTAGCTCCGGAGGTATTATTGCCCACTTGGGCATAGTCTCCGATTGCGATAGAGTATTGGCCATATGCTTTCGCTTGGCGGCCGACCGCGACAGAGTAGCCGCCCGTCGCGCCGGCAGTTTCGCCGAGTGCGATTGAGGATTCGCCATTTGCTTTCGCATAGCTGCCGACCGCGACAGATCTGCTATTAGCATCTGTGTCAAAGCCTAAAGCGACTGATTTCTCGCCCGCCGCGTTGGCAGCTGCGCCGAGTGCGATTGAGGATTCCCCCTCCGCCTGTGCGCCCGTGCCTACTGCAGTGGCAAATTGGGCGTTCGCCGTTGTTTGCATCGGGAGGGGGGCTGGGTAACTGGAGCCTATTGCAATTGAACTCGTCCCCTGCGCTTCCGACCCCTTGCCTATTGCTATAGCCGGCGTATCAGATGTGCCATTGTCAGCAGGAACAGTTCCGTTTATCGGAACATATTCTTCCGCCAACGCCGGAGCCGACTGGAAGGCGAGCGATACGGCGAGCGCGAAAGCTAAAAATTTTGCATAAGATCTTGTTCTTCTCATTTTGCTGCCTCTCCTTCTTTTGCTTTTTTACTTCTTCTTCGCGAAATCGATTTTCACTCTGTTGAGACGTTTCAGTATCTCGCGGCTCACGTCCGCGTCGGGCTTGAAGCCGAGCGCCGAACCCGCCGGGACTACGACGGTCACCCCCTCTTTGTTTGCCTTGAGCCATCCGGCGACGGCCTTGCGGACCTCTTCCGCCATCAGCCCCGATACGCGGCTGTATTCCGCGTTGAACTGCGCGTTGAGCTCCGCCTGCTTCTGCGCAGTCTTCTGCGCCGCGTCTTTGTCCTTTGACGCGGATTTGGCGAAGGCGGCGAGCTCGTCGTTCAGCGATTTCCGCAGGTTGTCGATGTACTGCTGTCCTTCCTTGCCGGGGACGCTCCTCTCTATCACGCGCGCCACGTCCACAACGGCGACCTCCCCGAAGGCCGGGGCGGCAAGAGCGCAAAAGGCCAACAGCAGCGCTGCAGCTAATTTTGCAAAACGCATCGTTTAAATCTTCCTTTCGTTGGTTTTCAAAAAAAATCGACGGGCGGCGCTCAGGACGCGAAGCCCGGCGGCGCTAGCCGTCGTCGAAGTACGGAAGGTACTGCCCGCCTGCACGGCTCGCCGCAGCGACGGCGCAGGCGCGCCTGCCGGAGGGCGGCGATGTTGGATTCGGATGGCTGCAAAGCAGGGAGGGCCGGCAGAATGTACATTTGCATGTTTTTCTTTCCATTCGCCTTCCACTCCCTTCCATCATATTTGTTCTGCTGCCCTCAATGCTCAATGCGATGACTAAATTCTATCGGCGGCAGGTGCAATTAACAACGGAGTTGGAGGCTAAACCCCCTCTAAACCCCCTTTTTTACGCCTTTAGGGGGGCGGCTCAGATGTTACGCCCCCTCTTCTGCTGATATATAATTGATATTGATGTTGTCTGATTTTTGTTGTTTTCGGCGGTGGTCCGTATGTTCTGTTTGATTTTCTGCTTTATCCGGGCGGGCGGTTCCGTCTTCGCAGGAGGCGGCGCGCGGTGAAAGAGGGAGCGATCGTCTCCGGCGGATTTTTCGTCCCGGCGCGGCTCGTCGGGCGGCTGTCAGGAATGGCGGGCGCGCCCGCGGCTTTCGTCGAGGCTCCATCCGGTTTCGGAAAGACTACGGCTGTGCGCGAGTATCTGAGGGCGCGCGGCGCGCGCTCTCTGTGGCATACGTGTCTCGGCGAGCCTGCCGCGAGGAGCTGGGGGGCGGTCTGCCGCATGCTTTCCGAGTTCGCGCCGGAGGCGGCGGCTTCGCTCGCGGCGCTCGTCATGCCGACGCGCGAGAATCTGGCGGACGCGGCGGCGATTGTGCGCGGGATTGCGCCGGAGCATGAGGTTTTTATTGTCGTAGATAATTATCAGCTTTTCCGCAGCGAGCTGCGCCGCGAGATCATGGAGGTTTTTTCTATGCACGGCGGCAGGCTTCATATGGTCTTTATATCGCAGCCGCTTGATTTCTCTTCGGATGTGCTGGGCTGGGGGCATATCCTGCGTGTGACGGCGAAGGATTTTCTTTTCGACAGGGAGAGCACGGCGGAGCTGTGCCGCCTCTGCTCCGCCGGTATGGACGACGAGGGCGTGGATTATGTGCAGCGGCTTTCCGGCGGCTGGGTGGCCGCTATCCGGCTTCAGGCGGATAATTACCGCGACTGCGGAGAGTTCGCGCGTTACGAGGAGATTTCGCAGCTGATCGACGCGGCTGTGTGGCGGCGGCTTAACGGCGCGGGGCGCGCTTTTATGATGACGGCGGCGCTGCCGGGGCGGCTTCCGGACCGGCTTGTAGGGCACGGCGTGAGGGAATTGCTTTTGAAGAATCCCTTCGTCGTCTATTCCGCTTCGGACGGTTTTTTCCATATGCACGAGCTGATGCGCCGCTTTCTGCGCGCGCGGCTCGACGTTTCGCCGCCGGATTTCAGGAGGACGGCGCTCACGCGCGCCGCGGCCCTTTGCGCAGAAGAGGGCGAGCTTTTCGAGGCTGCGAGGCTTTACGCGGACGCCGGGGATTACAAAGCCGTATTTTCGCTTCCGTTTACGAACAGCTATTTTTACGGCGCGGACAGGGATACGATCGCCTTTTTCGCCGTCGTCTGCGACGGCTGCCCGGCCGATGTGCTGACGGAGCATCACTCGGTGCTGCCGCTGCTCGCATACCAGTTTTTCAAGAACGGGATGACGCATGTTTTTTCCCGGCTGCTCTCGATTATGCGCTCGCTTGCCGGCGAGGGCTCGCCTCTCTCCGGCACGGAGCTGAGGCGGCTGCGCGGTGAGTACGAGCTTATTTTGTCTTTTCTGGCCTATAACGACGTCGCGGAGATGAGCGCGCATCACAGGCGCGCATACGAGGAGCTGAAGGCGGTGGCGGATCCGCCGCGTTCCGCCGTCTTTTCAAACTCGATCCCTATCTGGACGTGGCGCGTGCCGTCGCTGCTGTCTCTGTTCTGGCGCGAGAGGGGCGGGCTGGACGCATCTCTGCCTGTTATGGACGAGTGCGTGCCTATCTACGCCGAGATCACTGGCGGGCAGGGGAGCGGCGGCGCTTCCCTGATGCGCGCGGACGCTATGCTGAACCGCGGTGACGCAGAGGGGGCGGCCGCTTTCTGCCGGCGCGCGCTGTACGAGGCGAGGCCTGACGGACAGTACGGCAACTGTATCTGCGCGGAGTTCACTCTCGCGCGAGCCGCCATCCTGCTCGGCGACAGGGAGCTTTTCACCGGGGCGAGGGGGATGATAGAGAAGGACGCTTTTGAGGGAAGGCTGCGCGGCGTGTTGGCGCAGATGGGCGAGACGGCGCTATGCGCGATCGACGCCGTATGCGGCAGCACTTCATCTGCGCCGGACCGCATGAGGAGCGTCGAGGAAATCTGCCGCACGCAGTACATTCAGGCACAGCCGTTCGCGCTTTCGGTTTTCGCGCTGATTATGCTGCGCGAGCGGAAGTATTCCGAGCTGTACGCAATGTCGGAGCTTTTGTCGTCGCTGTGCGAAAAGCTGCATTATCAGCTGCCGCGGCTTTATCTGCTGATTTGTATGGCGGGGGCGAAGCTCGGCGAGGGGAAGGCCGGCGAGGCTTCGGCTCTGCTGGCGGATGCGCTCGCCGTCGCTTTGCCTGATCGCGTGTATCTGCCGTTCGCGGAGAATTTTTCCTATATCGCGCCGCTGCTCGAACGCGCTGCGGCCGGCAAGTCCGAGCTGGAGGACATTCTGGATTTGTGCCGCCGCCATCACGCCGGAGCGAAGCTCCTCGCGTCGGAGGCGCGCGCAGGGCAGGCTCTGACGCCGCGCCAGCGCGAGATCGCAATGCTGCTGCGTGAAGGCTATACCGCAAAGGAGGCCGCGGCGCGCCTTTTCGTCGCGGAGAGCACCGTGACTTCCGCTAGAAAAATAATTTACGAAAAGCTCGGCATCCACTCGTGCAAGGAATTGAAGGCGGCCGATATATAGAGTGGACGGCGCCGCCGCAGCGTGAACAGCACCGGCGGCGTTTTTTATAAAATAAATCCCTTTTTCCCAAACTTTTCATAAATTTCTGCTTGACGCGCGATAGACAAACGTTCAAAATGTTGCTTTATACCGCTTAAGTTCGGAGGGTATTTTATGGACAACAAGAAGAGAGAAGAAATACTTCGCCTGCTTGAGGCGAACGCGAGATACACGCCGAAAGACATCGCCGTGATGCTAGGCCTTGGACTTGAAGAGACCGAAAACGAGATAAAGCAGATGGAGAAAGAGCGCATTATCTGCGGCTACCACGCGCTCGTCAACTGGGACAAGACCGACGACGAAAAGATCTCCGCGCTCATCGAGCTGAAGGTCATGCCGCAGCGCGGCCACGGCTACGACAGCATCGCCGAAAAGATATACCAGTACCCGGAGGTCGAGTCGCTCTACCTCATGTCCGGGGCCTACGACTTCTCCGTGATACTCAAGAAGGCGACGATGAAGGAGATTGCGAACTTCGTATCGACGCGCCTCGCCGTCATGGACGAGGTTCAGAGCACAGCGACGCACATCGTCCTCGTGCGCTATAAGGACCACGGCACGACTCTCGTCGAACAGAAAAAAGACCAGCGCGTGATGGTGATGCCATGAGAGATTTTATCTGCGACAAGATAAAACAGATAAAGCCCTCTGGCATCCGCAGACTCTTCGACATCGCGAACGAGATCCCCGACGTCATCTCGCTCGGAGTCGGCGAGCCTGACTTCGACACTCCGTGGCACATCCGTGAAGAAGGCATCTACTCGCTCCAGAAGGGGCGCACCTTCTACACCTCGAACTCCGGGCTTCCAGAGCTGCGCGACGAGATAGCGAACTTCATGCACCGCAAGTACGGCCTCATATACGACCCGAAGCACGAAATAATCCTCACGGTCGGCGGCAGCGAGGCGATAGACATAGCCTTCCGCGCGACGCTGAACCCCGGCGACGAGGTCGTCTACCCGGAGCCCGGCTACGTCTCATACGAGCCGTGCATCCTGCTTTCCGACGGCGTTCCCGTGCCGATAGAGCTCTCGGCAGAGACGGAATTCCGCCTGCAGCCGGAGCAGCTTGAAGCCGCGATAACGCCCAAGACGAAGGTTCTGCTCATATCGTACCCGAACAACCCGACGGGAGCGATAATGGAGCGCTCCGACCTTGAAAAGCTCGTTCCGGTGATACTCAAGCACGACCTGATGGTCGTTTCCGACGAGATATACAGCGAGCTCTGCTACAAGGAACGCCACGTCAGCATCGCGTCGCTGCCGGGAATGCACGAGCGCACAGTCGTCATAAACGGATTCTCGAAATCCTTCGCCATGACCGGATGGCGCCTGGGCTGGGTCTGCGCGCCCGCGCACCTAATGGAATATATGCTGAAGATACATCAGTTCGGCATAATGTCCGCTCCGACCATGAGCCAGTACGCGGCTATATCCGCGCTGCGCAACGGGGACAAGGACACGGAAATGATGACAGAGTCATACAACCAGCGCCGCCGCTTCCTCATGGAGGCTTTTTCCGAGATGGGACTGCCGTGCTTCGAGCCGTACGGAGCGTTCTATACGTTCCCGGACATCTCGGAATTCGGCATGGGCTCCGAAGAGTTCTGCGAGAAACTTCTGAAGGAAGAAAACGTCGCCGTCGTCCCGGGATCCGCTTTCGGCAAGTCCGGCGACAGGCACGTGCGTATCTCCTACTGCTACTCAGTCGAGGAGCTCAAAGAGGCGATGGAGCGCATAGCCCGCTTCGTCGACAAACTGCGCTCGGAAGAGAAAGACAAGGCGAAAGAGAGATAATGATGCTATAATAGATGGAGAGAAGAGAGAGCCGCAGGAAGGGTTGCGGTAAAACCTCTCTCCGGCCTGCCTAGACTGAGGGGCAACTCAGCCTAGACATTCAAGGCCAAGTTTAAAGGTTGGTATTGCGGAGCAATTCCGCAAAAGCTGCAATAAGCGCCGCAAACGCTGTAAGCAGCTTGACGATTAGGGTCGCCCATTCGTAGAATGAGCGGCCTTTTTCGTTTTTTGCCATCCTCTTTCCCCCTTTCTGCCGGGGGAAATCCCTTTCTCTGGCAGTACCCGGCGTCACTGCCCGGGCCCTTCCGTTCGTTATTATACTATATGAAAGCTGGCGTTAAAAACACAAGCCTCTCGCATTACACAACGCTTATACCCTATCAAAGCTCCTTCTCAAATACAATCTTGTCCTCGCCCTCGTGAAATCCGTTCTTACGGTAAAATCCGCAGGCTGGCGCGCCGCGCTTCGTCCAGAGCGATACGCTTCTGACGCCGCGCGCTCTGAGGTATTCGTCCATGAGCTTCACGAACTCCGTGCCCGCGCCGCGGCCCTGCATCGACGGCAGGACGCATAGGTCGTCTATGCAGTATTCCGCGCCCCAGTACCAGCGTTTTATTCTTCCAAGCGAGACGCCCGCGAGCCGCGCGCCGTCATAGAGGCCGAGCGAGAGCGAATCGGGCGCGTTCGTCAGCCCTTCTATGTACTCGCGCAGCGCCGCCTCGTCGTCCCACGTTTCGTTCCACGGGGCCTGCGCGAAGCCGCCGCGTATGATTTCCATGACGGCGGAGATTTCGCCGCGCACGTCGAGTTCTTTCAGTTCCATCACATACCGCGCCTTTCAATCAGTTTTTTATTGCGAGCCGCGCGCGCCGCGTAGAGCGCGAGCAGCATAAGCCATTGGAAAGCTTCCGCGAAAGCTATCGACATATTGCCGAAGAACGGTACGAGCGCATAGGAGGCCGCGATACGGAAGGCGAGCGCGCCCATGCCCGCGCAGCTCGACCAGAGCACGTCGCCCAGCCCCTCGATGTAGCCGCGGAATGCCGTAGCAAGGCCGAAGGCCCAGTAGAAGCTCGCTATGCGCAGGAAGAAGTCATGTCCTATGGCGACCGCCTCGCCGCCCGCCCCGAAGAGCGCGATGAGGCGGCTTCCGGTCGGGATGACGAGCAGAGTCAAAGCGACGGAGACCGCCGCCATGAGCGCCGCGCCCGCGGAGAATATGCGCCCCATGCGCGCGCGGTCGCCCGCGCCGCGGCTCTGCGCGACGAGCGTAGAGATCGCCGAGCCGAGGTTGATTATCGGCAGGAGGATGATCGTGTCTATTCTGTAAGCCGTCGTGACGGCGGCGACCGTCTGGGTGCCGAAGCCGTTCATGAAGTTCTGGAGCACGAGGTTGCCGAGCGACGTGACGCTGAACTGCACGGTCGGAGGAAAGCCGAGGCGGCAGCCTTCGGCGAGCGCGGCGCGGTCTATGAGTCTGTCCCTGAAATTGAAGCGCAGGACGGGATATTTGCGCGCGGCGTAAAAAATAAGGAAGATAGCCATCGCGGCCTGCGCGGCGACGGTAGCGGCGGCGGCTCCCGCGACGCTCCAGCGGAAGACCGCGACGAAGAGCAGGTCGAGCGCGACGTTCACCACAGACGAGACGAGGACGGCGTAAAACGGCGCCCGGCTGTCGCCGAGGCCGCGCAGCGCAGCGGAATAGACGTTGTAGAGCGCGAGGAAGGGGACGCCCGCGAGCACGATGACGAGATAATCCTCCGCCATCGCTATCGTGTCGGGCGTAGTGTGCATCAGGCGCAGCAGCGCGGGAGCGGTCGCCATCCCGAGCGCCGCGAGCGCCGAGAAGGCAGCGAGGAAGACGGCGGAGAATGTGGATAGGATGCGAGCCATCGCGCGCATGTCGCCGCTCCCGTAGGTCTGGGCGAACAATATCGAGAGGCCGACGGAAAATCCGGCGATGAGGTAAATGTAGAAGCCGACCGCCGTCGCGGTTGCTCCGACCGCAGCGAGCGCCGCCTCGCCGACGACGTTGCCGACGATGAAGGCGTCCGCCCAGTTGTAGAGCTGCTGGAGCACGCCGCTTGCGATCAGCGGCAGGCTGAAGTCCGCCAGTTCGCGCGCAGTGCTCCTGAAATCCTCCCTCATAGTCCGCCGCCTCCGTTTCCGCCCGTACAAAAAAACCGTATGCAGCCTTCTTGCATACGGTAAGGTACTCAAGCCGATAATTGTCGTAGTTCAATCTAAGGAAAATATATCAGAGGCGCGCGAAAATTTCAACAGCGGCGCGCGGCGTGGATTTACCGGCCTCCGCCATGTTCATCCGCCGCGCCCTCGCGCGACGAGCGCAGCGTCGAAATCAACGCCGTGCCGAGAATCACAGCGCCGCCCGCGAGTTCGCGCAGCGTCGGGAACTCGCCGATGAAGAGCGCCGCGGCCGCTATGCCGTAGACGCTTTCAAGGCTCGCTATGACGCCGGCCGTCTGCGCGCGCACGCTGCGCATCCCGCTGATGAAGAGCGAATGCGCCACGCCGGTCAGCACGACGCCGAGGATTACAAGCAGCGCCCAGTCGAGCGCCGACGCCTGCGGCCTCTCGAAGAGCAGAATCGGAAGCATCAGCAGCGCCGCCGTACCCTGTTCGTAAAAGGCTACGACGCTGCCCTCGTAACGCGAGACGAATTTCCTGTTGAGCAGCGACATGACGGCGTAGGAGACGCTGCCGACCATGCCCCATATCATCCCCGCCGTCATCTTCGGCCCCGCGCCCGTGGGCGGCACGACGAGCAGAACGCCGCCGAACATCACGAAGGCCGCTAGCACATCCGCGCCGCGCAGCTTTTCGCGGAAGAAGAACGGTTCGAGGAAAGTTACGAAAATCGGGTAGGCGGCGAAGGTCAGTACGCCGATGGCGACGGTCGAGAGCTTGACCGAAAGATAGAAGGCCGTCCAGTGCAGCGCGAGCACCGCGCCGACCGCGGCCATCGCCGCATAGTCCGCGCCGCGCGCGAGACGTATCTCTTTCTTTCTGAAAAGGAAGTAAAGCCCCATCGATACGGAGGCGAAGAATACGCGCCCGAGCACGATGTGCGGCGCGGGCAGGCTGATGAATTTGCCGAAAAGCCCCGTGAGGCCGAAGAGCACGACGGAAAGGTGTATTTCAATAAGATTCCACGTCCGTATGTCCACGCCGCGCTCCCTCCCCTATTCCGCGCCGCCGCGCTTCCTGACGGCGCGCAGGTCCGCGTAGAGCGTGAAGCGGCTCTTTGCCATCTCTTTAGCCAGATAGTCTATCGAGCCCTTGAGTTTGAAGAAGCCGCGCTCGTCCAGATATTTTATGCACTCGCGGCGCTCGTCGCTCGTAAGGTATTCGAGCGGGCAGCCCATGCGGCGGCGCGCCTCGGCGACGAAGGCAGCCTCGTCCTCCGGCGCTTCAAAGCGCTCGACCTGCGCGCCGCTGAACGAGAGCGGGCGGACCGCGGTCAGGAACGACGCGGCGTCGAGCAGCATCTTCGCCTTCGTCGTGTCGTAGTTTATGCAGAGCAGGCCGGCGAGCTTCCGCGCCTCGTCGCGTATCAGCAGTACGCTCGAACGCATCTGACGCCCGTTCTGCGCCTCGGCGGGATAGTTAGCTATATAGTCGAGGCCGTCTACCTCGTGGCTCGTCATCAGGAAGCGCCCGAACTCCGTCAGCGGCGCGTCCTTGCTGCGCCCCGAGAGCCGTTCGTTCGTCGAGGCGATTATCTTCGTCCCCTCCTGCGTGAGGTCGTGCAGTATTATCTCGTATTCCGGGCCGAGCGCCTCGCCGAGCATGGCGACGAGCGGGACGAAGGGCGCGAGCAGCGGATGACAGCTTTCAGCCATGACTGTGCCTCCACGGTAAAAAATTAAGGCGAAGAGCCGGAGCTCTCCGCCTATTATACATTCGCCGCGGCGGCGCGCAAAGTGCGCCCGGGCGGCGCGCAGCCGTTACAGCGCGACTTCCGTACCGGCGCCCGCGGCCTTCGCCTTTTTCACGATTTCCGCGGCAGCGACTACGTCGAGCGTCGCAAAGCCGACGGTCTTCATTATCGTCACGTCCTTCGGCGAACGACGGCCTTCGACGCGGCCGAGCAGAAGCTCGCCGAGCTCGCCGGCTATCATGTCGGGCGAGAATTTTCCCTCGCGCTCCGCGATGATGAAATCGCCCGCCTCGGCGAGAACTGCCTCGCGGTTGTCTACGAATATGCGCGAAGCGCGCGCGAGCAGCTCCGCCGGTATCTCGCGCATCTCGGGCGTGTAGGCCCCGACGCCCGTGACGTGGCAGCCGTCCTTTATGTCCGCCGCGTCGAATACGGGTTCGCGCGAGGTCGTTACGGCGGTTATCACGTCGGCGTCCGTCACGGCCTCCTTCGGCGTCGCAACGGCGACGAGCTTCGTTCCGAATTTTTCAGCGAGAGGCGCATACTGCGCCGCGAAGGGCTCGGCCCGTCCTTCGAGCGCGTCGTATATGCGCACCTCGGAAAGCCGGCGCGCCGTCATGAGAGCTTCGAGCTGCGCGGGGGCCTGCCCTCCGGTGCCGAAGAGCGCCCCGACCTTCGCGTCGGGGTTTGCGAGCAGCTCTATCGCCGCGCCGGAAATCGCGGCGGTGCGCAGCTGCGTCAGCGTCGTGCCGTCGAGTATAGCCGAGACGACGCCCGTATCGCCGTCGACTACCGCCATCGTCGCGGGAATGACGGGAAGCCCCTTCTCGCGGTTGCCGGTGAAGCATGAGACTATCTTGACGCCGCCGGCGTTCAGCCCGCCGCCGACGTAGGCCGGCATGAACATAATCTGCCCGTCGCGCGCCTCGTTGTCGATGTTTATGCGCAGAGGCACGACGGCGCGCCCCTCCGTGTGCAGCACGAAAGCCTTCTTGTCCGCCTCGATCGCGTCGCGCATCGAGAAAACCTTAAGAATATCTTCCCTTGTGAGTATAAGCATCGCAAACGCTCCTTCGATATAAATTTTTACAACGCTGTATATCAAGGATACGCGCAAATACTTTTTTGTCAAGAATACAAAATTTTGTATTCTTGTGCGGCGCGCAACTGACCGCGAGCTTTTCGGTTAAAGCCGGAACAGCGACGCTGCGCCTATGACGGCGGCTTCTCCACTGAGCTTTGAGGTTTTCAGCCGAAAACAGGGGCGGAAGGGGTCTGGGAGGTATTTCTGCGCGCGCGCGGCGAGTTCTTCAGCAAGGCCCTCAGCGCGGCTCATTCCGCCGCTCAGTATGACGGCTTCGGGGTCGAGCGTCACGGTTACCGACGCTATTCCGCGCGCGAGAGTTTCAAGCGCGGGCGAGATTATCGCTTCGGCTTCGGGCGCGGCGCGCATCTGCCAGAGCCTCTTGAAATCGGAGGGAAGTCCCGCGGCCTTCGCGCGCCGTTCGAGCCAGTCGGCGGAGGCCGCCTCTTCGAGATGGCCAGCGCCGCCGCAGCCGCAGCCTGTAAGTTCCGCGCCGCAGAGCGCCATGTGGCCGCATTCCGCAGCCATGCCGTGCGCGCCGCGCACGAGCCGGCCGCCGGAGACTATGCCTGCGCCGACGCCGGTTCCGAGCGTGAGCACGACGTAGTCTTCCATTCCGGCGGCCTCGCCTGCGATGCCCTCGCCGAGCGCGGCGCAGTTCGCGTCGTTCTCAATCGCGGCCTTCGCGCGGAGGCCGCGTTCCGCAAGACGGCGTTCGACCATCTCTCCGAGCGCCAGCCCGTCGCAGTTTTCGTAATTTGTAAGGCGCGCGACCGTTTTACGGTCTTTCGCTACAAAGCCCGGCAGTCCGATGCCGACGAAGCATTCTTCCCCGTTTTCAGCAAATCGGGCGGCGAGCGCCGAGGCGGCTTCGACCAGCGCTTCCGCGCCGCGCGGCGAGGGCGCGGCGACCGTTTCGGCGCTCAGCAGCCGCGCGGGACTATGCGAAAAATCCGCTACGCCCGCAGTTATTGTATGGCCGCCTATGTCGAGGCCGATGTATTTCATTTAATAACTTTCCTGCGCCGCGTGCGCTATGTCCGCCGCGGTGCATATGAAACGGCGAAGCTCGAAAACTTCATCGCATTCGAAACGCAGCGTGCGCCCCGCCATGCGCTGCGCGCCCGGGACGAGCGCCGCCGCGTCTGTCTGGAGGGTGTTCATGAAGGAGATTTCGAGGATATAGGGCCCTTCGAGCGTGAAAGGGCACAGCCCTCCGCGCATTGCGGCCCCGGCGGCGTCTTTCGCCGCGGCGTAAATTTCCGCCTCCGTCTCTTCTGGGGTACGGCAGAGCGCAGCTCCGCGCCCCAGCCCCTCTTTTACGGAACAGAGGCGGAGCTGCGGCCCCAGCAGGCTGCGCGCCTCGGCGCAGAGAGCGTCGTCGCCGGTTGCAAGCGCGACGGGGACGCCTAGGGCCCCGCAGAGCAGCGCGTTGACGCCGGTCTCTCCCATCTTCACGCCGTTGACCGAGAGGCCGTATATTGTATGAGGGTCGTAGCTGTGGTCGAGCACGGCCTTCTCCGTTCCGGCCATCGCGTGGTAGCCGGTGAAGAAAGCCGCGCCGCAGCCCGCCGCCCCCTCGATCATGCCTAGCACCTTCGGTGAGCCGCTCGCGAGCAGCACGGAGCCGCCGAACTCCGAAATATCGACGTTGGTCATCGAACAATGCGCGTCGCAGACGATCACGCGTTCCGCGCCGCCGTCCAGCGCGCCGCGCACAGCCGCGCGCAGGTCGCCGAGCTGGCGCGCGCGTCCGAAGGAGTATTCCGGGCTGCCCGCAGTAACCTGCGCGGCGCTGACGACGCCGGTCGAGCCCTCCATGTCGGAGCTTATGAAAATTTTCAGAGCAAGCGCCTCCGTTTCGTGTAAAAATAAAAATCCGCGCCGCCGTTTCGGTTGAAACGCGGCGGCGCGGCATTCCTGCAAAATTTAGACGTTGAAGCGGATTTCTATCATATCCCCGTCTTCGACGATGTATTCTTTGCCTTCGAGGCGCAGCACTCCGGCCTTGCGGCATTCGTCGAACGAGTGCGCGTGCGCCATGTAGTCGTCGAAGGCGACGACCTGAGCCCTGATGAAGCCGCGCGCGAGGTCCGAGTGTATCGTGCCCGCGGCGTCGACGGCGTTTTCGCCGTTGTGCAGCGTCCACGCGCGCACTTCGTCCGGGCCGCAGGTGAAGAAGCTTATCAGGCCGAGCACGCGGTAGGCCTCTTCGATGAGGCGCTCGCGCCCCGGCTCCGTGATGTTGAGCCCTTCGGTGAACTCCTTCGCCTCTTCGGGGTCGAGATCCATGATGTCCATTTCAAGGCTTCCGTAGAGCGTGCAGAGCTTCGCGCCACGCTCTTCGGCCCGTTTTTTGAGTTCGTCCCATTTCGGAATCTTAGTCTCTTCGTTCTGGCTTTCGTCGAGGTTGAGCAGGATTATCTGCGGCTTCGAGGTGACGAAGGCGAATCCGCGCAGCTGGCGCGTCTCCTCGGGCTTGAGTTCTATGCTCGAAAGCGGCTTTTCCTCCATGAGGCAGTCGTAGCATTTTTCAAGCAGAGCCTTTTCCTTCTCCTCGTCGGGCGTCAGCTTCTTCTTCGCGCGCAGCTTGGAAAGGCGGTTGTCGATGACGCCGAGGTCGCGGAAGATCAGCTCGTTGTCGACGATGTCCCAGTCGCGCACCGGGTCTATGCTTCCCTCCGGGTGTTCGACGGCGGAGTTCGCGAAGCAGCGGATGACGTGTATCAGCGCGTCCGCGTCGGCGACGAACGAAAGGAACGCGTTGCCGAGCCCCTCGCCTTTGCCCGCGCCGCGCGAAAGCCCGGCGAGGTCGACGAATTCAACCTGCGCCGGAGTCTCCTTGCGGGGCGCGTGGATTTCGACGAGCGCGTCGAAACGCTTGTCCGGCACCGGCACGACGGCCTTGTTCGGGTCGGTTTTGCCTCCCGCGTAGGGCTTCACCTCGGCCCCGGCCCTTGTGATGACGTTGAAAACCGTGCTCTTGCCGCTCAACGGCAGTCCGATAATTCCGCAATGCAGCATCTATATCAGCTCCAAAATATTTTTTATTTCCGACATGAGTTTACTACACAGCCGCGCGCGCGGCAAATGCGCGGGGCGTCAATCCGCTTTTATTCCGCCGTAGCTCTTTTCGTTTATGACGATGAGCCCCTCTTTTATCTTTTCCGCGACTTCGTCGACGTCCTCGCGGACGTCTACCGGTATGCTCTGCTTCGCCTCGCGCGTCCATGTCGATATATCTATGCAGCCGTCCGAGAGACCGATCGAGAAACTGTCCTTTGGCAGACTGCCGCCGAGATAGTTCTCGACGATCTTGGTCACGACGAGGCCGCTTCTCTTCACGACGCTTGCGAGCACGGCGTCCGGGTACTGGACCTCAAGCTCGCTGTCCACGCCGATGCACCAGTAGCCGCCGGACGGCGCGTTCTTTATCGCAGCCGTCGACGCGGGCCCCGCGGCGCAGAATATCACGTCCGCCCCCTGCGCGCGCAGCCTCTCCGCCGCAGCCTCGACCCTGGACGCGTCGACGAAGCTGCCCGTATATTCGCAGAGCACCTCGACCTCAGGCGCGGCGTACCACGAACCGGCCTTATAGCCGAGATGGAAACGCTTCGCTGGCGGCACCTTCTCGCCGAGGATTATTCCGATGACCGTATCGTCGTTGATTCTGTCCACGTCAGTCGCAGTCGTCATGAGAGCCGCCAGAGCGCCGGCGAGAAAGCCGCCCTCCTCTTCGCGGAACTCGATGTTGGTGACGCCGTCGATATTAGCGCTGTCAAAGACGATGTACGAGCATTCGGGGAAGTCGCCCTTCATCTCCTTCAGCGCGGGGACGTAGAGCGACGATGTGATTATGACGAGGTCGGACTCTGACGAAGCGCTGCGCAGGAGCGGGGCGAGAATGTTGTCGTCTCCGAAGGAGTTGTAGACCTTCGTCTGGATCTTCTTGCCGTAACGCTCGCGCGCCTTTTCGAGGCCGCCGTAGCACAGCGCGTTGAAGCTTCCTGGCGCGGCCTTCGGGTCCGCCCCTTCGAGCATGAGCGCTATTCTTTCGGCAGCGCCGCAGCTTTCCGCAAAAAACATAATGACAAACAGCAAAACGGTAACGTTAAAAATTTTCTTCATCCAACCGCCCTCCCAGTCGCAGAATAGCGGCGCGCGCCGCCGCGCCGTACTTGCCGCATGATTTTACAATTATATAATATTTCCGCGCGCGGCCTCAAATGGGCGCGCGAATGTATAACGGCGGCCTCCGCGCGCCGCGTGCGTTTGACACGGCCCGGAGCGCTGACTATCATATACCGGAGGTTCGTATCGGAGGCGTTTGGAATGAGAAAATTTATGAAATCTTTCGCCGCTGCGGCGGCGTTTGTAACAATACTCGCCGGAGCCGCCCGCGCGGACGTAACCGTGAGGGCGCCGTCGGAGGTCAAAATCGGACGGCCTTTCCTCGTCCGCATCGAGGCGCGCGGAGAGAAGCTCTCAGGCGTGAAAATTTCGTGGCTCGGACGCGAAGCGCCGCTCGCCGCGGGCGCTGACGGCGTCTACTCGGCGCTGCTCGGCAGCGACGTGAAGGGGACGGAGCCGGGAGAGGCGGAGCTCGCCGTCACGTTCCGCTCCGACGGCGGAGCCGAGGAGCGCGCCGCGCACCGCGTGAAACTTCTGCCGCACAGCTACCCTGCCGAAAAACTGACCGTCGCGCCGTCGAAGGCCGCGCCGCCGCAAAAAGAGGCCGAGCGCATAAAGCGCGAGGCGGAGCTCGGCCGCGCCGCGCTGGCGAGCACCTACGCCGGACACGCGCCGGCGCTGCCGCTCACGCGCCCTGTGCCCGGGATATTCACGTCGCATTACGGCAAGAGCCGCTGGTTCAACGGCAAATTCAGCGGACGCCACGGCGGCGCCGACATGCGCGCGAAGGTGGGCACGCCGGTCAAAGCCGCGGCGGACGGCGTCGTGACGCTCGCGGGAGATTTTTATTTCGCGGGCCGCTGCGTATACGTCAGCCACGGCGCGGGGTTCACAACCTTCTACTGCCATCTCTCGGAAATTTCCGTGAAAGCCGGCGACGAGGTGAAAGCCGGACAGACGCTCGGCCTCTCGGGGAAAAGCGGCCGCGTCACCGGCCCGCACCTCCATTTCAGCACAGCGTGGCGCGGCATATTCTTCGACCCCGAGCCTCTGCTGGCGAAGTAAGGCAGAACAGCTGTGGCAGACACCTCGAATGTACGTTATAATGTACATACGAGGTGATATTTATGTTTACAACAAACGCTACGGCGCTGCGCCGGAACCTCTTCGGCATCCTCGAACAGACGATAAAGTACAACGAGCCTGTCAGCGTCAGCACAAAAGAAGGCAACGCGATAATCCTCAGCGAAGACGACTACAACAGCATAATGGAAACTCTATACCTGACATCTATTCCGGGTATGCGCGAGAAGATTATCGAAGGGCTCGCCACGCCGCCGGAGGAATGCCTGACCGAGGACCAGGTCTCCTGGTGATGTACGAAATCATCTACACGAAGAAGGCCGCGGCGGACATTCCCAAACTCAAGGCGGCGAAGCTCGACGGCAAGGCGAAGGCTCTGATTGAGCTGATAAAGCAGAATCCATATCAGACTCCGCCGCGTTACGAAAGGCTCAAAGGCGACTTGGAGGGCGCTCTTTCGCGCCGCATCAACATACAGCACAGGCTCGTCTATCAAGTTCTGGAAGAGATAATGACAGTCAAAATCATCAGCATGTGGACGCACTACGACTTCTAATACGAAAAAGGCCGCCCTTTCACGGGCGGCCTTAACTTTTACCGGCTTGTCGTAAGAAATCGTCCGCGGCGTTAGTTCATCATGCGCAGCACGACTTCCGCGATGACGGCGGAGCCGATGAAGGTTCCGACAAAGACGAAGAGGCCGACGACGACTATCTTCCAGCCCTGCGACTTGAGCGCGTCGATGTCCTTGCCGACCGCGAGGCCCGCATAGGCGAGTATCGGCGTGCAGAGGCCGATGAAGCTGATTTTAGAGACGTAGGCGGTGAATATCTCCGAGCCGGGGAATCCTGGGATCGTAACTATGCAGCCGAGCGTGACTATGTAGGCGACGGCGGGGAGCCCTTTCCACGGGATGAAGTGCGCGACCGCGACGCCGCCGACAATTATAGCAAGCAGCACGAGCAGTCCGGGGATGGACTCGACGAAGGCCGCGGCGGCGGCTCCGCTCGCATAACCCTTAGCGCCGACCCAGTTTCCGACGAGTATCTGAAGTCCGCAAATTACGAGGAATATTGCCATCTGACGGTAATTCATTATTCTTTGCTCCCTTCCTCGGCTCCGGCTTTGACGGGCACGCTGGGCGGATCGGTGACGCCCATCTTGCGCACGAGCCAGTTAGCGAGCGGAATGCTCATAAAGACGCACATATAGACGCCGTCGAGGCCGGAGAACATATTGCTCGCCGCCGCGAGGGCTGTAAGCTCGTCCTTGATGTCGGGGTACATTTCAACGAGCGGAGCGAGCGCCGCGGTCATCATTCCCGCGCTTCCCGTTCCTGTCGCCATAGCGAGGGCCTGCGGGCTGAAGAACGGAATGGTCGACGCGACGAAGGAACTCAGCAGGCTGCAGAAGACCGCGCCGAAGACGGTGCCGGTGACGTAGACGCCCATGACGCCGCGTCCCTCGGGCGTGTCGAGGCCGTATTTTTCGCCGATGATGGCGATGTTAGGCTCGCGCGCGTTTGAGAACGCCGCGCCTACCGCCTCGCGCTTGAGGCCGAGGAGGACGGCGATCGGCACTCCGAAGAAGACCGTTCCGAGGTTTCCGAATTCCTGAAGGATAAGGGCGGGACCGGACTCGACGACCTTCCAGAAGCTCGGCCCGACGAGCGTGCCGTAGCGCGCCATCAGGAAGAAGAAAGTCACGCCGACGAGAGAAGAAGCCTCGAACATATCTTCGCGCTTGAGGATCTTAAGCTTCGGCAGGCCGCAGAGCGCGCCCAGCGCGAACGAATAGAGCAGCGGCACGAGGACGAGGATCCCGGGGCCGACCTTGAAGGTCTTCGCTCCGATGAGCTCGGCGATGATGGTGAGGACCAGAGCGAGCACATGGAGCTTCCAGTTGCGTATCGCCCTATCGACAATATCCATGGCACAGATGCCTCCTTAAAATGAATAAAGAATTTTTCTATTACTCAGAGAAGAACCGGCTGTCCATAGCCGCCAGATATTCTTCCTTCGTATAGACCGGTTTGAAATTCGCAAGCACCTCTCTGGCCTCTTTCGCGCCGTCGTAAAGCAGGTCGACGAGCGTCATAAGCATGACCTTCGCAGGGTCGAGCACAGCGGCGTCGAAGTCCGTAGCGCAGAATTCCTTCGAGTGGAGCGCGCCAACAGTGCCGCCGCCCGAGGGCTGTATCGAGGGCATGAGGTGCGCGATGTCGCCGAGGTCGGTCGACGCGGCGAAATATGTATGGCGCTGCACATGCTCAGGGCCGACGAGCGCGTCCGCGTTGTCGGCGAATATCCTGTTGAGGTCCTTGCTTGCATTGAGCGGCAGGTAGCCCGCTATGCTGCGGACGTGGCATTTCGCTCCGAGGGCCTCACCGCCGGCCTTGAAGGCGCGGACGACCTTCATGAAGGTCTCGTCGATTTTCTCAATATTGCCGGAGCGGACGTAGCCTTCGAGGCGCACGTCGTCGGGCACGCTGTTGACGGAATCACCGCCCTTGGTGATGATGTAGTGGACGCGGATGTGGTCCTCGTCGCGGAAGGTCTCGCGCAGCGCGTTGACGGCGTTGATGCCGGCGACCGCAGCGTAGAGCGCGTTGACGCCGAGATGCGGGGCAGCCGCGGCGTGGGCCTGTTTACCCTCGTAGCGCAGCATGAAGATGCGGAATCCGTTGCCTCCGTCGGGGACTGTGAAGCCCGGCCCGTGCGCGTCGTCGCCGGCGTGCACCATCATGCTCATATCTATGTCGTCGAATACGCCGAGGCGCACGAACTCCTGCTTGCCGCCGTAGTAGACGAGCTCGCCCTTCTCGCGCATCTCGGTGCGGCGTCCGACCTCGATGAACTCCTCCGCTGGCAGGCCGAGGAAGGCGACGGAGCCCGCAAGCTCCTTCATCAGCCCGGTCTTGACTAGCGCCGCCGCCATAGCGTAGACGGCCGAAATCTGGAGGTTGTGGCCGCAGGCGTGCGACGCGCCGGTCTCCTCTACCGCGAGCGGATGCTGGCGGCAGACTATGCCGTCGAGCTCGCCGATTACGGCGACCTTCGGCCCTTCCGCGCCGCCCGCCATGTCGGCGCGCAGGCCGGTGCGCGCGAGGCCGCGCGTGACGTCGAGGCCGAGCCCTTCAAGCGCCGCGGCGAGCTTGTCCGAGGTGCGCGTCTCGAAGAATCCGAGCTCCGCGTGCGCCGCCACGTCGTCGGCGAAGGCCTTCGTCTGATCCTTTACGGAATCGACGGCTTCGCAGAGCAGCTTCTTCAGTTCGTTCTTATCCATGTGCATTACCCCTTGCAGAATGTTATTGCGAAATACCTTTCGATTATACAATAACGTCATTCAATATGGTTTTAGTCAAGCGCGATAAATGCAAATTAGGGATAAAATTTTTGCATTCCTGCAAAAATAAAGGCGCTCCCCCGCATGGAGAAGCGCCGGAAAAGATTTTCAGCTTTACGCTAGCCGCCGAGATAGGCTTCTATTACGCGCGGGTCGTCGAGCAGTTCGCGCCCCGTGCCTTCGAGCGTTATCTCGCCGACTTCGAGCACATAGGCGTAGTCCGCGATGCGCAGCGCGGCGAATGCGTTCTGCTCGACCAGCAGGACTGTCTTGCCCTCGGCGTTTATCTGCGAGATTATGTGGAAGACCTCTTCGACGAGTATCGGAGCGAGCCCCATCGACGGCTCGTCGAGCATGATGAGCTTCGGGTCGCTCATCAGCGCGCGCCCGACCGCGAGCATCTGCTGCTCGCCGCCTGAGAGCGTGCCGCCCTTCTGCCACGAGCGCTCCTTCAGGCGCGGGAAGAGCGTGAAGGCGCGTTCTATCCCGGCGTCGAGCTCCGCCTTGTCCTTGCAGCCGTAGCCGCCGAGCTTCAGGTTCTCAAGCACCGTGAGATGCGGGAATATGCGCCGCCCCTCGGGGCACAGCGCGACGCCGCGCGCCAGCACGTCCTCGGGCGGCAGGCCGAGCAGGTGTTTTTCCTCCCAAGTGACAGTGCCGCCGGATGTTTTGACAAGGCCGGCTATCGCGCGCAGAGTGCTGCTCTTTCCCGCGCCGTTCGCGCCTATGAGAGTGACTATCTTCCCCGCGGGGACTTCGAGAGAGACGCCGCGCAGCGCGCGGATGCCTCCGTAGTTGACGGAAAGATCCCTCACCTTCAGCATCGCGCCGCCTCCTTTCCGAGATAAGCTTCGATGACGCGCGGATTTTTCTTTATCTCGTCCGGCGTCCCCTCAGCGATGAGCTGTCCGTAGTCAAGCACGCGGATCCATTCCGAAACGCCCATGACCACCTTCATGTCGTGCTCTATCATCAGTATCGTGACCTTGAAGCGGTCACGTATGCTTCTGATGAAATCCATCAGTTCGAGGCTCTCCTGCGGGTTCATGCCCGCGGCGGGCTCGTCGAGCAGAAGGAGCTCCGGCCCGGTCGCGAGCGCGCGCGCTATCTCAAGCCTGCGCTGTGCGCCGTAGGGCAGCCCCGTCGCTATCTCCGAGGCGAGCCCGTCGAGGCCGACGGCGGCGAGCAGCTCCATCGAGCGCTCGCGTATCTCGCGCTCCTCGCGGCGGAAGATCGGAAGCTGGAGCGGCGCGCTCCACCACGGCGCGCGCTGGCGCACCCAGCAGGCCGTCATGACGTTCTGGAGCACAGTGCCGCCGGTGAAGAGCCTTATATTCTGGAAGGTGCGCGCGATGCCGGTCTTGCAGACGAGATGCGGCGGCATCCCGGTAACGTCCTTTCCGTTGAATATGACGCGCCCCGAGGTCGGCTTGTAGAAACCGGTGATTATGTTGAAGCAGGTCGTCTTGCCCGCGCCGTTCGGCCCGATGAGGCTGCTTATCGAGCCGCGTTCGGCCTCTATGCTGAAGCCGCTGACGGCGGTCAAGCCTCCGAACTTTATCACGACGTCCTCAGTCCTGAGTATGGCGTCAGCCATTCGCCGCGCCCCCCTTCCCTTTCCTGAGCCTGCGCAGGAAGCGCGCCGCGCCGTCCCAGCTGAATTCGCAGCCGCCTATGATTCCCTCGCGCCTGTAAAGGATTATGAAGAGCAGCAGAAGCGAGAATATCAGCATCCTCATGCCGGGAATGCCCGCGATTTCCCACGAGCCTATCTGAATCGTGTCCTCGACGAAGCGCAGCCATTCGAGCAGCACCGTGACGACCGCCGCGCCGACGAGCGAGCCCGTTATCGAGCCGAGGCCGCCGACTACGACGAACATCAGGATGTTGAATGTGAGCTGGAAGTTGAACATCTTCGGGTCGATCGTCGTGATGAGGCTGCCCGTCAGCGAGCCGCCGATTCCCGCGAAGAACGCGCCGATTACGAACGAAATCGTCTTGGCGCGGAACGTGTCGATGCCCATCGCCTTCGCGGCGACCTCGTCGTCGCGGACGGCGCGCAGCGTGTTGCCGAAGTTGCTCGAAAGCAGCTTGACGATCACATATACGGTGAAGATGCACCAGAAATAGTTCCATCCGAGATTTGCGTAGGCCGGTATGCCTTTCAGGCCGAGCGCGCCGTTCGTCACCGGCGTGATGTTCGTGAAGATGACGCGGATTATCTCTCCGAAGCCGAGCGTCGCAATGCCGAGATAGTCGCCGCCGAGCCGCAGGCACGGAGCCGCCATCAGCAGCCCGACGAAAGCCGCTGCGACGCCGCCCGCGACGACGGCGGCGAAGAAGGGCGCGTGTACGACGTTGAAGGGCCACATCATCGGCTCAAGGATATACATCATCTCTTTCTGCGCCTGAGGCAGAATCAGTATTGCGGTGACGTATGCCCCTATCGCCATGAAGCCCGCGTGCGCGAGCGAGAACATCCCGGTGAATCCGTATATGAGGTTGAGGCTGACGGCGAGTATCGCATTTATCGCGATGAGGTTCAGCACCTGCACCTTATATCCGTCGAGGCTCGCCCCCGCCCATTTGAGGAAGAGCGCGAGCAGCACGATGCAGAGAAGATTGAGCAGGTTTTTCGTGGATTTCTTCATATCTTGTCCTCCATCTTCTCGCCCATAAGCCCGGTCGGACGGTAGAAAAGTATCACTATCAGCAGGACGAAGGCGAATGCGTCGCGGTAGCCCGAAAGCGCCGGGAAGAAGGCGACGAGCAGGATCTCCATGAAGCCGAGCAGAAGCCCGCCTATCATCGCGCCCTGCACCGAGCCTATGCCGCCGAGCACCGCTGCGATGAAGGCCTTAAGGCCCGGGAAGACCCCCATGAACGGATGAATCTGCGGATAGCGCAGCGCCCACATGATGCCGGCGCAGGCCGCGAGAGCTGAGCCGACCGCGAAGGTCAGCGCGATAATCCTGTCTACCTTGACGCCCATCAGCCGCGTCGTCTCGATGTCGCGCGAGATGGCGCGCATGGCGAGCCCCGGCTTCGTGCGGTAGAGCATCCACAGAAGCGCGCCGACGAGTATGAACGAAATGACCGGAACGAAGATGACGAGCGGCAGGATCCTGACGTCGCCGAGCGCTATGACCTTGACCAGAGGCTCGAAGCGCGGCATCGGCTTCGGCACTCCAGTAAAAATGACGAGGCAGAGGTTCTCGATGAAGAACGAGACGCCTATCGCCGAAATCAGCGCGGAGATGCGCGGCGCGGAACGCAGCGGGCGGTAGGCTATCCTGTCGATCATAAAGCCGAATACAGCCGTCGCGGCTATCGAAAGTATGACGGCGGGAATCCACGGCATATTGAGCATGGCTATCGCCACGAAGACGAAATATGTGCTTATCATAAAAATATCGCCGTGGGCGAAGTTTATCAGCCTCAGAATGCCGTAGACCATCGTATAGCCTATGGCTATGAGGCCGTAGAGGCTGCCCAGCATCAGGGCGTTGAAAAGATGCTGGATCATCATGTTTGAAGTCATGGGCTCTCCCCTTTTAAGAGACTCGGGCCGGAGGGCGGCAAAGCCGCGCGGCCCGCAGAAAATGGACGTCCGGCGCAGGTTCCGCGCCTGGACGGAAATTCAGGCGAAGTTCCGCACGGCATGGAAACCGTGCGGAACGCGCCTCGTGCTCTGAATTTTTTACTTCGCTGGGGCGTCCACTATCGCGTGGAAGACCTGCTTGCCGTTCTCGACGCGGATGATGCCTATCGGCTTCTCGGCGTCGTGCGTCGCGTTGATCGTCGTCGTACCCGTTACGCCGGGCATATCCTTCGTCGTTGCGATGGCTGCGGTGATCTTCTCCGGGTCGGTGCTCTTCGCGTTCTTTATCGCGTTGTAGATGAGCAGGTAGGCGTCGTAGCCGCATCCAGTGAGAGCCGCTGGGTCCTTGTCGGGATATGCCTCGCGCCACTGCTTCGTGAACTGCTTCTGGATGTCGCTCATAAGCTTCTCAGGCATATTCGGAGAATAGGCGAAGGAGGTGTAGCTGAAGCCTTCGACCGAGTCTCCGCCGATCGAGACCATCTCGGGGTTGTCCATAGCGTCGCCGCCGAGGATGCTGAACGTCGCTCCGAGCTCGCGCGCCTGGCGCATGATGATCGCGCCTTCAGCGAAGTTCGCGGGGATGTAGAGGACGTCGGGGTTCTTGCTGATTATCTCAGTGAGCTGCGCCGTGAAGTCCTGGTCGCCCTTCTGATAGTTCATGACGGAGACCACTTCGCCGCCGAGCTTCACGAAATTCTGCTTGAAGAAATTGCCGAGGCCGACGCTGTAATCTTCCGTAACTTCGATGAGCATCGCCGCGGTCTTCGCCTTCAGCTCCGTGACGGCGAAATTCGCCGCGCCGGCGCCCTGGAACGGGTCGATGAAGCAGACGCGGAAGACGTACTTCTTGCCCTGCGTGACGAGCGGGTTCGTGCAGGAGGTGCCGACCATCGGGACGCCGGCCTTCTCCGCCACTTCGCCACCGGCCATCGCAAGCGACGAACCGTATGTACCGATTATCGCGCAGACTTTCTCACGCTCGATGAGACGCTTGACGGCGTTCGCCGCCTCGACCTTGTCGCTCTTGTTGTCGACTACGACGAGCTCGATCTTCTTGCCGTCTACTTCGGGGTACTGCTTGTGCGCAAGATTCACGCCGTCGAGCTCAAGCTGTCCGCCGACCGCGTTTCCGCCGGTGATAGGCAGATATACGCCTATCTTGACAGTCTCCGCCGCAGCGGCGATTCCTGCCGCAGCAAATACGACCGCTAGAGCGAGTGCAAACCGTTTGGCTACCTTCATACAAAATCCCCTCTTCTATGAGAAAATGAATATGTCGGAAATTATAACTTATCTTTTTATAAATTTCAGCCCCGCACCTGCGTATCCGGCAGTATTTTTTTTAATTTTTCGGGAGTTGCGGCTTCGGCGGCGAGGAATTTTTCGTCGAGGCAATTGTTGGGCTTGAAGCACTGGACGCGCCACGGTTCGCCGCGCAGGGTTTCGCGCAGCGTCAGGAGGTCTTCGCGCGAATGCAGCGCGGGGACGTATGTGGTGCGGAATTCGTACGAGGGCGCGCGGTTTTTGATGAGTTCCATCGAGCTGCGGATTTTTTCGACATTCACGCGCGTTCCGGTCAGCCGTTCGTAGGATGCGGCGTCTAGCGGGGCTTTTACGTCCATCGCTATCTGTTCGACGAGCCCTTCGTTCAGAAGCATTTCTATAACTTCGGGGCGCGAGCCGTTTGTGTCGAGCTTTACGGGAAGGCCGAGCGCGGTTATCTCGCGCGCGAGGTCGGGCAGGCCGGGCTGCAGCGTCGGCTCGCCGCCGCTTATCACCACGCCGTCGAGGAAGGCGGCGCGCCTTTTAATATCCGCGAGAATCGCGGCGAGGCCGAGCCTCTCTCCGCGGCCAAGCGCGAGTTCGCCGTTGTGGCACCACGGGCAGCGGAAGTTGCAGCCGAGGCAAAATATCACGGCGCAGAGGTGCGCCTCCCAGTCTAAAAAAGAGGCGGGGAGGTATCCCCCCGCCGCGAAATCTATTTCTTTTTCCATTTTTTGCGCGCTTTACTTCGCGGCCCCTACGGGCGTGCGCGCGCGGTCTTTGAGCTCGCCGCGCTTTCCGGCGTTCCACGACGACGTGCGCGTGAAATAGCCCGTGACGCGCGTGATGCCGTCCACGTCTTCCGAGCCGCAGAGCTCGCAGTGGTCGCGCAGCCCGCGCTCCATGTGGCTGCATTCGTTGCATATCGTGAACTCGGGGCTGAAGGCGACCTGCGCGTTCTCCGAGTGCCTGAAGGTCTTTATTACGAACGAGGCGAGCGCCTTCGGGTCGGGCTTGTGCTCGCCCATCCAGACGTGCGTGATAGCTCCGGCCTTTATCATCGGGTGCAGCTCGCCCTCGCGCACGACCTTGTCTATCGGGTCCTGTGCGAGCCTGTAATTGAGGTGCGTGCTGTTCGTGTAGTATATCTCGCCGCTTTCCATGTCGCCCTTGACGTATTTCTTCGCAACGTCGGGGTAGGCGCGGAGGTCGAGCTTCGCGAAGCGCAGCGCGGTGCTCTCCGCGGGCGTCTGTTCCAGTACGATTTTGAGGCCGAGCCGCTCGGAGAGCTGCTGGCACTTGAGATCCATGTACTGTATGACGGCGCGGCCGAGCGTGGCGGCCTCCTCGCTTTCGTGGAGCTGGCTGCCGGTCATCGCCTGCACCATCTCGTTGAGGCCGAGTATGCCTATGAGGTGGCTCGCCTTGCGCATACGCAGGTACGGCTCGTCGTCGTGCGAGACGCAGAGCGCCGCAAGCGGCCCTTTCTCGCCGAGGTCGAGTATGCTCTTTATGAAAGCGCGCTTCTGGAGGTGCGCCTTCGCCGCAAGCTCCATCTCCTCGTCGATTATGTCGAAGAGCAGTTCGTCGTCGCCCGCGGCGCGGTATGCTGCGCGCGGCAGGTTCAGCGTGACGTTCTGGAGCGCGCAGTAGCGCATCTTCCACGGGTGCTTGGCTTCGTCAAGGTCCTCGGGCGTAAGCTCGAAGGAGAGGCGGCAGCACTCGGAGAGCTTTGCGACGCCGCCGCGGTCGAATACGAAATATGTGTTGCCCTTTTCGGACGAGAGCGTGCAGGCGAGGTTGAGGAATTCCTCCCAGCCCTCTTCCTTGAAGAAGTAGTCGGTGATGTGGAGCAGCGGCTTCGGGAAAAAGAAGGGCTGCCCGCGGCTGTCGCCGCTCATGTAGACGTCGAAGAGCGCGCGCAGGAACATCTTCGCCTC
>MHCFR05601__coassemble_787_pt1 | contig 41247 bp, 37 predicted proteins | sample MHCFR05601__metabat2_low_PE_003 | metagenome-assembled genome bin MHCFR05601
GCATGTCAATTTTTATTGCAACATGCCTACACATTAATCTTAGCGATAAACAAGTATGCCCTTGATGATGAAGGTATAAATTTTCTAAATCCACCCGACCTTATGCTTGAGCTGGCTGAGATGTTCTTCGTACCATTCGCGCGGGTGTTTCAGGAGGCCTTCGGAAAATTCCTTAGGCAGTTCGTCGCCCATTTTGTAGAGTTCGAGCATCGCCCAGTAGAGCATCGCCTGCCAGAGCGGGCGCTTCGCTTCGTTGACGAGGCGTTTCGCCACGTTGAAGCATATACCGGCGTGATACCAGTCTTTCTTGCGGCAGTTAAGGACGCCCATGATGCTGAAGGCGAGGCCGCCGCCCTGAAGGCCGTCCTCCCATTCCGTGTGCATGATGTTGTATATTTTGCCCATGCGCTGCAAGTGTACCTCCGCCTCTTTGTAGCGCCCGAGCAGCATCAGGCAGAAGGCCGCCTTCGCGAGCGCGAGGCCGAGGCCGCGGAAGAGCGAGACGGATTCGCCGATGTTGACGCAGTTTTCGTACAGCACGAGCGCCTCTTTGATTTTTTTCTGCGCGAGCAGCGCGTCTCCGCGGAAATGCTCCGCGGCTATGAGGCATACGGTGTAGTTTAAGCCTTTTTCTTCGAGCTTCTCGAAGACCGCGGTGGACATGAGCAGGTATTTGTCGGCCTCGTCGTACTGGGCGAGCAGGATGCGCGATATGCCCATGAATCGCAGCGCCGTCCCCTCCCATTGGCGGAGGCCGGATTTTTGGGTGTATTTCCACAGTTTTTTGGCGCAGTAGGCCAGATGCTTCGCGTCGTCGCGCTGTATCGCAAGGTAGCACATCTGTACGCCGGCCTTTATCACCGGCTCCGGCTCGCCTATCGCGAGCGCCTTGCGCACGGCGGCGCGCAGCATATATTCTGCGTCGTCGTAGCGGCAGCTCCACCAGAGGTAGCCGCCCTTCAAGATATACAGGTCGCGTTCAAGCCGCAGCAGCTCGGGGCTGCCGCCGTCAGTGCGGAAAAGGCGGTCCATTATCGTCCATGCCTCCGCCATCGCGTTCTTCGTGTAATTTGAGTCGTCGATGGTCGGGATATAATACATAAGGTCCTGATCGACGAGCGTCGGGAAGACTTCGTGGACGGCCATGAAGTATAGGTCGAGCTCGCGCACGCGCCAGTACAGCTCTTTCAGAGACATTCTCGCCTCGTGGCAGTGATAGTAAAGGCGCGCGCAGGTCTTTCTGTGACGGTACTGAAGGCGCGCAGGAGCCGCGGCTTCCAGAATCTCGACGTTCTTCGTGTGCAGCGCGGTCTTGCGCGAGGCGGACATGCCTTCGAGCAGCGCCTCGCGTATCTTCGTATGCGTGAAGTAATAGAGCACGTCGCCGTTCTCCGCCTCCTGCTCGCGCAGGAAGCCGTGCAGCCTCAGGTCGTTGTACAGCTTCGAGACGCGCAGCGGCGACATCGCCAGTACCTGCGCGATCTCCTTCATCGAGGCGCACTCAGGACACACGGCAATCGCTTCGAGGAAAATGCGTTCGTCGTCGCCAAGCAGCTCAATCATGGAGACATAGGTGTTTTTATACGGGGAGCTGTCGCCGAGCATCCCGTCAGATTTATATTTCAGCAGTTCGCGGATGAAGTAGGGATTGCCCTCCGTCTGCATATAGACGTCGTGGATGCGTTCGTCGGTCCAGTCCTCGCCCGGCGCCATCTCGTGGCAGATGCGCCCAGTCTCTTCGAGGTTGAAGCGCCGCAGCGTCACCTCGAACTTTTCAAAGGGCTCGTCGGCGAGCGCCGTCCGCAGCATGAAGGCAGGGCGGATTTCCTCAAAGCCTGTGACGAGCATATTCAGCGGCGCGCTGCCGTCGCACATAATCGACTCGATGATGTTCCACGACGCGTCGTCCATCCACTGCAAATCCTCCACCACGAGCAGCCGCTTTATGCCGCCCGACGGCTCGGATACGCTCTGGTGGATGAGCTCCGCTATATACGAGTAGCTCAAATCCGACAGGGATTTTATATTCTCCTGCTGAGAGAGTGAAATGTGCAGGGATTTCAGAAGCCGCATGACCGGCGCCAGCGGATAGGACTTCTCCTCCTGCCAGCAGGCGACGGAGAAGCACTCCCATCCGCGCTCCGCGAGGCACGTGGTTATCTCGTTGATGAACACAGTCTTGCCTATCCCCTGCTCTCCCCAGACCATGCCGCAGAGCGAACGCCCCTCGACAGAGCCGGAAAAGAAGTCGAGCATCTTCATTATCTCGTCGTTGCGCGCGAGCGGGTTGTCTTCGCCGCCCGGCGACGACGGACGAATCGCTGGCCCTTCGCTCTTGCGGCGCATCAGCGTCGATATGTCGGAAAGGTCCGCCTCGATGCCGAAATCGCTCTCGATTCTGTTTGAGAAAGCGCGCGCGGCGTCGACAGCCTTGATTTTCTGATTCGTCTTGATATAGAGGCGCACGAGCTCGCCGTGTATCTTCTCGTCGTACGGCTCGCATTCGGAGAGCTTTTCATAGCAGAGCAGCGCGTCTTCGAAACGGTTCTGCGCGAAGCCGGCGAGCTGAGTCTGCGCGCGTTTTTTCAGATTTTTGACAAGCAGATTGTGGTAATGCTGGCGCTTCGGCAGCAGCCAGTCGCTGAAAGCCCCCCAGTCGTCGACGTCCGCCGAATCCATGAACGGGCTGCACAGCTCCGAAATTTCGCTCCATCCGAGAGAATCTATGCGCGCGATAAGGTCGACGTCTCGCTCTATCTTCACGTTGTCGCCGATGGAAATGACGCCGCCCGCTATATTTACAGGCAGCGCCTTTTTTATGCAGCTGACGGCGTTGCTCAGATTGCGCCGCGCCTTTTCGATAGTTTTGTCAGACCACAGATACTCGCAGATCTTATCCTTCGACATACTCCTCTCCTCGACGAGCATGAGTGCGAGGATCTGCGCTTTTTTAAAAGTGAAGATATAGGGCGTCCCGTCCACAAACAATTCCGGCCTTCCAAGCAGCCGCGCTTTATACTTCATATCGCACCGCCTTTACCTTCGTTGTCCACAATTATGCGCTATATTGTATGCTTTAACTAAGTACATCGCCAGCTATTTCTTTCTGCATGGAATAAAAAATTTGCAAAAAAGGCTTTTTTAGGATATTGGTAGACCATGCTCGCAAAAACATCAGAAACATGCTTTTGCATAATTTTTGGAATAAAATGGTAGTATAAAATTAAAGTTTTATTCGTTCCAAAGACAATAATATACATGCGATGAGTCATCCAATCGTAATGGCTTATTATTAAATACATTCGAGATGGAAGGACTGAGTGAAATGTAAATAGGCGAGGAGATTATCATATCTCGAAAGTCATACTTTATCACCAAAGTAAAATCTTAACGTGGGATAATTTGCAAGGAGGTATAAGAATGAGCGAACAGGGAAACGTAAAACTTATGAATAAATGGTCTATGCTCGCGATGAACATCGGAAGCATGATCGGTGCGGGCATCGTGACCCTCGTCGGGATCGCGATGGGCTACACGGGCACGTCGGTGTGGTTCGCCTACGGCATAGCGCTGCTTTTAGGCTTTTTGTATAATCTTCCTTTCTGCTTCGTCACCAGCGCCGTCAAGCTTGAGGGCGGCCCATACACATTGGTCAACACAATCCTCGGCAAAAAAATCGGTGGTATTTACATAGTCTGCTTCTTCCTCTATCTTCCCAGCATCGCGCTATACTGCGTCGCGCTCAACACATATATCCAGTCTCTCTTCGAAGGCGTGCCTGATTGGCTGACGCCTGTGGCGACGCTCATATTCTTCTATGTCGTGCAGCTGCGCGGTATTAAGTCGCTCGCGAGCGTGCAGAACGTTATGACCATCCTTCTGCTCATCGGACTTATGATGTTCGCATTGATGGGATTCTCGCGCGTCGAATGGGCGGCGGTAAGCCCGTCCTCGCCGGACTTCATGACGAACGGTTTCAGCGGAGTGATGAAGGCGGCGCTGCTCCTTGTCTTCTCGACATACGGGCAGTACTACATAGCATTTATGAGCCGTATGTGCGAAGACCCCAAGCATGACATTCCGTTCTCGATCATAGGCTGCGTCCTGGTACTCGTCGTAGTTTACATCTCCGTCTCCATCGTCGCCGCGGGCGTGCTGCCGCTTGATGTAGTAGCGAACCAGCCGCTTACGTACGTCGCAAGAGAAATCCTGCCGGCTCCGCTCTTCGCATTCTTCATCATAGCGGGCCCCATCATGGCGCTCTTCACCACGACGAACGGAATAATGATCCAGTACGCCGAGCCTCTCTACACCGCCGCCCAGAACAACTACTTCCCGCGGACGCTCGCCAGACACAACAGATATGGGCAGCCGTGGATCGCCTACACGCTGGTCTTCCTCTGCTCCTTCATACCGATCGTCCTCGGATGGGAGATAAGCACGATCGCACACCTCCTGCTCCTCGTCGACATCGGCCTCAGCGTGCTTATGATGATTTCGATATGGCAGGTGCCGAAGCGCTACCCGAAGGCGTGGAAGAACAGGTGCTTCCTCAAGGGCCTGCCGGATGGATTCTTCTACTTCGCATGCATCCTCTCCTTCATAGTGCAGGCGATAATCATCTACAACAGCGTAACGTCTATCGACACTTACATCGTTGTAGCGACGCTCATAGTCTTCGTCATCGCGGTCTTCTACACGCTGCACAGGCTTAAGACCGTCGAGGTTACGCTCCCCGACATCGGCGTAGAAGAAGAATAAAATAATCAACTTAAAGGTGCGGCGGGAAACCGCCGCACCAAATCACAGGCAGATAAGCTCTTCGGAGATTATCAAAATATAAAAAAATAATAATGTATTAAGGGAGGATCAACCAATGAAAGAATATGTGGCGAAATATGAGGATCTGTACAAGATAGTGAAAGAGATGTTCATCGGAATCGGTTATTCCGAGCGTCAGGCCAAGGCGGTCACCGACAGCCTTGTGGAAGCCGACGCCAGACACATCCATTCGCACGGCACGGTAATGCTGGCTACGTATTTAGGGTACATAGAAACTACAGGATGCCTGAAATTGGATGCGCCGGATCCGACCGTCGTACACGAGACCCCTGTATCCTTCGTCATGGACGGACACTCCGGCGTAGGATATGTAATCGCTGAAATGGCGACCAAGAAGTGCATCGAGAAAGCAAAGAAGTCCGGTATATGCATCGCCGCCGTCCGTTACGCCAACCACTACGGCTTTGCGGGCCACTGGTCTGAAATGATGGCAAACGAAGGCTTGATTGGCGTAACCGCCACGAATACAATAAGAGCCGTCTGCCCGACGAGAAGCGCGGACCGCGTCCTCGGCACCAACCCGATCGCCGTAGCGATTCCCGTCGCGGGCGGAGAGCCGATGTTCCTGCTCGACATGGCGACTTGCGTCATGGCTTACGGTAAAATATGCAGAAGCAAAGTCTTCGCCGAAAGCGGGGTGCTGCCGGAAGAGATCGTTATAAAAGAAAACGGTAAGAGCCTCACCAATTTCGCTGACGCGGTAGAGCTGCTGGCGCACGGAGATACAGACAGCAAAGACCCGGACAAACCGACCGGTGGTCTCGCTCCGCTCGGCGGAACGACGGAACTCCACAGCGGATATAAGGGCTATGGGCTCGCCATGCTGGTCGAACTGCTGACCGGCGGTCTGTCCGGCGGTATTCCGAGCAAATTTATCCCGTTCGCCGGAGAAGGCGTCTGCTTCTTCTTCATGGCGATCAATCCTGAGCTGTTCGGCGAACGCCAGGCGGTCCTCGACCATCTGAAGTATGTCATCGAAGAATACAGGAAGACGCAGCCCATTTCCGCCGATACCCCGGTTCTGATGCCCGGCGACAAGGAACGCTCATTCCGCGAAGAGGCGCTCAAGAACGGAATCACGCTGAGCGACGATATAGTCGGCAGACTGCGCTACGTCGCGCAGCGCACCGGCAAAGAAGCCGAGTTTGAAAAGGTATTTAAGGTAAAGGAATAAGATAAGTTTCAAGCTAAAGCAGGTGATTTTCAATGTCAACAAAAGTTACATTCCCGAACAAACGTATGTCTTCCATCATAATGGCGGGCGGTATACGTGAGATATTGGGCCGCGCCGACGAACTTGAAAGACAGGGGCGCAGTATAATCCACATGGAGATAGGCCGCCCAGACTTCGACTCGCCCGAATGCGCGAAAGAAGCAACGATCAAGGCGATAAAAGAGGGTAACGTCCACTACACCGATATGTCCGGCCCATACGACCTGAGATGCGCCATCGCGGATAAATACCGCAAAGAGCAGAACATGGACGTAGACCCCAACAAGCACGTCGTTGTAACCTGCGGCGCAACCGAAGCTCTGACGGCTACTTTCCTCACGCTGCTTGAGCCGGACGAGGAGGTCATCGTCCTCACGCCGTACTTCCCCGGCTACGCCGACGAGATCGCGCTGGCCTGCGGAAAGCTCGTGCCTGTCGCTACCAAGATGGAGGACGGCTTCGGCCTTCCACTCGAAGACGTGAAGAGAGCCATTACGCCGAAGACGAAAGCGATACTCATCAACTCTCCGAACAACCCAAGCGGAGCGGTGCTCTCGCACAAAGATCTCGAAAAGATCGCCGCGCTCGCGCAGGAACACGACCTCTGGGTCGTCTCCGACGAATGCTATGAGAAGTTCCTCTATGAGGGCGAGCATCTCAGCATAGCGAGCCTGCCGGGAATGGCGGAGAGAACCGTCACGGTATCCGCGGCGTCAAAGACATGGTCGATGACCGGATGGCGCGTCGGCTGGATCGTAGCGCCTGAAGCGATGCGTCCATACGTGAACAAGGCCCACCAGAACATCACCGCTTGCGCCAACTCCTTCGCGCAGGCCGGCGTCGTCGAAGCCTTCAAGAGCGCCGATGAAGATGTAAAGAAGATGGTCGCCGAATACAGACGCCGCCGCGATATGGTCGTCAAATGGCTCAACGACATCCCCGGCATCGAGGCCATTACTCCGCAGGGAGCCTTCTACGCCTTCCCGAGCATCAAGAAGCTCAACGTAAAGGACGGCTTCACCTTCTGCTCGCGCCTTCTCGAAGAGGCCGGAGTATCCTCCGCGCCCGGAGAGGTATTCGGAATGCCTGGACACTTCCGCATAACCTACTGCCGCTCCTATGAAGAGATCGAAGAGGGGCTGCGCCGCATAAAGAAAGCCGTCGAGAGTATGTAGCGGCCGCACTCGCGGTTAAATAAAGAACAATATCCCCTATCGGCGGCATATCCGCTCGATAGGGGATATTTATTTTCCGTTTCCCCTGGCGCGCGACGGCAGCGTTTTTGCATTTCTGCACATTTGAGACGCGCGACACAGCTTCGGTGGAAATCACATTTTTACTTTCCGTGTTTCCGTGCGTTCGCGGCACGCGGCACGGCGCGGGCGCAAAAAAAATTTTGCCGTTTTTATCTCGCAGAACAGCTGGGCTGCGGCGCAGCAATTGATTTTTGCATACCTTTTGCAGGGGGTTGTTAATCTATCATTGTCAGGCAACACGAGACCACAAATTTAAAAACAATAAAAACGGAGGTAACAACAGATGTCAATAGCGCAGGTTCGTCAGTACATGGTAGAAGGCGACGGAGACGCGGCGGTAGCTCTCGTAAAAGAGCTCATCGAGAAGGGAACCCCCGCGAAGGATATAATGGCCGGCCTTACGGAAGAGATGGGAGTCCTCGGACAGAAGTTCGAGAACTTCGAAGTCTTCCTCCCCGACCTCATGATCGCCGGCGACGCTTTCATGCAGATCATGTCCGTGCTTAAGGAGCACCTCGTGACCGCCAGCGAAGGTGAAGCGAAGACCGTCATCATCGGAACGGTTAAGGGCGACTACCACGACATCGGAAAGAACATCGTCGGCATAGTCCTCCAGGCCAACGGATTTAACGTGGTAGACCTCGGCGCGGACGTCGACCCGGTCGCCTACCTCGAAGCGGCCCGCAAAGAGAAGGCCGACGTCGTCGGACTCTCCGCCCTTATGACCACCACGATGCCCGGACAGGAAGAATTCATCAAGCTCGTAGCCGACGCCGGCGACAAGGGCAAGTACCTCGTCTGCGTAGGCGGAGCCCCGACCTCCGTCGAATGGGCCGAGCGCATCGGCGCCGACGTATGGTCGTTCGACGCTTTCGAGTGCGCCGCGAAACTCAAGAAGCTCCTTGCGTAATTAAACCGGTACTACGAATATAGGATTGGAGGAAAATAAATCATGTCAACGTTCAGAATGTGGGAAGTATTCGCAAAGGCAGACGACGGCCCGTTCTATAAAGACCAGGGAGAGTGGATGCTCAAATCCTTCATCCCCAACATCAGAAGAGTAGTCAAGGAATACAACATCAAATACGACGGACATACGATCGTCAACCAGGACGACGAGCTCGCCGACAGAGTATGGGCCGCCGCGAAGGACTTCTTCGTTTCGACCGGCGTCTACAACCAGGACACCCACCGCGTAATGCAGTTCTCCGAGCGCGAGGTCAACGAAGTGCTCTACACGAAGCGTCCGAAGTACCTCATCGGCGCCGGCCACGACCAGCGCTGGCTCCGCGTCCGCTCGATCGAAGATAAGGAGCGCCGTCCGTTCCACCTCTTCAGCCCCGACGCGAACTTCAGCACCGACATCCACAAGAAGGCCTGCATGGCTTACCTGAAGGAGCCCCTCCTCGACGGTCTCTGCGCTCCTCTGCTTGAGGACTTCATGGGCCGCAAGGCGACATCGCAGAACCCGACCGAAGTCGCCGCCGCCATGGAGCACGCGATGAACCTCCGCGACGCGCAGCGCCTCGTCGGAAAGCCCGACGTCTGGACCGTCTCCGTCGGAACCGCTGAATCCGCGCAGGCTCAGATAGCCGCCGGAAACCCGGTCTGGGGCGTCCGCCAGTCGCACCTCGACGGCCGCATGGTCTCCATCCTCACCGAGATGACGACCAACAACGCGATGCTCAACAAGTCGCTCCACTATCGTTCCTACGGCAACGTCTTCGGCAACCTCTGCGGCGCCATCTTCGGCGGACATGCGGGCGGCACCGAGGGTACCCTCGTCCTCCAGACGGCCTACAACATCGAAGGCGCGTGCCTCTACGGCTCCTGCTGGGCGCTGAACTTCCCGTTCCATCTCAAGTGGCAGTCGACGACGACGAGAGAGCTCCTCTGGCTCCAGAGCGTACTTTGCCAGGCTATGTCCCGCAACTCGAACCTCATCTTCCTCAACAACCTCTTTGCGAACGCCGGCCCCGGCACCGACCAGCTCTACTGGGAATGCGCCAACCACGCCCTCGCCCTCGAGTCCTCCGGCGGCAACCCGTGGGGAGCCGCTACCTGCCGCAACAAGTTCACCGACATGGCGACGCCGCTCGAATCCCGCTTCTTCCACGAGACCTCCGAGGCTTCCTTCAAGATGCGCCTCACCAGAGCCAAGGCCGAAGAGATCTGCCAGAAGATCATGGAGAAGTACGAGAAACTTATCCCGATCGACAACTACGGCCACCGTATCCAGGAAGTCTACGACATGGACCGCATCGTACCGCGTCAGGAATACCTCGACCAGTACAACCGTATGCGCGACGAGCTCAACAAGCTCGGCGTGGAGTACGCCTACTAATCCCTCACAACTATACAAAGGTTCCACCACAAAGAGGCGCTTATGCGCCTCTTTGTAATGCAGAGCACCGGAAGACGACTGTCCGGCAATAAATATATAACGAGGTGAAATTATGAACGGCAAAGAAAGAGTCCTCAAAGCCCTGCGTTTCGAAGAAGTAGACCGCGTACCCTGGGTGCCCTTCACTGGCGTGCACGTTGCGAAGCTCGTCGGCTCAGACGCGGAGGAGATGCTTAAAAACGGAGACATACTCGTCAACGCCGTAGAGACCGCCGCGAAGCGCTATTATGCGGACGGCGTATGCTCGGCTTTCGACCTTCAGGCTGAAGCCGAAGTTCTCGGCTGCGGCCTTCACTGGAGCAAGAACAACCCGCCTGCGGTCACGGGCCACGTGCTCGCCCAGGGCAAGACGCTCGAAGACCTTCCCGAGTTCACTAAGGACAAGGGACGCCTCCCGATGTTCTTTGACGCGACGAAGAAGCTCGTAGAGAGAATAGGCGACGAGGTCGCCGTATTCGGCCTCTGCTGCGGCCCATTCACGCTCGCGCTGCACCTCCGCGGCTCAGCCTTCATCATGGACATGATGAGGAAGCCCGACGAGGCTCACAAGGTCCTCGCCTTCTGCGCCGAAATCACGCGCCGCATGGGTGAGTGGTACATGGAGACAGGCGCGCACGTCGTCGCGGTCGTCGACCCGATGACGAGCCAGATCGCGCCGAAGCACTTCGAGGCCTTCGTTTCGCCCTACGTCAAGCCCGTCATTGACGAGGTGCGCGGCAAGGGCGGCATCGTAACTCTGTTCTGCTGCGGCAACGCGACGAAGAACATCGAGCTCATGATGCAGAGCAAGCCCGACGCGGTCGCATTCGACGAGCAGGTAGACCTCCAGTTCGTCAAGGACCTCGCCTACAAGTACAACGTCGCCTTCGAGGGCAATATCCCGCTCACGACGACGCTGCTCTTCGGTTCGCCGCGCGAGTGCGTCGCGGACGTCAAGAAGCGCATAGAGATCGGCGGTAAGCGCGGCTACATCCTCTCGCCGGGATGCGACCTGCCCTACGACACGCCGTTCTACAACCTCGAAGCCGTCGGCAAATACGCCGCGACCGGCGAAGAGCCCTCCGACACATCCGGCTTCATGTCGCTTGAAGAAGCTTTGCAAAATGCGGAAGAATGCGGCGACGTCTTCGAAGACGTCAAGATCGAGCCCGGCAAGGTCTTCGTCGAAATCGTAACGCTCGACTCGGAAGGCTGCGCGCCGTGCCAGTATATGTGCGAAGCGGTCAAGAACGTCGCGCCGCACTACGGCGACAAGCTCACGTGGCGCGAATCGCTCATCAAGAGCGCCGCTGGAATCAAGCGCACGCAGGCCCTCGGCGTCTCCACGCTGCCGACGCTCCTCATCAACAACGAGGTAGTATTCGACAACATCACGCCGACCGCCGAAGCTCTGATGAAAGAGATAGACAAGAGACTGAATTAGTTTTTTCGCGCGCGCTCCGGTCATGGAGCGCGCGTTCTTTTATGCCTAAGTCCGCGGCGAACGTCGTTTAATTTGCCGCGCGGACTATTTTAGTTTATTATTATGCAATCCAATTAAAGAAGCGGAGGAACAGGAAATGGCAACAACAGACAAGAAACCAAGCTTTGCCGTAGCGCTAGGAACGTTCGTCATCATCGCCGCGATAATCGCATACGGACTCCTCGGACTCGGGATGGACGCGCACGTGCCTATCGCAATGGCCGCGACAGCCGCGGCGCTCATAGGCAAGTTCGTCGTCGGAGTTTCATGGGAGGATATGGAAGTCGCAGTATTCAACGCCATCACCTCTTCGCTCGGCGCTCTTCTGATACTGATAACGATTGGTATGCTCGTCGGAGCCTGGGTGCAGGCCGGTGTCGTCCCCGGACTTATCTATTATGGCTTTAATCTTCTCTCTCCAGGCATTTTCCTTCTCGCCTCGCTGCTCATCTGCTCGATAATAGGTATCGCGATAGGTGCTTCGTGGGGCGTCGGCGCGACGGTCGGCGTCGCGCTTATAGGAATTGCGGCTGGACTTAACATTCCTGCGCCGCTTACAGCCGGTTTCATTATTTCCGGCGCATACCTCGGAGACAAAATGTCGCCGCTCTCCGACACGACGAACCTCGCTCCTGCAGTTTCCGGCTCAAACCTCTTCGACCACATCCGCGCAATGATGTGGACGACGGGTCCGTCGTACATCATCGTCTGCATCATAGCCATAGTGCTCGGCATGCAGTATTCCGGCGGCGGAGAGAATTTCGACGCCAGCCGCATCGTCGCCTTCCAGCAGATAATCGCGGCCGAGTTCGACCTTAACCCTCTGCTCGTCGCAATCCCGCCGGTCGTCGTAATCGGGCTCGTACTTCTTAAGTGCCCAGCAATTCCCGGTATGGTCGCAGGCACGCTTTCCGCATCCGTCATCGCTATGTGCCACGGAGTAAGCCTCGGCGACGCGATGACAGCGATACACTACGGCTATGAATCGACGGTTGCGACCGCGCTCGGGAACGCCGACGTAGCCGCCGTTCCCGCGATACTCGCCGAACACGGCATCACAGGCGTCGACCCTGAGCTCGCGCACGAAGTCGGCGGCATGGTCGCCGAGCTTCTGAACCGCGGCGGTATCGACAGCATGATGTGGTCGCTCTCGATGATCATGATCGCGCTCGTCCTCGGCGGCATCATGGAGCGCTGCGGCTACCTCAGCGTACTGCTCAACCCGCTGCTCTACAAGGTCCGCCGCGTCGGCGACTTCATCCTTCTCGTCGTAATTTCCTGCTTCGTCAGCAACTTCTTCCTCGGCGACCAGTACCTCGGAATCGTCGTTCCCGGACGTATGTTCCGCGAAGCCGTAGAGAAGAGCGATCTCTCGCCGCGTATGCTCTCACGCTCGCTCGAAGACAGCGGAACTCTGACGGCGGTCCTCATCCCGTGGACGGGCTGCGGAGCCTTCCAGTCCAACGCGCTCGGCGTGCCTACGCTCGAATACGCGCCCTATTGCTTCCTGAACATCATCAACCCGATATTCGCGGTAATCATCTCCTACCTCGGCATCGGAGTTTACTGGGGCAAGGACAAGCACGACCACGTCGAGAGACGCACTGCGCTCACCTTCGCGAAGGAAGCGTAGCTCCGTCCAAGCCGTGACTGCGGCATAAAGCATAACGCAACAAACGAGGACGAAGTCTTTGAGAGAAGAACTTCGTCCTCTCTTTAAGTATTAAAACACGGGAGGCCGCAGATATGAGAGACATCAGCAAATCGCTTGAAATCGTCGCGCGCGATGAAAAATGGGTAGCCCCGTCGTCGCGTTCGCCCTACTATCCCTTCGCCGTCGCGTCCGGCTCCGGCTCGACGCTGCGCGACGCGGACGGCAACGAATATATAGACTTCGCTGCGGGCGCGGCCTCGCTCAACACAGGAACCTGCCACCCGCGAGTAGTCGCCGCGATAAAGGAACAGGCGGAGCGGCTGCTCTGCTACACCACCGGCTATATGTACGAGGAATCGTCCGTCGAGCTTGCGGAGAAGCTCGCGCAGATAACTCCGGGCGGCTTTACGAAAAAAGTCTCCTACGGCCTCTCCGGTTCCGACGCGATAGACGGCGCTATAAAGTTCGCGCGCAAGTACACGGGGCGCAGCGACATCATAACCTTCAAGACGGCCTATCACGGCGCTACCTACGGCGCGCTCTCGGCCTCCGCGATCTCGCTCAACATGAGGCGCGGCATCGGGCCGATGCTGCCGGGCTTCCACCATTTCAGCTATCCGCAGTGCGCGAAATGCGCCTGGCATGAGAAGCCTGAGAGCTGCTCGCTCGCCTGTCTTGAAGAGATAAAGACGGCCTTTTCGCTCTACCTTCCGCCAGACGAGGTGGCGGCGGTCATCATTGAGCCGATAGGCGGCGACATCGGCCTCGTCGTGCCTCCCGCGCGCTGGGTGCGCGAGCTCGCCGCGCTCTGCCGCAGGCACGGAATCCTCTTCGTCTCCGACGAGGTGCAGCAGGGCATGGGGCGCACCGGCAAATGGTTCGCCATCGAGCATTTCGGCGTCGAGCCGGACATCATAGCGATAGCGAAGTCGCTCGCCTCCGGTATGCCGCTCTCCGCGGTCGTCATGCGCGCGGAGATAGCGGACTCGCTGCGCGACCCGGGCCACTGCATAACGCTCGCGGCGAACGCCGTCTGCTGCCGCGCCGCACTCGAAACGATAAAAATCATCGAAGATGAAAATTTAATTGAAAAAAGCGTCCGCACGGGCGAGAATATAAAGGCGAAGCTCGCGGAGATGAAAAAATCTCTGCCGCTCCTCGGCGAGACGCGCGGCCTCGGCCTCACGATAGCGCAGGAGATCGTGGACGCAAACGGCGAGCCGGACCGCGGCGCGTGCGCGAAGATATGCTACCGCTGCTGGGAGCGCGGGCTGATAATCACCTTCCTCAGCGACAACGTGCTGCGGATACAGCCGCCGCTCGTCATAACGGAAGAGGAGACGGAGCGCGCGCTTGAGATACTGCGCAAATCTATCGAAGATTATCAAAACGGCCTGATAGGCGACGAAGTTCTGACTTTTGCGAGAGGATGGGCTTAATGGATGAAAAAATGTGCGAGATAAAATTTCTTCCCGACGGCGTGACCGCGCGCGTCGCGGCGGGTACGCCGCTCACCGAGGCCGCAGACGCGGCCGACGTAAGGATAGGCCGCCACTGCGGAGGCGCTGGCGTCTGCGGCAAATGCCGCGTAAAGACCGGCGCGGACGACCCGCTTTCGCCCATCGGCGAGACGGAGAAGAACGTGCTGAGCGAATCTGACGTGAAGGCCGGTATGCGCCTTTCGTGCTGCGCGCGCGTAGTGCGCAGTGGCTCCGTGACTGTCGTCGACCGCGTAGAATCGAAGGGGCACAGCATACTCGAAGGCTTCTCCGACAACATCTCCGACTGGGCGCCCGACGCGCGCGGATACGGAGTGTCGGTCGACATCGGCACGACGACGGTCGTCTGCTACCTCTTCGACCTCGAAGAGCGGTGCGAACTCGACAAAATTTCTTTCCTCAATCCGCAGGTCGCATACGGCGACGACGTAATTTCGAGAATCGCCTACTCGTCGGCCTCGCAGGAAGCGCTTGCGAAAATCCAGAGCGTCCTCACCGAGGAGATGGACAGAAGCCTCGGGACGCTCGCCGGACGCAATAACATAAAAAAGACAGACATCGCTGAAATCGTCATAGCGGGCAACACGGTTATGGAACATCTCTTCGCGGGCGTATCGCCCGAGAGCATAGGGCGCAGTCCATACAATCCGCAGTTCCTGCTCTACCCGCCCTTCAAGGCCTCCGAAATAGGAATTCATATAAACGAGAACGGCGTCATAAAGATGCTGCCGAACGTCGCGGGCTACGTCGGAGCGGACATCGTCGCGGGCGTCGCCGCGCTATCGATGGAGAAGGCGGAGGGCGTGAATCTGCTCGTCGACATCGGCACGAACAACGAAATAGTCATCGGCAGCCGCGACGGCCTTTTCTGCTGCGCTACGGCGGCGGGGCCGGCCTTCGAAGGGGCGCGCATACAGTACGGGATGCGCGCGAGCGTCGGCGCGATTGAAAAAATCTACATGGAGGACGGCGAGCTCAGGTACAAGACCATAGGGGAGGCGAAGCCCATAGGCCTCTGCGGCTCCGGGCTCATCGACGCGATTATGGTCGTCCTGCGCGAGGGTGTGGTCGAGCCTAACGGACGCTTCACCGCGCCCGAGAAGTGCGAAGACCCGCGCTTCAAACACCGCCTCTCCAGAAACGCAAACGGCATGGTGCAGCTCCTGCTCACCGACGAGGAAAATCCGATATACCTCACGCAGAAGGACATCCGCGAAGTGCAGCTTGCGGCGGGGGCCGTCAAGGTCGGAACGGAGGTCATGCTCGAACGCGCCGGCATAACGAAGGACGAAATATCGGAAGTCTACCTTGCGGGGGCCTTCGGCAACAACATCGACATAGAGAGCGCGATAGCGGCCGGGCTGATACCGGACATCGGCCGCGCGAAGATACGCGGCGTGAAAAATTCCTCCGGCCTCGGCGCGAGCCTCGCGCTCGCCTCTGCGGAGTTCTACGAAAGGACGAAATCCGTCGCGGAAAAGATGAAATATGTCGAGCTCTCGTCCCTGCCGGATTTCCAGAAGCGCTTCGTGAAGGCGATGTCGTTTTAGCGGGACGCAGCCATGGAAAAGAAGATAAAAATATTCAGCTCTGAATACGGCGCCGGGCTATCGCGCGTCGAAGAACGCGAAAGCGCGCCCGTCGGCGTGAACCTCGCGGCGCTTGAAAGATTCTACGCGCAGATGGGCGACAAGCACAAAAGGAATTTCGACAAGTTCGCGGCCTACTGGGAAGCAGAAGGCTTTGAAAAACTCTTCAACCCCGCGGCGCGCGTCGTGACGATGCCGGTCGCCGTCGCCGAAGAGAACTTCGGCGCTGAGCTGCTGCGCGTCAACGACTCCGTCAGCGAGGTCGTCATGATCGTATGGACGATAGGGCCGGAGCTTGAGCGCGAGTGCAGCGAGATGATGAACTCGACAGGCAGCCTCATGACCGGCTTCCTGCTCGACGTCGCGGGGTCTGTGGCTCTCTACGATATGCACGCGGCGCTCGACCTGTGGGTCAAGGCGAACCCCGCCGCCGGACTCGGGAAATTCGTCAACGGCGAATTTTATCCTGGCATGGGCAGCATGAGGCAGGACCTCATGGAGAAGGTCGTGACGCTCGGCGATACGGAGAAGATAATAGGCGTGGGCGCGAGCGGCCTTTCGCTGCTGCGCCCGAGAAAATCGCAGTGCTCCTTCGTCGCGCTCGGCTCGGCGGAGCACGAGGCCGTATTCAAATCGGAGCCCTGCAAGCCCTGCGCGGGCAAAAAGTGTCTCTACTACCAGCTCGGCGGCTGCCATATGCAGGCGGAGCTGTAACGCGCGCGGCTACTTAAATTCAAAGACGGAGCTCACTCCGGGCTCGTCCGCCGCAAATTTCGCGGCGAGCGCGGCGCGCGCGGCGAAGCAGGTGCAGTGGCAGGCGTGGATTTTCTGCGGCGCGGCCTTTTCGAAGTACGAGAGGACGGACCGCATTTCTTCGTCCGAGCCGCTGCGCAGATGGAAGCCGCCTATGACGTCCGCTATCTTTTCGCGCCCCGTCGCGCGCTTCGCCCGCTCGACGATGTTGCATATCCCCGAATGCGAGCAGCCGGTGATTATCACAAGCCCGTCCGCGCCGTCATAGACGAGCGCCGAGTCGTCGAGGCATTCGTCGGGCCGCCACTCGCCGCTCTCGTCCATCGCTTCGCCGAGAGTTCCGCGCGGCGTGACGAGCTGTTCAATCTCGCCGAGCCAGTACAGCTTCTCCGCTATTTCCAGAACTTCGCGCGACGGGCGCAAATCGAAGAAACTTTCGAGGACTTCGGGCGCGATCGTCATCCCGGCGTCCGCGCCGTGAAGTTTCTTCCGTCCAAGCGCGCCGGGATGGCAGACAAGCTCCGGCCTGCCGCGCAGCCCGCGCGACGTGCGCTCGGAAATCAGCGCGGAAAGCCCCCACGTGTGGTCGCTGTGTCCGTGAGAGAGCACGACAATATCCGGCGCGGCGGCGTCTATGCCCATCAGCCGCGCGTTGCGCAGGAATATCCCCGAGTAGCCGGCGTCGAAAAGAATTTTTCTTCCGCCGCACTCAATCCAGAGCGAGAAACCAGGCTCAGCGAGGAAATAGCGCCCGATGAGCGCGTTGTTGTCTACCAGCACGGTTATCTTCAGCATACAGAATCACCCCGAAATTATTTTAACAGCCGCGCGCGCCGCCAGATAGACAAAGGCGGCGGCGGGCGCTATGATTTTAAGGCTTCCGCGCTCCCGCGGGGGCGGCACGGAGGTATGAAGATGCGCATTTACATGATACGCCACGCCCAATCGACGGCGAACTCACTGAAGGTCTGGACGGGACAGACGAACGCCGGCCTTTCCGACGAGGGGGCCGCCGCGCTGCGCGCCGTCTGCGCGCGCTTCCGCTACCCGAGATGCGATTTGTATTTTTCCTCGCCTCTGCGCCGCTGCACCGAATCTATGGAAATAATCTACGGGCGCGCCGCGGACTTCGAACTCCCGGAGCTCGCTGAATGCGACATGGGCGAGCTCGCGGGCGTGCCCTACACGAGCCTCGACGACGACCCCAACTATTTCGCGTGGATAGGCAGGCCCGAGGAGACGCCGCCGTGGAAGGGCGAGAGCTTCGGAGATTTCCGCCGCCGCGCGGAGAACGGTTTCCTCAGAATTCTGGAGATCTGCCGCGAACACAGGGCCGAAAGCGCCGCCGCAGTCATGCACGGCGACGTCATGCGCGCGGTGCTGCACCGCTTCGCCGACCCGGCTGTCGGCCACGGCGACTGGAAGATACCGAACGGCGGCGTCTACGCGCTCGACTTCGGCGCGGAGGAACGCGCGGCGCGCTGCGAGCGGCTGCCGGAATTTTTATTCGCGCCGCTGGGCTGACGAAGAATCAGTATTTTTCGCCGTATATACAAAAATCAGATTTTATCCTACAATAGAGGAACTTTGCGAAAAGGGGAAGAATACGCCGTATGGACGACGCGGACAGTTGCTCTGACAGCAGCCGATCATGTGAACGACAAATAGCAGCAAACATGGAATCACGGGACAAGCCTGTACCTGTATTTTGACGGTAGGGGCCTGTCCCTTTTTTTGTTTTTTATCCGCCGCCGCGCGCGGCCTGAACTCTGGGAGGAATCATCTTGGAAGAAAGCTTATTGTGGCAGATAGTCTTGCAGGTAGTGCTCATCATCTCGAACGCGATTTTCGCGTGCGCGGAGATAGCGGTCATCTCGGTCAACGGCGCAAAGCTCGAACAGCTCTCGGCGAACGGAGACAAGCGCGCGGGACGGCTCAAGAGGCTCACGGACAACCCCGCGACCTTCCTCGCGACGATACAGGTCGCGATAACGCTGTCGGGCTTCCTCGCGAGCGCCTTCGCGGCCGACAACTTTGCAAGCCGCCTCGTCTCGGTCTTCGTCGCGCTCGGCGTGCCGCTCCCTGAGAAGACGCTCGGCACCATCTCGGTCGTCATAATCACGCTCATACTTTCTTACATTACGCTCATATTCGGCGAACTCGTGCCTAAGCGCGTCGCGATGAAGAAGGCCGAGCAGCTCGCTCTCGGCATGTCCGCGATGATTACGTTTATAGCCAAGCTCTGCGCTCCTCTCGTCTGGCTGCTCACGGCCTCGACCAACGGCGTTCTGCGCCTCATAGGCATCGACCCGAGGGCCGACGACGAAGAGGTCGGCGAGGAGGACATCCGCCTCATGGTAGACGCAGGCAGCCGCAACGGCACGATAGACGAAGAGGACAAAGAGATGATTCAGAACATCTTCGAGTTCGACGACCTGCCGGTCGGCGAGTTCGCGACGCACCGCCGCGACGTGGCGATGCTCTGGATGGAGGACAGCGCCGAAGCGTGGAAGAAGACGATCAACGAAACGCGCTTCTCGAACTATCCGATATGCGACGAGAGCGTAGACAATGTCATCGGCGTGCTGAAGGCGAAGGAATATTTCCGCCTGCGCGACAAAACGCGCGAGAATGTGATGAAGAACGCCGTCGTGCAGCCCTGCTTCGTCCCAGAGGGCGTGCGCGCCGACGTTCTCTTCAAGCGCATGAAGCAGACGCGCGACCACTTCGCGATAGTGCTCGACGAACAGGGCGGCATGGCGGGCATCGTGACGATGAACGACCTGCTCGAACAGCTCGTCGGCGACCTCGACGACGAGAACGCGCAGCCGCAGGAGACGCCGGAAATCGAAAAAATTGACGACAACAAATGGGAAATCAAAGGAAGCGCGCCGCTTGAAGAGGCTGCGGAAGAGCTGGGCGTAACGCTGCCGGTAGACGAATACGACACATTCGGCGGCTTCGTCTTCGCAAACTACGGCTCCGTCCCCGACGACGGCACGACCTTTGAGATTGTGGCCGAAGGACTCGACATCAAAGTTACCGACATCATCGACCACAGGATAGAAAAGGCGACGGTCTCCGTGATAAAAGAAAAGGAAAAAGACGAAGATGTAAACGGCGAGCCTTGCTAAGAGCGCCGCTGCCGCATAGATAAAAACTCACGCCGCCCCGCAGACGTGCCGGAGCGGCGTTTTTTATACCCGCCGCAGCCGCGCGCCGTTGACTTTGAGTCCGCTCTATGCGCTAACATCATAGTTGGGGTGAGGCGCGTGTTCAGAGCGGCGTTGACAAACGCGGCCGCGTGCGTTATTTTTGGTTCGCGTTCTCAAAATATTTCCAGCCACGAAGGCTGGGAATGGACGGGGACTCCGTCCGGCGCATGAGGAACGCGGAATTTTTTCAAGAAAACGAATGGATCACGAAGGTCTCTGATTTTCTCACGAAGAGGTCTTCGTGATTTTTTTGCCTGAACGTTTTGGAATCGACAGAAAGGCGGTAAATATGGACGACGGGAAAAGTTTTTTGATAGACGGGCGCAGCGTTCCGGCGCTGCTTGCGGTTCTCGCGGCGGCGGCGTTTTTGTCCGTTGCGTTAGCGTCGGGACTCGGCCCCGTATCGGTCCCGCCGGACGATACGTTTATGATTTTGCTCTCGCGCCTGCCCTTCGCCGGAGATTTGATAGAACCCGCGTGGAGCGCGGCGAACGAGCGCATCGTGATGAACCTGCGGCTGCCGCGCGTGCTGCTCGGCATGACGGTCGGCGCGTCGCTCGCCGTGACGGGCGTGACGATGCAGGCGCTCGTGCGCAACCAGCTGGCGGATCCGTTCATCCTCGGCGTCTCGTCGGGCGCTGCGGCGGCCGCGACGCTCGGGATGCTCTTCGGCGTTTTTTCGTTCCTCGGCGCGTACTCGCTTTCGATAAGCGCCTTCCTCGGCTCCGCCGCGACCATCACGGCGGTCTACGCGCTCTCGCGCGTCAACGGGCGCATCAACATTCCGCAGCTTCTGCTCTCGGGCGTCGCCGTCGCGATGATTATGGACGGCGTGACGCGCATCATCACGCTGAGCGCGCCGAACGCGCTCGGCCTACACAACGCGTCGTTCTGGATGGCGGGCAGCCTCGCGGGCGCGCGCTGGAGCTATCTGACGCTGCCATTCGCGGTGCTCGTCCTCTGCATGGCGGCGCTGATGCTGAACCACAGGGCGCTGAACCTGCTGCTGCTCGGCGAGGAGAGCGCCGCGACGCTCGGCGTGGACGTGCGGCGGACGCACAAGCTGCTCGTGCTGCTCGCCTCGCTGATGGCGGGGACGACGATTGCGGTCAGCGGCACGATAGGCTTCGTCGGCCTCATGGTGCCGCACTTCACGCGGCTCTTGGTCGGCTCGGATCATAAGAAGGTGCTGCCCGTCGCGGCGCTGCTCGGCAGCGTGCTCGTCGTCTGGACGGACGTCGCGGCGCGCATGGTCATCGCGCCCGAGGAGCTTCCGGTCGGCATACTGACGGCTGTCGCCGGGGGCCCCGTCTTTATATGGATGCTGCGGCGGCGCGGCGGGGGGCGCGCGAGATGAAGCGCGTCGAGGCGCGCGGCCTCTGCTACTCCTACGGACGCGGGCAGGCGGTCGAGGACGTTTCGCTCTACGCGGAGCGCGGCGAGTTCGTCGGAATCATCGGGCCGAACGGCAGCGGCAAGTCCACGCTGCTGAAATGCCTCTACCGCGCGATAAAGCCGCAGCGCGGGACTATCCTCTTCGACGGCGAGGACGTTTCAAGGCTGAGCTACCGCGAGACGGCGCGGCGCACGGCGGTCGTCGGCCAGGAGAACGACGTGCTCTTCGAGTTCAGCGTCCGCGACATCGTAGCGATGGGACGCAGCCCGTACAAGAGATTTTTCGACAGGGACACCGCCGAGGACGAGCGCATAGTCGCGCACGCGCTGGAGCACGTCGGCATGGCCGGGGAGGCGCACCGCCGCTATTCCTGCCTCTCGGGCGGCGAAAAGCAGCGCGTGCTGATAGCGCGCGCGATAGCGCAGCAAACGGACTTCCTGATACTCGACGAGCCGACGAACCACCTCGACGTGAGCTGCCAGCTCGACATCTTCGACTTCATCAAGCGGCTGAACCTCACCGTCATAGCCGCGATTCACGACCTGAATATGGCCTCGCTCTACTGCGACAGGCTCTACGTGATGAAGGCGGGGCGCGTATTCCGCGAGGGGACGCCCGCGGAGCTGCTGACGCCCGCGCTGATACGCGAGGTCTACGGCGTGACCGCCGAGGCGGAGCTCCACCCCGCGACGCACAGGCCCGCCGTCACATACCTGCCCGAATGGGCGCTTGATAAAAGTAAATAATTTCCGCAAACGGAGGAATTCTCGATGAAAAAGCAAATCTTCGCCGCGCTTGCGGCGCTCGCCTTAACCTTCGCCGCGCATCCTGCTGTGCAGGCGGCTGACTACGCGCCAGTGACGGTGGACGACTACGGCAGGAAAGTAACTGTAACCGCTATGCCGCAGAAGGTTCTGACCTTCGGCCCGAACTGCACGGAGCTGTTCATCGCGCTCGGCCTCGGCGGAAAAATCGCAGGCAACACGCTCGACAACCACAGCCGCGGCCCGCTGCCCGAATACGCCGCGGATTACGCGAAGGTTCCCGAGCTGAACTACGGCAGCGCGACGCGCGAGGCGGTGCTGACGAGCGGCGCGGACTTCGTCTACGGCATCGACTGGGAGTTCGGCGACGGCGGACTCGACATAGCGGAGCTTGAAGAAAACGGCATGAACGTCCTCGTCGAACGCGCGTCGAACTTCGACGAGGCCTACAAAGAAATCCGAGACATAGGTAAAATTTTCAAAATCGAGGCGCGCGCAGAAGAGTTTATAAAAGAACAGGAGCGGCGCATGAAGGCCGCAGCCGACAAAATCAAGGGACGCGAGCCTTTGCGCGTACTCGTCTACGACAGCGGCAGCAGCGGAATATTCACCTGCTCGGGTGAAAACTTCGAAAGCCTGCTAATCGAGCGCGCGGGCGGAAAAAATATCTTCGACGATTTAAAGGGCAAGCAGTGGGTTACGGTCAGTTACGAAGAGGCCGTAGCACGTGATCCGCAGATCATCGTGATACATGACTACGACTCGCCCTCGATAGAGGCGAAGATCGCGGAGATAAAGGCCAACGGCGCGCTCTCGCAGCTCGACTGCGTCAAAAACGAGCGCTTCGTCACGATAACGCTCGAAAGCGTCCTCCCCGGCGCGCGCATGGCCTACGCCGTGGAACGTCTCGCCGCAGGCTTCTACCCCGAAATCTTCGCGGAGAAATAAAGCCGCGCGCCTTGACACGAATTCAAAAATAATGCTAATTTACAGGCGGCTTCGCAAATGCGTGAGAGCCGCTTAATTTTTATTTGGAGGCCGACCCCATGAAACTGAAAATTTTTATCGCCGCGCTTGTGCTCGCCCTCTCGTCCTTCGCTCTTCCGGCGCGCGCAGAAGAGACGCCGCGCTATGTCGAAGGCGAGGCCATCGTCGTAATGCGCGGCGGTTCGTCCGTTCCGGCAGCGGCTCGCGCAAGAAACGCTGCACAGGACGGCGGCGGCCCGGCGGGCGGCTTCGTCATACAGTATTTCAATCCGATAAAAGGACGCGAAACACCGGCGAACGCCGCAGCCCGCACAGTTCCAGCGCAAAGCGAAACGCTGGCGGTAGCGCACCTGCGCGCACCAAACGGGCTGACTACCGAAGAATTTATAGAAAAGCTGCGCGCCGAGCCGGACGTCGTCAGCGCGATGCCGAACTACATAATGCATACTCAGGCCGTGACGCCGAACGACACAGAATGGAGCCGCCAATGGGGCCCCGCGGCGATACACGCGCCGGGACTCTGGAAGCAGGGTACAGGCTCGGATGAAGTCGTCGTCGCAGTGATAGATACAGGAGTGATATACGATCATCCCGACATTGCGCCGAACATGTACACATTCGACGAAGAGACGGCGAAGGCTATAATTGCAGAAGATCCCGACATGCTCACCGGCGAAGTGCCGCTGGCGGGAAGCCACGGCGCGTGGTTCCATACATCGATAAGCGCCATCTTCGGCAATGAAATTTTCGACGGGGTGCCAGTCGGCCCGCTGCCGACGATGCAGGGCGACGAGGACGAACAGGGGTACATAGATTCCGGCAAAGCCGAAGAGATGAGCCGAATAGGCGACGTGACGGGACACGGCGCGCACGTCGCGGGCATAATCGGCGCAGTTGGGAACAACAATTGCGGCATTGCCGGAATAAACTGGAACGTGCACATACTGGCGGTCAATGTCTTCTCATACAGCATATTGGGTGGGAACGGCGCGGAGACCAGCGACATTATACGCGGAATAGACTTCGTCATAGCCGCGAAGCGCGCGGGCGTCAACATCCGCGCAGCGAACCTCTCACTCGGCGATTGGTTCTCGCCGTCAAAGATGGAAGGCAGTCCATACGATTACAAGATAAAAGAACTCAGCGAAGCCGGCATTGTGGTGTGTATGGCGGCCGGCAACAACGGGCAGGACATCGACGACTCAGCGAAATTCCCCGGACAACGTTTCTACCCCGCCGCTTTCAGATATGAAAACACGATAGCCGTTGGCGCATTGATGCAAAATGCTGACGGCTCGATACTGCCCGACACACCGGACAACGGCGGCCTCGGGTACAGCGATTACAGCGCAAGCGGCAAGTGGGTAGATGTCTTCGCGCCCGGCACGGCTATATACTCAACCTGCCGCACGAAAAAGCTGCTTGCCCAAGAGACTTTCGACGCTTCCGGCTATATTTCCATAGACGGCACGTCAATGGCAGCGCCGCACGTAACGGGGACGGCGGCGCTGCTTGCGTCGATGTTCCCAGAAAAGAGCGCGACTGAGATAAAACAGCTGATTCTCGACGGCGCGAACGGCAGTATTGCAAAAGAGGGCTACTCGGCCCACGGCGCGCTCGACGCATACGAAGCGTGGAACGGCTACGCCGAGGCGGTGGAACCTGAACAGCCAAGCGAGACGCCCGAAAACGTTACGCCGGTATACGCGCAGATTGCGACAGATGGAACCGCACTCGGCAAAATTTTCGACAAGGACGAGCTGCGTGAGGTTGACAACATGTTCTATCTTGACGCAGGAATAACCAAGAGCGCCGTCAAAAATATCCGCGCGGACAAAACGGTGAGCGGGATCTCGCTCTTCCCCGTCTTCACAGCAGAGAGTGACGAACTTAAGCAGAACAGCCTTGGAGCCGTGGCATTCGCGGTGTCTGGCGAAGCCTTCGGCGACGGCAGCACTCTCGCCGATGTGGCGGTCTGCAAGGTCTTCCCCGACGGCACGGCGCTCGAATACAAAGAAGCAGGCGCATCGCCCGCGGACGGGACGTTCACGGTAACGGAGGCGGACGGCGCAACTCTCTCCGGCCACTTCGACGCGGAAAAGAAATATATAATCACGCTCTATATCGCCGACAACGGCGATTACGACCTCGACAAGACTGGGGGCATAATAACCGACCCGACCGCGATAGTAACCCTCAAAACGCCCGAGCCGCAGCCCGCGCCTACAGCCTCAAACAGCGGAGGCGGAGGCTGCTCCGCGGCCCACAGCGCAGCGGCGATCTTCGCGCTCGCGGCTCTGCCGTTCGTCCTGCGGAAAAAGAAATAACAAAAAAGCAGACGGAGCGGGCGAAGCTCCGGCGGCTTTTTACTATCACTACATCTTCGCGGCGCGCCGGAGCGCGCGGTACGCCCTATTTTTTCTCTTCTTTCGGCTCGAACGCGGCGGCGACTTCTTTCAGCCCCTCTATAACTTTTATGTGCTGCGGGCAGGCGCGTTCGCATTGGCCGCAGCTCAGGCAGTCAGAGGCTTTCGCGCGCGTCTTCGTCATATTTTTGTAGTAGAGCGTCTGTATGTCGAAGATGCCTTTTTTCGTCTGTTTGTGCGCGTTGTAGAGCGCGAAATATTCTGGAATCGGGATTTCGACGGGGCAGCCGTCGACGCAGTAGCGGCAGGCGGTGCACGGGATCGCCTTCGCGGCCGCTATGACCGCCTTCGCGCGGTCGAGTACTTCGAGCTCGCGTTCCGTCAGCGGCTTGAAATCTTCCATGTAGCTTACGTTGTCGGCAAGCTGTTCAAAGCTCGACATTCCGCTCAGTACGAGCGCGACGCCCTCCTGCCCGGCGGCGAAGCGCACGGCCCACGACGCCGGAGACATATCGGGCGCGCATTCCGCGAACATCGCCTTCGCCTCGTCGGGGATTTCGACGAGCGAGCCGCCTTTGACCGGCTCCATGACGATGACGGGCTTTCCATGGCGGCGCGCCGTTTCGAGGCATTTGCGCGATTGTATGCCTTCGTTGTCCCAGTCGAGGTAGTTTACCTGAAGCTGGACGAATTCCATCTCAGGGTGCTCCGCGAGCAGGCGGTCGAGCATTTCCGCGCCGTCGTGGAATGAGAAGCCGATGTGGCGGACGCGCCCCTGTTCCTTAAGCTTCTTCACGAAGCCGAAGCTGTCGAATTTTTCTACTTTGTCCATGCTGTTCGTGTTGACGTTGTGCAGCAGATAGTAGTCGAAATATTCGACGCCGCATTTTTTCAGCTGTTCCTCGAAGATGCGCTCCTGATCGCCCTCATTCTCAAGCAGCATGAGCGGCAGCTTTGTAGCCACTGTGAAGGAATCACGAGGGTGGCGCTCGACGAGCGCTGTCCGCAGCGCCTCTTCGCTCGTGTATTCGTGGTACATATAGGCTGTGTCGAAGTAGGTGAAACCGTGATCGAGGAAGTAATCCACCATCTTTTCGAGCTGTCCGCGGTCGATGCTGCGGACGTCGTCCGCGTCGGTCAACGGCAGGCGCATGAAGCCGAATCCAAGTTTTTTCAAATTTTTCACCCTCCGATGCAAAAATTCCAAACAATCATAGAATACCGCCGCTCGGCCCGATTTGCAAACGCCGCTGCCGTTTTCGGCGGCGGCGCGGAATCACGGCGCGCGGCTCAGGCGCGCGGAGTTTCCGCCGTTTTGCGCCGACGCAGCAAATATGCGGAACGGGCCGGAGCGTGCGCCGCTCCGGCCCTGTGCGTCAAACGTATGAAATTTTCGATTTACCGCCGCGCGGCTACTTTGCGAAGCCTATCGCGGCGAGCCACTCCGTCACCTCCTCCCCCGCATCGCGCGCCGCGCTGCCGCCGACGGAGAGGACTTCGGTGAATTTCGCGCCGGGGCAGAGCCGCTGGAGGTCGCGGCCGCAGTTCGCGACTCCGCCGCCTCCGTGCGTCAGGAACTGCGCGACGGTCTTTCCGCTCAGGTCGTTAGCTTCGAGGAATGTAGCTACCGCCATCGGTATCGAGCTCCACCAGTTCGGCGCGCCGATGAAGACAGTGTCGTATTCCGCGAGGTTCTCAACCTTCGCCTGCTTCAGCGCGGGGCGCGCGTTCTCGCGCAGCTCGGCGCGTCCCTGGTCTACCGTCGCGTTGTAGTTCTCGGGGTAGGGCGTCGCGGTCTCTATGCGGAAGACGTCAGCGCCGGTCTGCGCCTGTATCTCCTGCGCGAGCGCCTCGGTGTTGCCGCTCCACGAGAAGTATACGACGAGCGCTTTGTCCGCCGCCTCGCTCCTGCCGCATACGAGCGAGAGCATGAGCGCCAGCGCGAGCGCGGGCAGCATCCCCGCCTTGAAGATTTTCAGCATCAGTGTCATTTTATTCAGCCTCCGTCAGTTTTACAGAATTTCCCGAAACCGCGCCGCGCGTGTAAATTTTAGTCGCGCGGCTGCGCTTTGCCTTCGTTTGACAATCCTTTGAGATACTGCTCGTCGGTGACGGGCTCCATCCAGTTGACGACGTTGCCGCTGTCGTCCGACTGGCATATCGATACGTGCGTCATCGCCGCGTCGGGCGAAGCTCCGTGCCAATGCTTGACTCCGGGCGGGCATTGGATTACGTCGCCGGGATAGGCGCGCGTCACGTCGCCACCCCATGTCCCTGTGAGGCATACGCCCATCGTGACGACCAGCGTCTGTCCTACCTGATGCGTGTGCCAGTTGGAGCGCGCGCCGGGCTCGAAGGTTACATAAGCGCCGCTGAATTTCGCGGGGCCTTTCTCTGGGAAGATGTTGTCGATGCGCGCCTTACCGGTGAAGTACTGCGCCGGTCCCTGCACGCTGCCGTAGGTTCCCGCGCGGATTATATCCTGCGTCTTGCCGAGATACTGGTCGTCGTCAGCCGCGAAGGCCGTCCCCGCCGCGAGCATCGAGAGCGCGGCAGCCGCCGCCATTACTTTTTTCGTCACGTTTTTCATAATTTACGCCTCCTTGAAAATTTTATACAGTTTCCCGCGCGCGGCGGCCTTCGCCATGTGTCCGCGCTTTCAGCCTAATTGATAGAGCGCGCTCGAAGTCAAGCGCCGCGCGCTACTCCATGCGCTCGATGCGCACGGCCTCGCCGAGCGTTGAGACTTTGTCCGCGCCTTCGACGAAGCGACCGAGCGGCACGAGGCCGCGCGACTCGCGGAAAGGCTTGTAGAATACCGAGAGGTTGCCCCAGGGCGCGTAAAGCGCGAGGGTTCCGGCGTCCGGCGTGCAGCTCTCGGGCGCGCCCTCCGTCGAGAGCTCTTTCTCCGTGTAGGCGATACGCTCGACGCCGTTAAAATCTTTGAAATCGACGGTAACGGGCAGCATCGCCCACAGGCTTTCCGCCGACTGGCTGCCGTTGAGCTCCGCGACCGCCTCGCCGCCGCTCCACGTGAATTTCACGCGCTTCGGCGCGCCGGCCCACGCGGCGCTCGCGATTACCAGCAGCGCCATAACGCAGACCGCAGTCAAAATTTTCATTTTCATTCGCTCCTTCCGTTTCGCCGCGCCGTCTCTCCGCGCGGCCCTGATGCGCGTATTCTATTTTGACGTGCGCCTTGATGTCTAATACCTGCTCTGAATTACTTTCTCATGCCTTTGGCGTATGGATTGCGCTGCGGCGCGCTGTTATAATAAAAGCCGGGAATTTTCAGTACAGATCTGCAATCGGAGAAAAGGGGGCGGCTTTATGGAGACGCGGGTGCTGAAGTACTTCCTCGCAGTGGCGCGCGAGGAGAACATAACGAAGGCGGCGGAGCAGCTGCATATCACGCAGCCGACGCTTTCACGCCAGCTCGCGCAGCTCGAGGAGGAGCTCGGCGTGCATCTCTTCGAGCGCGGCACGCGGCGGACGACGCTGACGAGCGAGGGGCTTCTGCTGCGCCGGCGCGCGGAGGAGATCGTCGAGCTGATGGACAAGACGGAGCGCGAGCTAGCGGAGCAGGAGGAGCTGGTCGACGGCACGGTCTCGATAGGCTGGGGCGAGCTGGAGTCTGTGAAGCTCGTCGCATCGATGCTGCGCGCCTTCAGCGAAAAATATCCGCTCGTGCGCTACCGCCTGTACAGCGCGAACGCAGACCACACGAAGACGCAGATAGACCGCGGCCTGCTCGACGTCGGCCTTCTGCTCGAACCAGCGGACATTTCCAAATATGAGTTCGTCCGTCTCGGCGTGAAGGAGCGCTGGGCCGCCATCATGCCGCCCGACGACCCGCTCGCAGCGCTCGAAACGATACGCCCCGGCGACCTTCGCGGGCGGCGGCTGATAATCTCCTTCCGCCCCAACGTGCAGAGCGAGCTTATAAACTGGCTCGGCGACGCATACGACGCGGACTGCGTCATGTGCGTCAGCAACATGAGCACGAACTCGGCGATTATGGCGAAGCACGGCTTCGGCTGCGCGCTCGCCGTCGAGGGCAGCCTGCCCTACGTAGACCCGAACGAGCTGGCGCTGCGCCCGCTCGAGGGGCTCGTCTCCACATCCGTGCTTGCGTGGAAGCGCGAGCAGCCCTTCTCCCCCGCGGTGACGAAGTTCATAGAGTTCGTAAAATGCTTCCCGGGCATCGAGAACCGATAAAATCAAAGCATTAGACATAAACGCATAACGAAATTTATAGTGTAAGCGCCCCGGCACGAGAGCAGGAAGCTCCGCGGAACGGGGCGCTTCTTCGTACATTACGCGCGGCGGCGCGAATTTACGGCGCGCGTGAAAAATCATCGTTGGGGGGATATTTTTATGAACAGACGCGATTTTCTGAAAACGACGCTCGCGGCTGCGGCCGGCGGAGCGATGTTCGGCGGGCTGCGGCTTACGGGCGCGCGCGCCGCGGAGGCGGCTCCCGCGGGAGACGGCGTGAAGAAGAAGATTTTGGTAATCACGGGCAGCCCGCGCGCGCACGGCAACTCCAACGCGCTCGCGGACGAATTCACGCGCGGCGCGCGCGAGGCGGGCCACGAGGTGGTGCGCTTCGACGCGGCGCTGAAGAACGTCCGCCCCTGCACGGCATGCAACCACTGCGGCATGCAGGGAGCCTGCATACTCGACGACGACGATTTCCCGTTCGTGCGCGAGCATATCGCGACCTCGCAGGCGGTGCTCTTCGTCTCGCCGGTCTACTATTACACGATTTCCGCGCAGCTCAAGGCCGTCATCGACCGCTTCTACGCGATCAACGGAACGGTGCATGACCGCAAGCGCTCGGGCTTCATCCTGACGCTCGCGAACAGCGACATGGAGCGCGTGCAGCCGATAATAGACTATTTCCGCAAGGGGCTTTACGACTATCTCGGCTGGGAGTACGCGGGCCACGTCGTCGGCACGGGGCTCTGGCCCGCGGGCGCGGTGAACGGCACGCGCTTCATGGACGAGGCCTACCGCCTCGGCAGGAATATATAAAAATTTCAAAGGAGTGGAATAACGATGTCTCTCGGATTCACTGAAATACTTCTGATAGCGCTCTTCATCCTCATAGTCTTCGGCGCGAAGCGCATACCGGAGCTTGCGCGCGCGATGGGGCGCGCGTCGTACGAGTTCAAGAAGGCGAAGGCCAACCTCGAAGCGGAGAGCCGAGACTTCATGAACGCCTCGGAGAAGGCGGCGGAGGCCGAGGAGGCGAAGCGGGGGACGGCGGCGTGAGCGACGGAGACGAGAGCTTCATAAGCCACCTCGAAGCTCTGCGCGGCGCGCTGCTGCGCTGCGTCGCCGTCACGGCGGCGCTCTTCCCGCTCGGGTACTTTCTCGCGCCGCGCGTCATCTCCGCGCTGACGGCGTGGTGCTTCCCCGACGGCGCGGCGCTACACTACTTCGCGCCGATGGAGGTTTTCTTCGTGCAGCTGCGGCTCGCGCTGATAATCGCACTCGTCCTCGCCTATCCGTGGAACGCGGCGCAGATATGGCGCTTCGTCATGCCCGCGCTCTACAAGGACGAACGCCGCGCCCTCTCGCGCGCCGTGCTCGCCTCGACGCTGCTCTTCGCCTGCGGCGCGGCCTTCTGCGCGGGGCTCGTGCTGCCCGCCGTGATGAAATTTTCGGGCGGCTTCGCGCACGACGCGCTCGAAGCGAGCATCGGCCTTGCGAACTTCGCAAGCCTCGCGGGCTGGCTCACGCTCGCCTTCGGCCTCATGTTCCAGACGCCGGTCATAGCCCTGCTCGCGGTGCGCTTCGGCGTCGTATCGGCTGAAAGTCTCGGGCGAAAACGCCCCTACGTGATGACGCTGATACTCGTCGCCGCAGGCATACTGACGCCGCCCGACGTGATAAGCCAGCTCGTCATGGCCGTGCCTACGTGGCTGCTCTTCGAGCTCGGACTTTTCGCGGCGAGGCGGATTGAACGGAAAAACGCGGAAAGCGCGGAGATTGCGGAAAACTCTCTTACGATTGAGACGAAAGGCGGGTTCTAACGATGGAAGAAAATTTTAACTTCAAAAGTTTTGCGGCCTGTTTCCTCGCGCTGGTCGCCGCGGCGATGATTTTCGCGGGCGCGGCGAACGCGGCGGACGAGCCGATAGTCCTGCGCACGATGGGAAGTCTGTTCTTCGGCGGCACCGTGACGAAGCTCGATAACGGCGAGACCTTCCACGGCGACCACGGCTATGCGCAGTATTTCATTCCGATGGAATCGCGCGACTATCCGCTCATAATGTGGCACGGCATCGGGCAGTCCGGGCGCGGCTTCGAATCGACGCCCGACGGGCGCGAAGGCTTCATGGCGATAATGCCGCGGCGCGGCTGGGCGGCGTACATCATAGACCAGCCGAGGCGCGGGCGAGCGGGGCGCACGCTCGAAACGGCGGCGAAGCACACCAGCCCGACGACGATGCTCGAAAGCGCCGCGTGGGACGCCTTCCGCAACGGCGTGTGGGACGCGGCGGGCGGCAAAGCGCCGTACTTCTTCGACGGCGTGCAGTTCCCGCGCACGCCCGAGGCTGTCGAACAGTTCTTCCGCCAGCAGACGCCCGACACAGGCATGGAGCCGCGCACCGACGAATATTACCGCTTCATGGGGCGCACTATGGGCGAGCTGCTGAAGCAGACGGGGCCGGCTGTTCTCATGACGCACTCGAACAGCGGCAAATACGGCTGGTTCACTGCGATAGAATCGCCTGACGGCGCGCTGAAGGCGATAATCGCCTTCGAGCCAGGGCACTTCGTAATGCCCGAGGGCGAGGAAGTGCCTGAGATAGCCGCGGGCTGCGATGCCGCGAAGCCGAACACCGTCCCAATCCGCGTGTCCGAGGCCGATTTCATGAAGCTGACGAAGATTCCCATACTCATCATCTACGGCGACAACATAGCCTCCGAACCCAGCCCGATATACAACGTCAACGTCTGGCGCATATCTCTGACGCGCTCGCGCAACTTCGCCGAAGCCGTCAACAAACGCGGCGGCGACGCGCGAGTGCTCCATCTGCCCGAAATAGGGATAAAGGGCAACACGCACGCACCATTCGCAGATTTGAACAATCTAGAAATCGCGGACATAGTTGAGAAATTCCTCGCCGAAAAGAAGCTCGACGGACGCGCGCACCCGCACACGGGCCCCGCGCCGAAAAATCTGACGGAGTACACGATTCCGCTAGCCGCGGAATAATCCTGCTCATGCCCGCAGGGCATGGCGAAGCGATATAAGAGAAGTATTAGACGCGAAGGCTCAGAGATTTTATATTGTAAGCGCGCCGGGGAGGGAGCTCCCGCCGCGCACGAAGCGGAGCGGCGCGCTTACGACTTCACCGAAAGGGCGTAGAAAATGACTATCGACAAAATGAGCGGAATCTGCGGAATAAGCGCGGCGACGCTCGAACATTACAGAGAGCTCGGCCTGCTGCCCGACGCGGGCGAGGACGAGACGCTGCGCCGCCTCGGCGGCATAAGCTCGTTCGCAAAGGCGGGGCTCACGCCCGAGAGGCTCGCGGAGAACCCGGTGCTTCTCGACGAAAGCGCGGCAACGCTCGACGAGCGCGTAAGGATTATGAAAAAGGAGCGCTTCCGCCTGCTCGACGAGCTGCACGCAAAGCAGCAGGCGCTCGACTGCCTCGACTGTATAATAAGGAAAATCAAAAGCGGCGGCTGCGTCTGCCGCTGAAGCAAAGGAGAGGCTTTTAGATGAAAATGAAGAGATTTATCCTGACGTTTGCCGCAATCGCGGCGATCTGCGCGGCTTCCGCGGCGGGAGCGGACGAAGCGAGACACTTCCCCGCGCCCTCGACTGTCAGCCCCGAGATGGCGGCGGCTGTGAGCAAGAAGGCGGGCGAGCTCTGGTACAGCGAGCCGAAGAGCGTCGAAGAATGGAACAAAATAACTGGCGGCTACACCGAATGGGCCGCGCCGCACGCCGTCGAAACTGCGAAGCAGCTCGGCGTGACGATAACGGAGGAAAAAATCTCTGGCGTCACGGTGCGCACCCTGACGCCGAAAACGATAGACGAGGACAAGAAAGATAAAATAATCTACTACATCCACGGCGGCGGCTACGTCTTCGGCGACGGCGTCGCTGGCACGCTCGAAGGCACGCTGATGGCGGCGTTCAACAATTACAGGGTCGTCGCGGTCGATTACCGTCTCGCGCCGCAGCATCCGTACCCCGCCGCAATCGACGACGCCTTCGCGGTCTACAGGGAGCTCGTCAAAAAATACGGCGCGCAGAACATCGCGGTGCTCGGCACCTCGACAGGCGGCGCGATGACGCTGATACTCGCGCTCCAGTGCATAGAGGGCGGCGTCCCAGTCCCGGGCGCGCTCATATCGGGCACGCCGTGGAGCGAGATGGACAAGATAGGCGACAGCTACGTGACGAACGAAGGCGTTGACAACATCCTCGGCACTTACGACCATCTGATAAAGGCCTCCGCCGAGGTCTATGCGGACGGCGCGGACCTCAAAGACCCGCTCATCTCGCCCATCTACGCGAAGGCCGAAGAGCTCGCGCAGTTCCCGCCGACGCTGCTCGTCACCGGCACGCGCGACCTCTTCCTCAGCAACACAGCCCGTATGCACAAGCTGCTGCTGATGAACGGGGCCGAGGCGGAGCTGCTGGTCTACGAGGCGCTCTCGCACGCGCAGTACTACCTGGTCCCCGACGCACCGGAGACGGCGGACCACCACAAGCTGATGGATATGTTCCTCGACGAACATTTTCTGAAAAATAACTGAAACGCAGCGCGGCCCGGAAGAAACGGGCCGCGCGCTTCAAATCAACGGGGAGGCGTTAAAAAATGACGATAGGCGAAGCTTCTGAAAAGACCGGACTGAGCGCGGACACATTGAGATACTACGAAAGGATCGGCCTAATACCGCCCGTTCCGAGAAGGGAGAACGGCCTGCGCGACTACGGCGCGGAGACGATAAAGCTCGTCGCGCTCATACAGAAATTCAAAGAGGCCGGAATGCCGCTTGAAACGATACAGGCCTACCTGCGGCTCGCCATGCTCGGCAGCTCCACGCGCGAAGAGCGCCGCGAGCTCCTCCTCGAAACGCGCGAAAATATAATGAAGAAGATAGACGGCCTGCTCGCCTGCCTGCGCCGCGCCGACGACCAGCTGGCGCACTACGAGAGCACCGTGACCCCCGAGACTGAGCTGGTCGTGAGCGGCTGGGCCGCGCGGGAGACGCGGACAGGCGCGGCGGCGTAGCGAAGTCTCCGCTGCTTCCGCCCAAGCATTCCTCGTTGCCAATGCAGTCTTCCGCACCTGCGCAGCGTTACAGCGGCGCATATATTTATAAAGATTAAACTTTTTTAGAAATACAGTTTTCTCGTCATGCCGGGCTTGACCCGGCATCCAGCGGCGTTAAATACCGTAACGCGACGGAATTTGAAACCACTAGATTCCGCGTCCACCGGCGAAAATGCCGCCGGCAGGGTCTGCCCCGCTTCATCGGGCGTTAGCAACGCACTAAAAAAATTTAAAATGTTCGCTGGCGCAAACAGCGCATTGCGTCAAGCGCGGAATGACGATTAACAGACGTTTTCTTAAACAGTTGAATGGGCATATATTCCCAGGCCAACGTATCAATTTCCCCTCACGCTGAGACGATTTAGTCCTGCATATCCCGCCGCGGCTGTGAGACGATTAGTCTGTTATGAAGCCAAACGAGAGCTGTCCGGCTCCGCTTGACCTCAACCGCGCTCCAGGAGATATAAAGTAACCGCCGGAGCCCGCACGAAAGGAGAGAGAGGCATGGAAAAAGAAATCATATATTTCTGCCGCCATTTCTGGATCGTCTTCTGCGGCGTCGCGCCCTTCTGGGCGGCGGGAATCGCGGGCGGCTCCGTCGTTTCCGTATTCGCAAAGGAAAAGCTCAACGCGCTCTTCGCGCGCATATCGCGCGGGCGCTTCTCGATACTCGCGGCGAGTGTGATAGGCGTCGCCTCGCCGCTCTGCATGTACGGCACGGTGCCGCTCGCGGCCTCGTTCTCGGAAAAAGGCATGGACGACGGCGTGCTCGCCGCGTTTATGATGAGCTCCGTGCTGCTCAACCCGCAGCTGATGATTTACACCGCGGCGCTCGGCGCGGAGGCGCTCGCAGCGCGCACGGCGGCGGCCTTCCTATGCGGCGCGGCGGCGGGATTTCTCGTCCGGCGCTTCTTCCGGCGCGGTTTCTTCAATTTCGACGGCTTCGCGCGCGCGGAGAACCGCGACACAGATCCGAACCTCGCCGCGCGCCTGCTGAAAAACATAGGCCGAAACATCCGCGCCACGGCCCCGGGCTTCCTCGGCGGCGTCGCGCTGACCGCCGCGCTCATGCGCCTCGTCCCGTCGCGCGCGATAGCGGGAGCTTTCGGAGAAAGCGGCTTCGGCATAGCCGCCGCGGCGCTCGCGGGCGTGCCGCTCTACTTCTGCGGCGGCGGCACGATACCGCTGCTCGCCGAATGGATGGGCCGCGGCATGGGCCTAGGCCCCGCCGTCGCCTTCATGCTCTCCGGCCCCGCGACGAAGCTGACGAACCTCGGCGCGCTGAAGACGGTCATCGGCGCGCGCAGCTTCGCGCTCTACATAGCCTTCTCTCTGACATTCGCCGTCGCGGCAGGATACGCCGCGGCCTTTCTCCAATAGTTCCGTTCTTCCCTCAAAGAGTCCTGCCGCTGGCAACAGCGGCGGGGCTTTTAATATTCGCCACACCGGCGCCGGTTATATCGCCTGATTATGCTGATTATCTGATTATCAGATACGATTAGATTATCAGATATATATCAGCAAAACCGGCGGCGCGAGGTGCCTTTCCCAGCGCCGCCGGTTTTCTGTCGTTTTGATTTTATGATTTCGCGCGCCGCTATGCTTCGCCCATCATCGCACGGACGCAGTTGGCGCGGTCGCCGAAATCTTTTTTACCCATGCCGTAGCCGGTTTTTTCTAGGCGCATGAGCGGCATCGGGCCGAAGTCCGTTACGAAGCGCTTCAGCAGCGCAGCGCCGGTCGGAGTGCAGAGTTCGCCGCGCACCTCGCCGCCGTATACCGGCATGCCTTCGAGGATGCGCGCCGTCGCGGGCGCTGGGACCGGCAGAACGCCGTGGGCGCAGCGCACGGTGCCGCTTCCGACGTGTACGGGCGAGGCTGCCACGCGCACGGGCGAGAGTTCGTGCATGAGCAGCGATACCGCCGCTACGTCGGCGACGGCGTCCATCGCGCCAACCTCGTGGAAATGTATCTCCGTCACCGGCACGCCGTGGACTGCACTCTCGGCCTCGGCGATTATCTTGTAGACGGCGAGCGCGTCGGCTTTCGCCTCTTCGGGCATGTCGAGGCCGGCGAATATCGATTCGATGTCCGACATGCCTGCGTGATGGTGATGCCCGCCGCAGGCGTGTCCGTGCGTATGTCCATGCTCGTGTGCGTGCTCATGGAAAACATCGTGAATATGCTCTTCGCAGCGCGCCTGTTCTTCTGCCTCTTGGTCATGTCCATATTCTCCGCAGAAAACGGGCTTATGCGTCTGCTCGTGTGCATATTCATGCTCGTGGCTGTGCTCGTTAGCTTCGTTGCGAATATGCTCTTCGCGGCAAATTTGCCCGGCGTCGCGGCAATGTTCGTCTTTGACGCAGGAATTGTGCTCGTGTATGTGCGCATCATTGTGTGCATGTCCATGATGGTGTCCGTGCTCTTCCGCGCACTCTTCTTCGCCGTTGACCAAAACTTCCATGCGCGTGCCTTTTATGCCGCATTTGACGCAGGGGAGGGCGCGGTATTCTACGCCGGGGATTCCGAGCGCGTTGAGACGCCCGACGAATTTTTCAGGTTCCGGCAGGAGTTCCAGCAGCGCCGCCGTGAGCATGTCGCCGGCGGCGCCCATTCCGCAGTCTATGTATAAGGCTTTCATCCTATTTCACCCCTATGTGGTTGATCATGCTGGCGAGGTAGCCCGCGCCGAAGCCGTTGTCGATGTTGACGACGGAGACGCCGCTCGCGCAGGAGTTGAGCATCGAAAGCAGCGCCGAGAGGCCGCCGAACGACGCGCCGTAGCCTACGCTGGTCGGGACGGCTATGACGGGGCAGTCGGCGAGGCCGCCTATGACGCTTGCAAGAGCGCCCTCCATGCCGGCTATCGCGACTATCGCGCTTGCGCCCATTATGTCGTCGGTGTGCGCAAGCAGGCGGTGCAGCCCCGCGACGCCGACGTCGTAGAGGCGCGTGACTTTGTTGCCGAGCGCTTCGGCTGTGAGCGCCGCCTCTTCCGCTACCGGCATATCGCTCGTTCCGCCGGTCGCTACGACTATCGTGCCGCGTCCGTCCGGCTCGGGCATTTCGCCCGCTATGCCGACGCGCCCGACTTCATGGTAGGCGAGCGGGATGGAGAGCGCGACCTCGCGCGCCGCCGCCGCGTCCATGCGCGTAATGAGCACCGTTTTCTGTCCGCCGTCGAGCATCGTTTTGGCTATTTCGGCGATTTGCTCCGGGCGCTTGCCCGCGCCGTAGATAACCTCCGCTATCCCCTGGCGCAGCGCGCGGTGGCTGTCTATCTTCGCAAATCCGAGGTCGCGGAACGGCTCGGCGCGCAGCTCTTCCATTACTTCGTCGACGGTCGCGGCCCCTGCCGCGAGGCGGACGAGGAGCTCCCTTATATTTTTCTTGTCCATTTTTTATCTGCCCTCCATGTCGAGAAGCACGGTGTCGAAGTACGGCGCGAGCGCCGATTTTATCTCAAAATGGCGCGCCGCGGCGCCCATTATCTGCGATTCGGGAAGCTGCACGCGCGCCGCGCCGTGGAATAGACGCACGCGCAGGTCCGTAAAGCCGAGCGCGGCGAGCGCCGCCTCCGCCCCTTCCACGCGCCGAAGCATATCCGCGTCGATCTGCGTCCCGGCCGGAACGCGCGTCGCAAGGCAGGCATAGGCGGGTTTGTCCCACGTGAAGAGCCCCGCTTCGGCGGAGAGCCGGCGTATCTCGGCCTTCGTGAGGCCGCATTCGCGCAGCGGCGAGCGCACGCGCATCTCGCGCAGCGCCTTCATGCCGGGGCGGTCGCCCTCGTCGTCGGAGGCGTTCGTGCCGTCCATTATCAGGCTGAATCCGTCGCGCTCCGCCTCGCGCGCAATCGCGCCGAAAATGCGTTTCTTGCATAAATAGCAGCGCTCGGGCGGGTTCGCGGCGATTTCCGCACATTCGAGGACGGAGAGCTGAATCACCGTCATCGGAGCGGAAAGCCGCTCCGCGAGCCGCCGCGCGTCGTCGAGCTCAAACTGCGGCTGGAATTCGCTCTTTACGTAATAGGCGCGGAAATCAGCGCCGCAGCGCGAAGCCGCGTACAACAGGTACGCGGAATCCACGCCGCCTGAGAAGGCGAGAGCGGCGCGCTGGTTTTCCGCGAAAAATTTTTCAAGGCCTCCGACAGCTGACGCCGACAAAAAGCGCATTGCAACACCTCCGCGCGGACCGCCGGCCCGCGGATATAACGCCTTCGTGGCGCTGAAATTCTTCGTCAAGGGATTGCGGCGAGCGCCGCGAAAAAGCCGCTTCTGCGGCGGCGGCCCGTCCGGCGGGCCGCGGGCCGGAGCCCGCGCCTTCCGCGAATTCCCTTCGCGCGGAAAGCCGCCTTCAGCATAACTGCGTGAGCGGACTCCAAGTCAACGATTTATTTTAATATGAGCGGGGGAAATTTTCTATATCCGCACATAAGAACGGGGCCGCCTCCAGTTTGCATGGAGACGGCCCCTGTAATCCATCAGGCGCGTGCGGCGCTATTTCTTCCCAGCCAGATACTTCGCCCAGTCGGCGTTGAACTGGTCGATGCCCTTCGTCGTGAGCGGGTGGTTGAAGAGCATCTTCAAAACTTTAAACGGCACAGTCGCGTAGTCGGCTCCGGCCTTAGCGCATTCAAGGACGTGCGCGGGATGGCGCAGGCTTGCTGCGATGACCTTCGTCTCAATCCCGTAAGTGTCGAAAATGTCGACGACGTCGTACACGAGCTTCAGGCCGTCCTCGCCGATGTCGTCGAGGCGTCCGACGAACGGGCTGACGTAGGTCGCGCCGGCCGCGGCGGCGAGTATCGCCTGATTCGGGGAGAAGACGAGCGTGACGTTGGTCTTGATGCCGAGCGCCGAAAGTTCTTTCACCGCGCCGAGGCCGTCGGGACAGAGCGGGACCTTGACGACGACATGCGGGTGGATCTTGGCGATTACCTTCGCCTCTTCGATGAGCTTCGCCTTTTCAAGCGAGACCGCCTCGGCGCTTACGGGGCCGTTCACAACCTCGGCTATCTCGCGCACGCGGGTGTGGAAGTCGATGTTCCCCTCTTTCGAGACGAGCGTCGGGTTCGTCGTCACTCCGGCGACGACGCCCCACGAGCAGGCTTCTTTGATTTCGTCGAGGTTGGCTGTGTCGAGGAAAAATTTCATAAGTTATCTCCCTTTCGGATAATGTGTATTTTTTAACGCGGGCGCTCCGCGTTATGTTCTTCGCACGCCGCCGCGCGGCCTTCGGCTTCGCGCTCGCGCCGGTCCATCTCCGCGACTTCGCGGCTCAGCGTGAAGCTGAGGACGACGCGCAGGAGCACGATGACGGTGAGGACGATTACGCCCTGCAGGTCGGGGTTGCTTATCGTCCCGATTATGTCCGCCGCCATCAGGAACTGAAGGCCGAGCATGAGCGTCTCTTCGAGCGAGAGGCGCAGATGCAGCCATTCGTTTTTTGCGGCGCGGCGGCGCGAGAGCGCGAGGCGCAGGCCGCGCGCGATCGCCGCGGCGACGCCGCAGAGTATGATGATTATGCTGATGAATTCTATCGCCGCGCAGGCGTATTCTGCGAAGAGGTGGAGCGTGTGCGGCGCGGAGCTGAGGATTTCCATGACGGCGCTATTTCGTCAGCAGGCCGCAGACGAGGACGAAATATTCGGGCGTTTTGCCCTCCGTCACCCATTTTATAGGCGTGGCGAGAAGTTTCTCCGCCGTCTCGCCAACGTTGCCGCCGAGCGCCTCTATCGAATAGCGCATGAGCTCCGGGCTGCGGCATGGCGAGCCGGATTTCTTCGCGCATTCGGCGCAGAGGTCGCAGCTTCCAGCCGAGAGGCCGAGGCTGCCGGGATGTTCTTTTTCAAGCCCGAGCGCGCGCTCCATAAGCTTCCGCTTCTCCGCGGAGAGGGCGGCGCGTATCTCTTTGTTCGTCTCCGGCGCGTTGTAGTCGCTGCCTGCGAACTCGGGCGCAAGCTCAAGCTTCGTGCCGAAAATCCAGAATTCGCCGTATTTTCCCCACAGGCTGAGCGGATCGAAATCATAGGGCGGGCAGGACCATTTCGACGAATAGTTAGGGCACGCTCTGCAGCATTCGAGGAAGCGCGGGACATCCACGTAATCCCTCACGTAATCTTTCACGGCGATTTTATTTTCGAGCGGTACGGCGGAATATTTCAGCACGGCGTCATCCTCCCCTTCGAGCCGAGGCGTTTTTTACATTGTACTCAAGCGCGCGAAACTTCAACGCGCAACGCGGGCATTAGCTCTACCTGTTATAACATCTCTTACAGGCGCGCACAAGAATACATGCCCCTTTTCTTGCGGAAACCACACATAAAGGAGTATTAAGCGTGCTCTGCCGTTTGACCGATACCGCGCCACGGGCAATATAATACCTGTTTTGTCTTATATTTCAAGCCCCGACCAGGAGACTATGCTCCGCGCGGGATTTATCGAAACTCAGAACGGATTATGGCTGAAGGTGCTAACCGAGGCCGAATATAAGGAAGTCGCCGCGGATTTCATGAAGCGCGCCGCTGCTGCACGTTC